>Ga0116123_1001669_pt1 | contig 12002 bp, 10 predicted proteins | sample June2015DPH_13_1_3_FD_89727 | JGI IMG/M metagenome (GOLD analysis project Ga0116123, IMG submission 89727) | Peatland microbial communities from SPRUCE experiment site at the Marcell Experimental Forest, Minnesota, USA - June2015DPH_13_100 | ecosystem: Environmental > Terrestrial > Soil >... | reverse complement strand
TGCCTCCACTTCGCTGCTGGAAGGCCTCACATGGGGATACTATGCCGCCATAGATATCACCGAGAGGATCAATGCGGGCAAGACCGTGAGCGCAGCCGTGCTCGGCTCTGCCCGGGACTGGATCCCTGCCGGCAATATTGAAAATGAAGACCCTGCGCTTATCGCCCAGGATTGGATGGCCATAAAGAACACCATGTGGAACTATGTAGGGATCGTGCGAACACCACCCCGGCTCAAGCGTGCCATCGAGGATATGCGGCACATGTACCTGAGGATTGAGGAATTTTACAAAGAAACCCCGGTGTCAAAAGACATCATAAGCCTGTTCCAGGGCACCCAGTCAGCCATTATGGTGGCAGAGGCTGCCCTGAGGAATCGTTCCTCCATCGGGTGCCACTACATAGCACCCGCGCGGGGCCTGGAAGGCAATTTCCCGGCCATCAGATAGTGGCAAAGTATGAATGCGCATGGCCTGATGAAGATTATCCCCAAGAAATTTTTCAATCGGGATCAACCTTTGATTTTGGCAAATAATCTTTAGTCTGTGTCAACCAGATATAACTTCAAGAAACCTATCAACAAGAAGCAATGAAAAGAGCTACAGAAGTACTCGAAGCAACAGAGATAGACTACAAAGATCAAGATATCCGGCCGACTTTGCCTCGAAAAGAATTCATCTAATCTTAATCGTGAACACATAATAAATTCACAATGAGTCATTAGATAATGGATTAAAGGATAATAGATAATGAATGGAGGTGTCTTCATGAACAAAGGAATAGAGCTTTTCAGATATATAAGAAATAATCCTAAACCCATGGGATTCGACAGCGCTCGCTATATTCTGTATGAACCGGTATCAGACATAAACAAGGAATATCCCGTGTCGGATTATGGTATCAGTATACCGCCGGTACCCTCGATGACCATTGATGATTATCTTGAGAGATTAAAGTAAGCTCTCCTGTGGAATATTTCGTGCTGCGCTTATTATCAGGAAACCATCTTTTTATTTGAGTGGTGTTTCTTCGATATTCACCCTTAGCCTGAATTCTCTTTTAAAAGTACGGGAGGTATCATGAAAAGATTAATCTTTGCCGTAGTTTTCTTCATCCTTTCTCTATCCATTACCTGGTTCACGGTGCATGCAACTGAACCGACTGTCTGTAACGCACACGATGAAGTTAACCAAAAATTCATCCCTTGTTCATACGCAGTTAATAATACAGGCATAGATTGGATATATTAAAATAGGGAGCCTGTATATGAAAGAGCACATAAAGAACCCGAGTTTATTTGAAACAGCCTCAATATACTTCTGTAAGATCCTGCTGATTTACCGTACCAGAAATACTTATGGGTATAACTCGGTGTGCATGAGGATATTCCAGCTTATTGCAGGAAGCAGGAGACAGAAACAATTGAGAACACCCAAGATGAGGCTGCAATACTAAACCACAACCCGCTATAAAAGAGGGCAAGAAAGGAGCTATTGTTACCATGAGAAATACAACAAGCTGGATGCGTGATCTCGCATTCCACTATGAATCAATGCGCAAGGTATACCCTCAAGACAGACTTCTGATCGTCTTTGATATTGATGGAACCATACTTGACACACGATACATGATCGTATCGATCCTTCATACCTATGACCGGGAGCATGGCACACGTCATTTCCGGTATCTCGGGGCCGATGATATCCACATTCACGAAAATGAGATAGAAACACTCCTGGACGATCTTGGCATAACAGATCCCGAGAAGTCGAAGATCATTGAATGGTATGTACTCAACTTCTGGTCTGAAGATGCTATTCTCCAGTCACACCACCTGTTTGATGGAGTCCTGGATGTCATCAGGTGGTTCCAGTTGCAGCCAAATACCTATGTGGGCCTGAACACCGGGAGATCCGAGCACATGAGGGACGAGACGCTGCGAGCCCTCAACACCCTCGGGGCTGAATATCGCATTGAGTTTTCACCCCACCTGCTTCATATGAATTCGCTGTCCAGCATTACCGATTCTAAGATTGATGGATTGAAGGCCTTTACGGACATGGGGTACCGCATCGTTGCCGTGGTCGACAATGAGCCGGCAATCTTAAAGACCATTGCGGAGAAAGAGCTTACCAGCGATATTTTTTTGCTGCATGCGGACACTATTTTCGAATCCGCACCTGGTCATATCCCCATTGGTGCAGTAGCCGGCAGCCGTTATGACATTACCGAGTTCATCGGTGAAAAAGGATTGCCCAAGCATATCGAGTTCGTGTGGCATGGTGTGGACGATGAATCCATACTCCGCCAGTTCCTCGTATCGAATGTCCACTGGGCTGAGATGCACGTCCGTATTGACCCCGGTGATAATTCTTTAATCGTCCGCAGGAAGAGCTTCTCTGAGGTACTGAAGACCCAGAATGAGACGGCAAACAAACTTGAATTCTTCCTGTCCGTTCTCAAGGATGCAGGCAGGGGTGTAAAGCTGGACATCAAGGAAGAGGGTTTATTGGAACGTGTGACCGAGATGCTCAGCGATATCGGCTTTACCGAGGATCAGGTATGGATAAACAGAAGCATAAACGAACTGAACTTCGGCGGGCTTAAGACGATCATGGAAAGATTCCCCGGAGCAATAAATCAGTGCCCGGTGGACGCTCTTGGCTACCTGATCGTGTCCTCCCCATCAGAGGCCAGAAGATACCTCACCATGTACTCCAGGTGGGGCATTAACCGGTTCTCAGTGAACTGGAAAACAAGCGAAAGCAGGCGTCTGATCATCCAGCTCCAGAACTGGGGTCTTGATGTGAATATCTATAACGTGCCCGATCTTGAGTCATTCCTTCAGGCTGCCCTTTTGCTCCCTCGCTCCATCACCTCTTATTTTAACTTCCCCAAGTGGTTCTATGCCGGTATGGGAGAAGAGGATCGAAAGAGAGACCCAATAATCCTTCGTGCAGCAAGCTAAAGAGGTATCTTTGAAATATTTCATCGTTTCCTCTCTATTTGATTATTGAAGTGCATATCCTATAAACTTTCCCTAAGATGTATCTCGATACTCCTTTGAAGAGGTCTTGGTTTCAATGGAAAAGGTAGTGATCATTGGCGGCAGTGATGCGGGTATTAGTGCTGCCCTCAGGGCAAAGGAACTCAGTCCTCATATCGACATAACAATAGTTGTTGCAGACCTGTTCCCTAATTTCAGCATCTGCGGCCTCCCTTTCTACTTGAGCGGAGAAATACAGGATTGGAAGACCCTTGCTCATAGAACCACTGAGGAGATTGAAGAAAAAGGCATTCGACTTCTCCTTGGTCACAAGGCGGACATGATTGACCCCCAGCAGAAACAGGTAAGATTTGTCGGCAATAATGGTCATACTCATTTCGTGGGCTATGATCGTCTACTCATCGGGACCGGGGCTGTATCGGCGATACCACCGATCAGGGGGCTTGATGTGCCGGGTGTCTTTTTCCTGAGAAGGATGGAAGACGGTTTTGAGATGCAAAGGTTTCTGACAGAAAAGAAGGTAAGATCCGCTGTGATCATCGGCGGGGGATACATCGGTATGGAAATGGCCGATGCACTAACCTATCGGGGTATTGAAGTAACCGTAGTGGAATATGCCCAAACTGTCCTCACTACTGTAGATACGAGCCTGGGTCGGCTTGTTCGAGAAGAACTCGAAGATAATGGCGTTCGGGTTATAACTGGCACGGCAGTTAAAGAAATCGGCAGGAAAGATGATCATTTGGTTGTTGTGGGCTCGACCGATCTGGAAATACAGACGGACATGGTTCTGGTGGCTGCCGGCTCTCGGCCTTCCGTCGAGCTTGCCAGGGCAGCAGGGGTAAAAATCGGAAGCTACGGGGCCATAGAGATAAACAGGGAAATGAAAACCAATTTGCCCGATGTCTTTGCTGCCGGAGATTGTGTGGAAACCTGGCATCGGTTCCTGGAAAAATATGCCTATCTCCCGCTGGGGACAACCGCCCACAAGCAAGGCCGCATTGCAGGAGAGAACATGGCCGGAGGGAAGGCCGAGTTCAAAGGCTCTCTGGGTACCCAGGTGGTGAAGATCTTCGATCTTGTAGCGGCCCGTACGGGTCTTCGGGATAAGGAAGCGCAGGAAGCAGGGTATGAGCCGATGACGGTTGAATTCGAAACGTGGGATCATAAGGCATACTATCCGGGTGCTAAAAAAATGCGGATCCTTATGAGCGGAGACCGAAGATCTCACGTGCTTCTTGGGGCACAGATTCTCGGTAACAGGAAATCAGAAGTCTCAAAGAGGATAGATATCGTCGCTGCAGCCCTGTTTCATAGGATGAAGGTGGAAGATCTCAATGATCTGGATCTCAGTTATACTCCCCCACTTAGTACCCCTTGGGACCCTGTTCAAATGGCTGCCCAGATATGGTTACATGCATGAGGCTGACAACACATGGACTTTTTGAATGCCCCGGCTTGGGTTATAGTAAGGAAGGAGGTTAAATCGATCCTCCTAGACTTATAAATGCCTCGGCTTGCAACCTTTTGCCGGTTCATGCTTATATGAGTTGTCTCTACCGGACAAATCGTTGTCGCCGTAACACGAGGAGGAGCAATATGAAAAGATCGATCCATCTGGTTATATCGATCTCAGTTTTCTTCATTGCATTCATCATTACCGATGCAATGGCCAATCAATGCTCCGAAGCCGTCATCAAGGCGATGAAGGACGAGGGTTTATCTGCGAGCCAAATCAATAGCATATGTTCGAAAGCAGAGTCTTATGCTCATAAGAAAAGCCCTGTCTTCACCCCGGAAAAAATTGAACAGGACCTTATTGGAAAAAGTGTTGATCCTGATTCTGTTGTAAAAGTCAAAACCAATTCAGGTAATCGCTCCGAAATCGGTGGAAAATCATCATCAGAATCCTCTGCAAATCAGTCTTACAGCGCTTTTGTAACAGTTCCTATGGGGATAATATTCGACGGAACAAATATCAGCAACATCAATATTCTTGATACGAAGATTAAAGGCGATAAAGCACAGGTAGTTGTTCATGTGGATACAGTCTCAACCTATTCAGGCAAACTAAGGCTTCATTATGAATTCATAGCAGGTGAATGGATATTGCAGCAGATTGAAAATCTGAACTTCAAACCGCAATAAGGCTATGCCTTACCTCTTGGCCTATGGATACCTAATCTCAAGTTTGTAACAGGACATTCAAGCAAATCATAGCAATGATCAAACCAGGCACTCTTGTCCCTGACGATATTGGATTTTCATGCGATAGATGAGCATTTTCAAAAGGCATGAAAACTGAAGATCTGCTGATGTTATCCATAGGTAGAGTTGTCTCAATACTAACCGCGCCTTATGGCACATAATCATCAGTTCATTCGTATTAAATATCAAATTGATCTTTTGGAATAATTAACAAATTTACTTTATAAATTATAATAATATATTCAATGAGATATAAAATATGCACTGTAATGAACTGTCAAATATCTTTGCACTCTTCGGAAGGCAACTTAAATTAAAATAAATATATCAGTCTGTTACATGGTGGCACATAATCTGCATGATATTATCTTTGAAATATCAACTAGATCCATCGAAAGAAAGGACGTATTTATGAAACGGCAACTAGCTCACCGTATCCACAAATTACTACCCAGTGCTCTTCCGCTTCTCATCCTGATATTGATTATCCCTTTGACCTCCCACGCCACACCGTATGTCTACACATATACGGATAATCTGTTCACCTCTACCAATAGCGGACCTGGCAACCCCCTGGAGGCGATCGGTGATAACGTTTCAGTTCAGTTCACATGCGATGGAGACCTTTCAGCTTTAAATCAGACACAGACTTTTGAACTCTCACCTCCCAACATAGCAAACATAGTAGAGAGGATCCCCATTCCAGCACTTACTCCGTACATGCGGGGCCTGGACGCGTTTCATTTCGTCTCCGGCTCCAACGGACCTCTACCTTCGTGGTCGATATATGGGGAGCCGGATCAGATTGGGCGGTTAGCGTATGTAAATCAATCCATCCCAATATCGAAAAGCTGGGCTGGGCATACTCGGACCCCTATTACCCACCACAAAGTCCAGGTCAAACGTTTGCCGAGTTCTAAATTAACTCGCGTCGGTCGACCAACGAAAGCTCCACTCCGGAACTCAGGCTCCCAGCCTTGATTTTACTTGGTTATAGATTGGTAGGTTTGGCGGCAACCGGGAAAAGGAAGAGAGTTCATCCAACATGGGAGGAATAAAAAACCCGACATGTATGATGTAGATTTAGAATCCTGGTGCCAGGATTCTTACTGATCGGGAGCTTTTTACACACAATTTCGCCTTACACATGAAAAAAACGAAAGAACAACTGATCTCTTTGTATGAATTGGTCTTCAACAATACGACGGATAATCATCAAGAACAGTTTGAGGAGGCGCAAAAGATTTGCGCAGATATTTTGCTCGAAGATGCTGCGAATCCCTTCTTAATTTGCATGCGAGGCATCATCGACTTTCATCTGGGACAGACGAAAGAGGCAGAGGTCTGGATGGAAAAAGCCTTGATCCTTGCGCCTCAATCGAGTGAAATCATCTATAAATACGGTATGATACTGATGGCCCAGAAGAAGTTTACCGCCGTTTTACCTCTTATGATGCGTGTTGTCGCTCTTAAGCCGGATCATGCCAAAGCCTATTGGCATATTGGTGTTTCTTTAAGAGAAACTGGTGATTCGGCGGGAGCTTTGGCTGCCTTCGACAAAGCGCTGGAAATTAATCCGCAAGATGTTGAGGCTTTGAGCGATAAGGGAACTACATTGCAAGAAATAGGCCGTCTACCCGAAGCGACCACTTGCTATGAACAGGCCTTGACCCTTAAGCCGAACCATCATGGGGTCATCAATAATCTCGGCGTCATCCATCTTCTGCAAAACGATCTGGACGGCGCTGCGGCCTTATATCAGGCGGCTCTCGCCGTTCATCCTGCAAGTCCCGAAGCCCTCTGTAATCTGGGCGCGATCCTGGGATTAAAAGGCGATCTTGATGGGGCTATCCTTCATTGCCAAAAAGCCTTGGCATTACGTCAGGATTGTCCGGAGACACTCAACAACCTTGGCATCGCATTGAAGGATGCCAGACGCTTTGAAGAAGCTATTGTGGCTTATAAAGAGGCTTTACGCCTCGAACCGAGCAATGCAGAGGTTCACAAGAATCTGGCAACGGCCTTGTTGGCTTTAGGGCGCTTCGACGAAGGATGGTGTGAGTATGAATGGCGCTGGAAATCGAAGCAACTTCGCCCTGCCTTCCGGGATCTTGCCCAGCCTGAGTGGCAAGGCGAAGCTGGTGAAGGGCGAACCCTTTTGATCCACGCCGAGCAGGGATTCGGGGATACCCTTCAATTTTGCCGCTATGTGCCTCTCATAAAAGAGCGAGGGCTCCAGGTAGTGGTGGAGGTACAGCCGCCGTTGAGGCGGCTCATACAATCTTTGGACGGCATTGATAAGGTTGTGTCCATGGGTGATAACCTTCCACCTTTCGATCTTCACTGTCCAATGATGAGCCTGCCTCTGGCATTTCATACAACCCTCGAGACTATACCGGCCAAGCTTCCCTATATGAGTCCCGATCCAGCCGATTTGGCCAAGTGGGGGGATCGAGTTGCGGCGTTTGCAAATAACGCTTTAAAAGTCGGTCTCGTATGGGCGGGAAGTTCACGCGCCCACTCGCCCGAACTTATCGCGGCGGACCAGAAAAGATCCGTTGCACCAGAGGTTCTGGCTCCTTTGATGGATGTGCCAAACGTTCAATTCTTCTCCCTTCAGAAAGAAGGAACGCGAGCCCCCGACGTTTTTCATCTGATTGATTGGATGGAAGATTGTCACGATTTTGCCGATACGGCGGCCCTTATTATGAATCTGGATCTTGTTATTAGCGTCGACACAGCCGTCGCTCATTTGGCGGGAGCCTTGGGTAAGCCGGTGTGGCTCTTGAACCGGTTCAACAGTTGTTGGCGCTGGCTCGTTGAACGCGACAACAGTCCATGGTATCCCGGCACGCTCCGTCTTTTCAACCAGAAAGAAATGGGCAATTGGGATGAAGTCGTAATGCGCGTCCGTGCAGCTTTAGCGGAAAGGCGTTCTGTATACCTTCCTGTTTCTCAGGCTCAACCCCAGTTTGGCGACATTATTCAGCTATCAGGTCTTTAATTGCCTAAGCTCCTGTATGAAATCAGTATGGTTAATTGTTCAAGGAAATTGTAGTACCAAATACATAGGTATATTCATTTAAAGTGAATATTTCTCGATTTCATCACGGTTTTGAGATTTTTAAAAAACCGAAGATCTTGGGTTGAAACATACGAAGCCTATCCCTTCATAGCAGACCGTGTCCTATGGCACAAGATCTTCAGTTTCTCAGGACAGGTGGAACCGATCATTTATCGCAGAGATCAACACTATGGGATTATACTGACTAAAAAGATCTTTTCCGTGGGCAAGCCTTAAGCTTTGCGCATGCCACCCAAAGATAACTCTCCAATTCCAATTCATCTAAGCCATAAGTCCGTTATTTTGGAAAGGACAAGGCCGCAGCGATCCTAGGCCTCCATCCGAGCACCTTAAGAGCGAGGATGCATAAGCTCGGGATAGTCAGGCCGGAGACAAAAGAACCGGATTAGACTGTCCACCTATCTTCAAAGCATCCCTCAATATCTTGAGGTTCCACCAAATAGTGAGGCCAAATGAATCATTTCATACTTTTCTGCTATTCTCTCATATTCATCTAACACCTTTTATTAAAGGTTGATTCTCATCTTCTGATCTTCATTCGGCTATTGGCAGGCCATTTGCTCTTACTTTACCACGCCAATTGAATTATTCAATGCGAACGGAGGCTAACATTCCTGAACATACGAATCTTACTGATTCGGATTCTGATGCGATTTTCGTTGGGTGGCAGGAAAATTTGTTGGGAGATTTCTTTCCACTCTACACTATTACTGTCGCAGATCATCCATTGTATAAGTCTACAGTGAATGAGGTGTCCTTATGCAGACTGGGTCTACGAGTTCCGCGAATGCTCTCTCCATATCCGGATATAGAACCATCTCCATAGAATAATGGTAGTCGAGTTGAATCATCCTAAGACTGTAAGAAATGCAATAGAAATGGCCGGATTGGATTACACCGCCTTGAAGAAGCCGCTAGATTTTAAAACGGGGTTGAATCAAGATGCGCATGCAATAGCGCGAACGGATACTGACCAGGAGTACGATGCCCAAAGTAATAATGTAATGAGGTTAAATCTACCTCTTCAAGAATTAAGGTTGTCTATAGGGAGATTATTATGAATGATACTGAAAAAAACCGTAATTATCATATCTTCAAATGTCATTTTCCTGGATGCCACGAGATCATTCCTATCGAAACATTCAGCTCCTCCACTATCCCATCTATGGGTATTTCTTATCTGCAGAATGAAGGGGTGGAATTAAGCCATGATCTTTTTGCAGTCGATGTCCCCTGTCCATACTGCTCTCAGACAAACCATCTTCAGATGAAGGACATGGTCAAGCCGATAAACAGGAAGGAATACGAAGAACTCAGTCGTGCGGTAGAATCAAAAATGTCACTGATACAAGGTATCAACAAGGTTCTGCAAAGTTAATGAACATGCAAGTGGAACTTGCTGATTTCCACAAGCACAAAGGAGGAATACCATGAAAGACAGTACGAAGGACCAGGCGGAAGGCAAGTTTCACAAAGTAAGGGGTAAGTTCAAGGAGATCGCCGGGGAAATAAGCGATAATCCAAAGTTGGAAGCTGAAGGTACCGGTGAAAAGATAGTCGGCAATGTTCAGGAAAAGATCGGCCAGGTCAAGAAGGTCCTGGGTAATTGAACAGTGGGACGCTGTCGGCCTGAATAATTTATTTACCAACACATTAGAAAAGGAGAAAAAAATGAAACAAGAAAGAGTTAATATTTTTTACGTCGTGTGCATGGCCTTGATTATAGGAATATTACCGGTTTCCTCTTACGCGGCCACGGCCAATGAGATCAATGCCAGCGTAAATGCATCCCTCGACCGATTTGTCAAGCAAGTCAAGGGTGCGAAGGAGTTTCTTGACGCCGCCAAGGGGGTACTTATCATCCCTGGGGTTATACAGGGTGGGTTCGTCGCCGGCGCCGAGTATGGCGAAGGCGCCTTAAGGATCGGCGGGAAAACGGTCGGTTACTACAACATCGTTGCCGGATCTCTCGGCTATCAGATCGGAGCTCAGAAGAAGGACATCATCCTTGTCTTCATGGATAATGAGGTCTTGAAGAAATTCCGTACCAGCGAAAACTGGAAAGCGGGTGTTGATGCCGAGGTAACCTTGGTCAATGTCGGTGCCGATGAATCATTAAACACGAAAGAATTCAAGCAACCTATTGTCGGGTTTGTCTTCGGCCAGAAAGGGCTTATGGCCGGCGCCACGATAGAAGGTTCGAAATTTACCAAACTGAAAAAGTAAACAGCTATCAAAGCAGGCAACTGAAGAGGGTTCCCCGGCACTGCAGGATGAATTTACTGCCGGCCACGGGAGCCCTTCTTCAACTGCGGGTTTTGTGACATCACACTGCTCTAAGGGGATGGAGTAATCAATGAGGCATATTGTAACTATTGTTTTAGCAAGGGATGACACCGTCTGATAATGTCATTCGTTGCCATCCCTCCATACCAATATTCCCGCTGGTCCTAATTATGATGGATGAAGGTCACTCTATGAAACTGTTCAAATTGATCTTATCCTTAATAATCATCATCGCATCGGTTATTTTATGCCAGCAAATTATTTCAAATTCAACTTCCAACCAAAAGAACAAAACCTATTATGCTGAACTCAACAATATCAAATATGGTCTATTAAGTGTTGACGAATGGAAACGACAAATTACCGCAATTCTTACCGCGGAGATCAATAAGCTGGATTTGTCAAAGACGGATGAGCGGGAGCTCCGAAAACATGTCGAAGTTCTGTTGAATACACTTATTGATGAAATCGACAAGAAAATCAGAGAAGGGAATTCAGGCTCCGTGAAGGGTTGGGTCAAACAATCCTTTATAAATATTTTTATAAGTCTGGAAGATATTAAAAAAAGTATTCCTGAATATGCGGATGCCATCATTCATGAGATAAAGGAATCGAAAACAAGGGGCCAGATAAAGACCCTGCTGAACAAACAGCTCGAACAATATTCTAACCAAACTTTTGATACACAGGATACATCTCAACTGATTCGCATCCTTATTGGGACTGGTTCTAAGGATATCGGAAGTGCGAGGATCAAGGTCAATAAGGCAATTTTGGTTAAGCAGACCCTGATCTTTAAGGAGTCTATCCTGTTGATCCTTCTGTCGGTTATCCTTTTTAGTTTGTCTGGTTTTAGCAAGCAACCTTTGGCCCCCTCCAGGTATATACTCCTTGTTCTGTCTCTTATCATACTGCTGATAGCCGGAGTAACTACGCCCACGATCGATCTGGAAGCAAAAATCTCACAGATGAGTTTTATGGTGATGGGCCATCCCATCCATTTCGAAAACCAGGTATTGTATTTCCAAAGTAAAAGCATTTTGGATGTATTTTGGATTATGATTACTCATAAGGATCTCCAGATGAAATTTGTCGGAGTCTTGATGATTACCTTCAGTATTGTATTTCCCCTGTTAAAAATAGCCTCGTCACTGGGATATTATTACAATTATCACCAAGCAAGGGAGAACCCGGTGATCAAGTTTTTTGTCTTAAAATCCGGGAAATGGTCCATGGCCGATGTCATGGTGGTTGCCATATTTATGGCCTATATCGGATTTAATGGGATTATTACCAGCCAGTTCGGTCAATTAAGCTCAGCAGGCCAGGAACTAGTGATCTTAACTACGAATGGCACTTCCCTTCAGCCGGGGTATTACCTGTTCCTGACATACACCCTGTTGGCGTTATTTTTGTC
>Ga0116123_1001638_pt1 | contig 12195 bp, 7 predicted proteins | sample June2015DPH_13_1_3_FD_89727 | JGI IMG/M metagenome (GOLD analysis project Ga0116123, IMG submission 89727) | Peatland microbial communities from SPRUCE experiment site at the Marcell Experimental Forest, Minnesota, USA - June2015DPH_13_100 | ecosystem: Environmental > Terrestrial > Soil >... | reverse complement strand
TTAGGGCTGGCGGTCCTGGTGGGCGCGGGATATGGCGGCTACCGGTTCTTCAAACAACTGCCGGAACGGCAGGGACAGACCGCGACGGCCAAAGTGCAACGCAGCGACGTGGTCATCCGCGCTTTCTCGCGCGGAGAGCTGCACGCCGTGCGCTCGTCCACGCTGATGGCGCCCAACCTGTTCGGCACGGTCCAGATCACCCGGCTGGCTCCCATGGGATCGCTGGCTCACGAGAAGGACCTGGTTGTCGAGTATGACGATTCCGAGCGCCAGGCGGCGCTGGAAGAGGCGCGGCTGGGCGTGCAACAGGTGGACGAGCAGATCAAACAGGTCAAAGCCAGCCAGGCGATCCAGGCGAGCCAGGATGCGGTGACCCTGTTGGGAGCGCGTTACGACGTCCGGCGGGCGGAGCTGAACGTGCAAGAAAACCCCATCCTGGACGCCATTGACGCCAAGAAGAACATCCTGATGCTCGATGAAGCCAAGCGCGCGCTGCAACAACTGGAAGTTGACGCCAAGTCGCGGCAGGACCAGTTCGTTTCGCAGCTCGCGGTCTACCAGGAGCAACGCAACCGCAGCCTGCTGATGGTGACGCAGGAATTGCAGCGCATCGCGCAGACCAAGTCCCTGGCGCCCATGACCGGGTTAGTGGCGATCCGGCAGAACCGCGCTGGGATGTTCAACTTCGGCCAGCAGATGCCCGACATTCGGGAAGGCGACACGCTCCAGCCGGGCATGCCGGTGGCGGACGTGCTGGACCTTTCCGAAGTGGAAGTATGGGCCAAGGTGGGCGAACTCGACCGCGCCAACCTGAAGGAAGGCCAGGATGCGCTGTTGCAGCTCGACGCCATTCCGGACAAGCAGTTCCACGGCAAGATCAAGGCCCTGAGCGGCACCGCAACCTCGGACGTTTTCTCCGGCGATCCGTCCAAGAAGTTCGACGTGGTGTTTTCGGTGGACATGCGGCAACTGCTCGCGGGACTGGGGATGAAGCCCGCCGACGTCGAACGCATCATGGCGACGGCGGTGGAAAACGCCCAGAAAAACCTGGCGGGACCCCGCGGCTCGATCTTCGCCGCCGCGCCGGCCGAGCAGGGTGGGGCGCCGAGCGGAACGCCGGGCGCGGAGGCCAACCAGGATCAAGGCGGCGGGGAGGGACGTGGCGGCCGCGGCGGTCGCGGGGGCGGCATGTCCCAGGCGGACCGCGAGAAAATGCAGGATTTGATCAAACAAGCTCAAAATGGAACTCCGGAACAGCGCCAGAAGCTGATCGAGCAGTTCACCCAGGCAATGGCTGGCAGCCAAGGAGCCTCGGGGCGCGGCGCTGGCGGGCGGGGCGGCGAGGGCCGCGGCTCCGGCGGCGGGCGGCAGGGTGAAGGACCAGGGACCGGCGAAGGCCGCGGCTCCGGCGGCGCGGGCGAGGGCGGCCGGCAGGGAGCCATTGGCCGCGCGGGCGACAACACCCTGCAAGACTTGGTCAAACGGTACACCGTTTCGCAATACACGGAAGAGGAGCGCAACAACGCCAAACTGCCGCTTCCTCCGGAACAGGACTCGCAGGTCCAGGTGCTGCTGCGGCCCGGGCTGCTGGCCGACGTGGAAATCCAGGTCGAGAAGATTCCGGATGCCTTGCACGTCCCCGCCCAGGCGGTCTTTCAAAAGAACGGAAAACCGACGGTGTTCGTGCAGCAGAAAAACAAGAGATTCGAGCCCCGGGAAGTGCAGCTCGTCAAGCAGAGTGAATCCATGATGGTGCTGGCCTCCGGCGTAAAGGCCGGCGATATCGTGGCGCTCTCCGATCCCACGGCCCAAAAGTCGGGAAAGAAGGAAACGGGCGAAAAGAAATCGCAGGGCAACCCCATGGGCGGCATGGGGGGAGGGAAATAGCCATGACGCTTTTTTCGCACGTGATCCCCGAATTAAAGATGGGGATGGCCAGCCTCTTTGCGCACAAGCTGCGCAGCCTGCTGACGATGCTGGGCATGATCTTCGGCGTGGGCGCGGTAGTGGCCATGCTCTCCATCACCGCCGGCGCGCAGAAGGAGATGATGAGCTTCATCGACCAGCTCGGCGTGAACAACATCATCGTGGAGGCGCACGAAGCGGTGGACCGCAACGAGCTCCAGACCGTCCGCGCCGTTTCGCCGGGGCTGAGTTTCCGCGATTTCCGGGCGATCTCGGAAAACGTGCAGGGCCTGGTGGCCATCACGCCGCGCAAACGGTTCAAGCCGCAGAAGCTGCTGCCCAAGACCAGCCAGGAACCACCCCAGCTCATCGGGGTGCTGCCGAATTTCGTCGAGATCAACAGTCTGAAGCTGATTGCCGGCCGGTTCTTCACGGACGCAGAGAACCAGGCGTCGGCGCCGGTGTGCGTGCTGGGCGAAAGCGCCAAAGTGAACCTGCTGGGTTACGACAATGCCGTCGGCAAGTACGTCAAGGTCAACGACACGTGGCTGCAGGTGATCGGGGTGCTGACGCCCCAGGCCGGCAGCGACGCGGAAGTGGAAGGCGTGCAGTCGGTAAACCGCAACAACATGGTGATTGCGCCGCTCAACACGGTGATGCGCCGGTTCGAGGACAACACCAGCTATCTGAAGGACGAAATCGACGGCATTTACATGAAGGTGGGGCAGGGCGTCGATTCCATCGAAACGTCCAACGTGGTGCGCGCCATTCTCGAGGCTACCCACAAGGACGCGGGCGATTTCACCGTGGTGGTGCCGGCGGGGCTGCTCGAGGAGCGGCGGCGGACGCAGTTCATCTTCAGCATTGTCATGATCTGCATCGCCGGCATTTCACTGCTGGTGGGCGGCATTGGCATCATGAACATCATGCTGGCGACGGTGCTCGAGCGGACCAGGGAAATCGGCATCCGCCGCGCCATTGGCGCCCGCCAGAGCGACATTGTGCGCCAGTTCCTGACCGAGGCGGTCCTGATCTCGATTGCCGGCGGTCTGATCGGCATCGCGTTTGGGTTCACGTTGTCCCAAATCATTGCATCCGCCGCGGGCTGGTCCACGGTGGTGACCGGTTCTTCGATTGCGATTGCGTTCGGCGTGTCGGTTTTCATCGGACTGTTGTTTGGAATTTATCCGGCCGTTCAGGCCGCGAAATTGGATCCCATCGAGGCCATTCGTTACGAGTAGAACTATGCTGTTCCGAACTTTATTTGCAGGCATTCTCCTGGCGGCGTGCGCGCTGGCGCAGACGTCGTCGTTTCCCAAGCCGGCCTACTTTCGCGAGACGTTTCAGAAGGCCCAAACCAAGGTCGAATTGAAAGACCCGGTGCGGCTGAAGGACTTCGTGGCCGGCGACAAGCTGGAGCTTTCTCTGAAGCACTACCTGGAGCTGGTGATGGCCAACAACACGGACATCCAGCTCCAATTGATCAGTCTGGAGATTCCCAAGAACAACATTCAGGCGGCGTTTGGGGTGTGGGATCCGAGGGCCCTCGCGAGTTTTACCACCACGCGGGCCACCACCGTGCCGACCAATGCGACCACCGCTCAGAATGCCGCGTCCCTGACGAAATCGCTCACCCAGCCTTACAACCTTCAATACAGCCAGACGCTGCCGGAGGGGTTGAGCTACACGGCAAGTTTTTCCGGGGCGAAGAGCTCCCAGACCAACTCCTACAACAACTACAACCCGTCACTGACGGCGAACATGAGGTTCAGCGTCAGCCAGCCGTTGCTCCAGAACCGCGGCTCGTATGTGAACCGCATTCCGCTCATGATGGCTCAGAGCAATTACCGGGTATCGGAATACCTTCTGAGGCAGCAGCTCTTGAACCTGGTGAACACCGCCGAGACCGCCTATTGGAACGTGATATCGGCGCGCGAGAACGTGAGGGTGGCGGAAAGCGGCCGGAACAATGCCTCCGAGTTCCTGAAGTACATGGAGAAACAACTGGAACTCGGGGCGCTGTCGCCGCTCGACATTTATAACCCGCAGCAGTCGCTGGCGAACGCCGAGCTGAGTGTGTCGCAGGCGAAATTCACTCTGGCCCAAGCCGAGGACGCGCTGCGTCACCAGGTGGGCGCCGACCTCGACCCGGAGATCCGCAAACTCGCGATCTCGCTCACCGAGTCGGTGGACCTGGGGCCGGCCGATTCCATAGCTGTGGATCGGGAGCAGGCGGTGACGAAGGCGCTGGCTAACCATCCGGCGATGAAACAGGCCTTGCAGAAGCTGGATATCGACGACCTCGGGATCCAGTCCGCGAAGAACGGCCTTCTTCCGAGCCTCTCCTTTTCCGTGTATTACCAAACCAACGGCACCGGCGGCATGTATAACCCGGGCTTTTCGACAATCACCGGAGCCGGCGCCGTATCGACGGTCATACCGGGCGGCATCGCCGATGCGCTGGACCAAATGTTCGGATTCGGGTATCCAGCCTACTATGCGGGCCTCACGCTGAACCTTCCCATCAGGTCTCGCAGCGCCTCGGCGGCCATGGCCACCGCGACCGTCCAGAAGAAGACCGACATGCTCAACCTGCGCAACCAGTCGCAGGGCATACGGCTGAACATTCTGAATGCCGTGACCAAGCTGGAGGGCGCCAAAGAGCAGTTGAAGCTGGCAAAAACCGCCATGGATTTCGCGCAGAAAAACCTGGACGCCGAGAACACCAAGTTTCAGCTCGGCACCGAAATCAACCAAAACGTGATCAACGCGCAGAACGTGCTGGTGCAAGCGGAATCGGCGGTGGTCACGAATCAGATTGGTGTGCGGCTCAATCTTTTGAACCTGCTGACCCAGACGGGCGAACTGCTGGACGAGCGGGGAATCGTAGTCAAGTAGGTGCAAACTCTGGTCCTGGCGCTGCTGCTGGCAGCCGTCCTGGCTTTCTTCCTGCCCACGGTGCAGAATCGTGTGCGGAATGCGCTCCATGCCCACCCCGCGGCCATCTGGGCCGTTCCGTTTCTGCTCGTCACGATCTTCAGCGGTGCGGCCGCGCTGGCGGGCGCGTTCAGCTTTCCACTGGCGCTTCTGGTGTTGGGGTATACAGCCGCGCCGGTCGTTTGTGGATGGGTTGGAGGGGCCGGGTTCATCCCGCGGCCGGCGGCGCTCGACTTCGTGGCCATTCTGCTGCTCTGGCTGCCCCTCGAATTCGCCGCCGGCGCCCGCCTGGTCCCGCGCCCGGCGCAGGGGTTCCTGCACAGCGTGGCGTATGCAATCGCCATTCTCCTGGGCCTGGTACTGTTTACCGGATTCCGCTCGTTTTCGGGGATGAAGTACAACTTGCCGCGGCGAAGGTCCGATTTCGGGCTGTCTCTGGCGGCTTTCGCGGTCACGGCGCCGGTCTTGATGGTTGTCGGGATAGCCCTCGGGTTCATTCCCCCGCCGCACTGGCCCGCGGGCGCGGCGACAGGCGGCCGGATGGCCGGAGCTTTTGGGGTGATCCTGGCGGGCACGGCGCTGCCGGAGGAGATCCTGTTCCGCTCGCTCATTCAGAACCTCATCATGCTGCGCTTCGGCGCCGGTTGGCGCACGCTGCTGGCGGCCGGCTTGATCTTCGGCTGCGCGCACCTGAACAACGGACCACAGCCGTTGCCGAACTGGCGCTACATGATCCTGGCGACCATTGCGGGCGTGGCGTACGGCAAAGTCTTCCAGAGAGCATCGACGGTGCTGTCTTCGGCGGCGCTGCACGCCATGGTGGATTGGACCAAGCATTTCTTCTTTTAGTTTCCACGACGTGGCGCAGGGAAAAGGGGACAGACGCATTTTCCTGGGTGGAAAATGCGTCTGTCCCCTTTTCCGCTAGGGCGCCGCGAGGGAGATGGCATCCTGGATGGAAACGTGGTTCGCTTCCAGCGTCAGCCCGAGGCCCTGGTCGAGGGCGATTCGATTGTGGATGTAAGAGGCGGCCGCCGCGAGTTCGCTGGATTGAGCCGTCGCCATGTCGCGCCTGGCTCCGACCACGGTGGCGATGGTGGAGGTCCCCATCTGAAATTTCCGTTCTTCTCCCTGGAGTAGTTTCTCGAGGATGGTTCGGTGTTCGACGGCCGCCTGATATTGGGCGCGAGCCTGGTGAAGAACCAGGACTTGGCTGGCAACGTCCACGGCAAGCTGATTGAAGGTTTTCTGCGCACTCAATTGGGTTTGCCGGTGTGTCAACTGATCCATGGCATGATCCGCCTGGGCTTGGGTATTCTCCAAAGGGGCCGAGAACCGTACGCCCACGCGCTCATTGGGAAAGTTGCGGCGAAACACCTGTCCCAAGGCCGCGCCGGCGCCGCCCACAAAATAGGGGTCCGGACTTGCCCCCGGAACGGCCTGGCCGGTCTGACCGACGTTGGTGCTGGTGGCGAAGACCTGCAAGCTGGGAAGCAGGCCGTTGGACATGCTGGAAGCCTCCATTTCCGCCAGCTCCGCCCTCAACTTGGCGTCGGCCACATCGGGCCTCCGGTTCATGGCGGTTGCCAGAAGCTCACGCAGAGGGGGCAAATCGTCGGTCTCGGGAACCACCAGCGGATCGACCGCGATGATGTGCGCGGCGGCCAATGCGGGGTCGGCCTGCCCATGCCAGCTCAGGGCGTCCTTCAGAGCATTTTCCCGCTGCTGGGCGGCGTTCAGGGCCACCGCCAGCGCCTGTTCCTGAAGCGCCAGGGCCGATTTGGCTCGGATCTGGTCGACCGCCGGGATCGCTCCCACGGCGATTTCCTTGCGGGTGGCTTCATCGAACTCGCGGGCGATGTCGCGATTGCGCCGCTTGTATTTCACATCGTCGGACGCCACCGAAAAATCCCAGTACCGGTCCAGGACATTGGCCACCACCGCCATCAGGCGCACCTGGAATCCGCGGTCCGAGTTGGCCGCGCGCCGTCTCGCCGCCCGGATAAAGCGGCCATTGACGCGCTCGCCAAAACCCTTCAGCAGATTGTGACCGATGACCACCCCGAGGCTCGCGGAGGAAGTCGGATTCAGAACGTCGGTAGGCGCGGATTCATCCAGGTGTGCCCCGTTGTACGTCATTCGCACCGTGCCGCCGCTCAACAAGCCCTGCGATACCTGGCCATAGTAAGACCGGGTAGTGTAGACCAGTTCGTTGGTGCCGGCTTGCACAAGCTGGTCTTGAAAATACGTCTGGTGTCCCAAGACTGTGTAGGTGGCGAAAATCGGGTCGAGTTGCGGGGTGACGGGACCGATTTGCTGGATGTTGGCGGCTCCGGATTGGGCCTCCACCCCACCGCCTCCACCCCGGTTGCTGCCGGCCACGCCCTGCCCGGAGGCCAGCGTGACGGTGGCGCCGCTCCCGCTCTGGACGCCCCGCAGCGCCCCTCCCGATTCGAGACGCTGCAAATCCCATCCGGACGCCAGGATCCTGTACCGTTCCACCTCCAGGTCCAGGTTGTTTTCGATGGCGATGGCGATGGCATCCGGCGCCGTCAGATAAAGGTTCCCGGCCCGAATCATGGCATGCAGGCGCGATGAGTCGGACACGCGCAGCGGCGGCACGGTATCCGCCCGATAGGACCGGATGAAGGGCGTGCCGCCGGGTTTGACCGGTGCGATCGGTGAAAACTGCTGCCCCTCGAGACCGGAAATCAGCCCCGCGCCGACGAGCGAGCATGCCAGGAATAGTTGCAGACGCGTGTTCCTCATAGGCGGCTCCTATTTCCTTCCCGGACCAGGGTTTGGCAAGGCAGACTGGCGCTGGACCCTCCCCGAAGCGGCTTCGGACACGGTGATGCCGCTTCTCTCCAGCGTGATTCCCAGCGCCTGCTCGAAGGCAATGCGGGCGTGGGTGTAGTTCGCCATGGATTGCACCTCTTCGCTTTCGGCGTTTACCACGTCGCGCTGGGCTTGAATCACCAGGGCGTTGGAGGAACTGCCAAGCTGGTACTTTCGCTGCTCCGCCTTGAGGGTTTCCTCGGCCAGTTCTCTGCTCTTGACGGCGGTTTCGTAGCGGACCTGCGCCTGCTGAAGGCCGATCACGGCGTTGCGGACGTCGACGCCGACCTGGTTGACGCTCTTTTCGAGCCCGAGCTGCAATTGCCGAAGCTGCAACTGGTCGGTGACGTAGTCGGCCTGCGCCGCGCGATTGCGGATCGCGATCGTCAGCGAGATGCCGGCGGAATAGTCCGGAAAGTTGCGGCGCAAAAGCTGGCCCAAGGCCGTGCCGTAACCGCCAATATAAAACGGGTCGGGAGTGCCATATTCATACCCTGTGTTGAGGGGATTGGGAACTCCGGCCTGCGCGTGATTGGTAAACGTGGCGAAGGCCGTCAACTGGGGTTTCAGCTCACTGCGATCTCCTTTGAGAACCAGAGCCTGACTGGCGATGTTGAGCCGGTTTTGCTGGAGGTCCGCGCGTTGCGCCAGGGCCTGTGCAACCAACTCCCCGGTGGGAGGGATCTCCAGCGCCGGCGGCACTTCGATATGGTCCAGCGGAACGATGTGGACGTCCGCCAGGACGGGGTCTTCGATTCCGTGTTTGCTCAAGGCGTTTTCCAGCACGATTTCCTGTTGCAGGATATTGGTCTGTGCCAGCAGGATATCCTGCTGGCGGGCGGGAATCTCGGCCTGGGCGCGGGTCGCTTCAATGGCCGCCTTGGCGCCGATCGCCACCTCCTTTTTACTGTCCTCGTATAGCTTTCGGGCCGCCTCCAACGCCCGCTGTTTGAGGCGCAGGTCCTCATTGAAGGTCACCAGGTCCCAGTACAGATTCAGAACGGCGGCAACCGTGGTGATGACCTGAAACTTGAGTTGCAGATCGGACACGTTCACGTTGTTTCCGGCGATGCGGATGTAGCGGTTGTTCACCGAGGAGCCGAAGCCTTGGAGCAGGTTCTGCGTCACGCTCACGCTCAAACTGCCGTAATCGATGGGGTTCAGCAGGTTGCTGGGACTGTTGCTGGTGTTGCGCGTGGCGCCGTACGAGGCGGAGACCAAGGTTCCCGGCAGGAACTGTTGGCTATAGCCGAGGCTGAACGATCGCGATCCCTCCACCAGGTAGTTGGTTCGGTCCACAATCAGGTTGCTCTCCGGAGAGGTGAAGTGGCCCAGGCTGGCGGACATCGAGAGAAAGGGGTCCAGATTGGGGATGGCGGACCCAAACGACACGGTGATTCCCCCGCTGGAGCTGACGCCGGCGCCGGAGGAGAGGCTGGTGTTGCTCACGTTAATGCCGGCCAGGCTCACGCTCTGCGGGCCGGCGGCGATGGGAGTGCTGGGATTGCGCAGATTGCCGCCCACCTGCGCGCGGCGAAGATCCTCGCGAAACAGCAGCGGGCCATACCGTTGAGTCTCGATGTCGATGTTGTTTTCGAGCGCCAGCGCAATCACGTCCTGCGCGGTCAGATAGAGATTGCCGGCGCGAATCAGGGCAGCCAGGCGGCTGGAATTGGCCAGATTGATCGGGGGGACGATCCTCTGTCGATAGGGCCGCGTCAGAAAGCCCAGCGCCTGCGGCGGGGGAGGCAGCACGGCGATGTTGGACGATTGGGCCCAGGCGTGGAAAGCCACCAGCGCCAGGGAAGCCCATCGAAACAGTCTTGCGCAATACGGGTACACGCGCCGGAGGGAGCAATCCGAGGGCCGATCCGGCTTTCCAGTTCACCGCTTGCCAGGGGAACGGCGGGGCGTGGAAAGCGGCGGGGCCAGTGTCCCTTTTTGAGACGCGGCCGTCCGAGTTCGAACACTACGGGGCAACCGCCGTGGGTCTTGGCGCGTCTCAGTCCCTTGCCCGTGTGGAGGGAACCACGGTTCGAAAGCTCGCCATTCTGGAGCCGGTGCTGGTTTACGCCATGATTGTGACGTACATCTGGAACCTGCGTTATAGCCACGGCGGCGCGTGGGTGGGGATTCTCGGATTGATGCTGCTCTCGCACCTGGCCCGCCGGGAGGACGCCTATGGGCTGGGTTTCCGCACGCGCCACATTCGCGAGTGCTGGCGGGAGTTCGCGCCGGCGCTGGCGTTCCTCACGCTGCTCATGCTGGCGTGCGGCATCCTGCTTCGGACCATGCGGCCCATCGGGGTGGAAGCCGCGCTGGCAGCATGGGCCGTGTATGTGCCGTGGGGAGTGTTCCAGCAGTACGTGCTGAACGCTTACTTTCTGAACCGGCTCGATGCGGTGCTGGGACGCCGGGCGGCGTCCCTGATTTCGGCGGCGCTTTTCTGCGGCGTTCACGCCCCCAACTGGCTTCTGATGCTGGTAGCCTTTCCCGCGGGTTACTGCTCCACGCGCATCTACCAGCGGTACCGGAATCTCTACTTCTTGGGGCTGGCGCACGCCACGGTGGGCTTTCTGCTCTTCCTGGTGGTTCCGGATTCCGTCAGTCACCATCTCAGGGTTGGGCCGGGCTGGTTTGGGCACTAGTTTCATCGCTCCTTCACAGAGGCGTAACAGGGTTCGTGTCAATCTCAGACCGTGCACACCGCCACGCCTCGGATTCCGTTGTCCGTGCCAGCGATTCTCCCCCAGTCGCTGCGTGATCTATTGATGACTCGCCCCAGTGATGCGCCATTCTCCCGCGCTCACCGCAGGTGGCCCGACGGCTGTTCATATGGAGATATTCAGAACCTATAATGGGAACTGATACGGAGGCCAAGGTGCCGGCGTCCCCTGGCGAAGTGACTGGACTGCTCGCGGAGTTAAGGCAGGGCGACAAGGACGCCCTGGCCAGGCTGATGCCGCTGATCTACCAGGAACTGCGGCGGCTGGCGGGGCATTACCTTCGGGCCGAGCGCGCGGGGCATACGTTGCAGCCCACGGCCTTGGTGCACGAAGCTTACCTGCGGCTGGCTGGCGAGGACCGCGCCGATTGGCAAGACCGCGCCCATTTCATGGGTGTAGCCGCGCGAGTGATGCGGCGTATCCTGGTGGACTACGCGCGAGGGCGCGCCACTGAGAAGCGGGGACGAGGCGCTGTCCGGCTGGAGATCGACGCGCTCGATCCGCGCACGGGCGCGACCCCACTGGTGGAGATCCTGGTGGTGGACGAGGTGCTTCTGCGGCTGGCTGAACTGGATCCCCAGCAGGGCCGCGTCGTCGAGTTGCGGTACTTCGCCGGCCTCACCGTGGAAGAAACCGCCGAGGCGCTGCGGATCTCGCCGCGCACGGTCAAGCGCGACTGGGCCATGGCTTCAGCCTGGCTGCGACGTGAATTTTCGCGGAAGACGCGCCCATGACACCCGCGCGCTGGGCCCGGCTCCGGGAACTATTCGAAGCCGCGCGCGAAAAGCCGGAAGACGAGCGCGATGCCTTCCTGAACGAAGCCTGCCGCTCGGATCCTGAACTTCGGCAGGAACTAAAGGAACTGCTGGCCGAGGAACGCGAGAGCGACATTCACAGCCCGGCCGCCGCGTTTCTTCGACCGGCGGCAAAGCCAATTCTGGCCGCGGACAGCATGCTCGGGCGCTATCGCGTGGAGCGTGAGTTGGGCGCGGGCGGGATGGGGATCGTGTATCGAGCCTACGACACCGAGCTCCGCCGGCCGGTAGCGCTCAAAGTTCTGCCGGCGGAATTCTCGTTGGTTCCAGAGCGGCGAGAGCGGCTCCTCCGCGAGGCTCGTGCCGCTTCCGCGCTGAGCCATCCGAACATCGTCGGCATTTACGAGGTGGGCTCGGTTGCGGGAATGGATTTCATTGCCATGGAGTTGATCGAGGGCCAGTCTCTGGACGAACTCATCCCCGCCGGTGGGCTGCCGCTGGAGATAGCTCTGGACTATGCCGTGCAGATCGCCGGCGGGCTGGCCAAGGCTCACGGCTGTGGCGTGATCCATCGCGACCTGAAGCCGCGCAACATAATGACGACTGAAACCAGCGGGCACACCTCCGTCGTGAAGTTGCTGGACTTCGGCCTCGCCAAGCGGGTGTCCGTGACCGGCGTCCCCGAGAACTACCCGGGTATCCATACGAATCCCACCGTGGAAGGAGAGATCCTCGGCACGCCGCGTTACATGTCGCCGGAGCAGGCGGTGGGGAAGGCACTGGATGTCCGGACGGATATCTTTTCCTTCGGCGCCCTGCTCTATGAAATGCTCACCGGCGTCGCGGCCTTCCGGCGTGACTCGACCATCGCGACTCTCGCGGCCGTGCTGCGCGATGACCCGGCGCCCGTGGAGAGTCTGCGCGCGGACGTCCCTTCCGATCTCCGCCGCATTCTGCGCCGCTGCCTGGAAAAGGAGCGCGACGCGCGCTACCCGTCGGGCGCCGACCTGTGCCAGGACCTGATTGCGTACCGC
>Ga0116123_1001633_pt1 | contig 12207 bp, 10 predicted proteins | sample June2015DPH_13_1_3_FD_89727 | JGI IMG/M metagenome (GOLD analysis project Ga0116123, IMG submission 89727) | Peatland microbial communities from SPRUCE experiment site at the Marcell Experimental Forest, Minnesota, USA - June2015DPH_13_100 | ecosystem: Environmental > Terrestrial > Soil >... | reverse complement strand
GGCTCCCGAATGAGCGCTCCGAGCCCCCGCCCCAACGCGTTTCTCGGCATTGCCAATAACCTCCTGGGCGAGCTGCGTATAGCCCTCTGCGCCCTTGCTATGTATATCATAGAAAATAATAGGCTTACCAAAACTCGGTGCTTCGGCAAGGCGGACGTTGCGCGGGATCAGGCTCTGGAAGACCTGAGTGCCGAAGAAACTGCGTAGGTCGGTGGCCACTTGCCTTGAAAGAGTAGTGCGCTCATCGTACATCGTCAGTAGAATACCTTCGATTTCGAGGCTGGGATTGAGAGTGCGGCGAATACGCATCAGGGTATCCAACAATTCCGACACGCCTTCCAAGGCCAGGTATTCGCACTGGATGGGTATCATCACCGCATCAGCCGCAACCAGCGCATTCAGAGTAAGCAGATCCAGGGCAGGCGGACAATCCAGCACAATAAATTTGTAATTTGGCCGCACATTTTGCAGGAAGGATTGCAGTTTGTACTCACGGCTTTCAGCAAGGACGAGTTCTACCGCAGCTCCTGCAAGGTTTTTGTCGGCGGGGACGACATCTAAGCCCTGCACTTGGGACTTTTGCACCAACTTCTCAAAAGATTCGTTCAAGATCAGGGCGTGATAGATGGTACGGCGGGCAGGATCCTTCTGAAATCCGATGGCGGCCGTTGCATTGGCCTGGGAATCGCAATCAATAAGGAGAGTTGACTGCTCAGCAACCGCGAGGCAGGCTGCGAGGTTAACTGCGGTTGTGGTCTTACCTACCCCACCCTTTTGGTTAGCAACAGCAATGACCCGGGCCAAGACGGTCTCCCCAACGTAGGGAAACTAGCAGAGCCGCCCGCTGGGCGCAAGATGTTTCACGTGGAACAGGAAGTGATCTGCGGAAATTCTGTTGGAAAGTGGATGTTTCACGTGGAACAGTCTTGGGTCGAGTTTGTTGGATGAGCGATACCAGTTCGGACTGGTTGTGACATGAGGCCCTGGGTCAGTTGCTGTTCCACGTGGAACAGGAATCTTGAACAAGCCCAAGAAATGGCTCGTGAGACACATCGCGATGTGCGCGGGACGAAGAGTTTCACATGGAACAAAGTGGCAGGGAATTCGAGCGATGGACCGGATGTTTCACGTGGAACGCCGCGAGAGAAAAAATACCGCACAAATCAGAACACACTGCGGGAAATAGCAAAAAAGTCCTTTCTTATGATGTCGTTACGCCGACAAAGGGGCCATTTTCTTGCCGACGAGAAGATACCGCTGCAACGACTGCGGCATGGGGATCGGTTCTTGCCACTCCCACCGGTCCGACTTGCGAACTTCCTCGAGGTCGCGGCCGCCGATCCACAGAATCGCGCGCGAGGCGGCGACATTGTCCGACGCGGCCCACTCGAGGAATGAGCCGAACTCTCCGAGGGCGCGGGAACAGACAAAGTCCAGCGGCGCAAGTTCCTCGCCCAATTCTTCATAGCGGTTGATCAGCACATGGGTGTTCCCAAGTCCCAGTTCACGGATGACTTCTGCTAGAAATGTGCCCTTCTTGATGTTTGATTCCACCAAGAAGAGCTCCAACTCCGGACGCAAGATCTTCAGTGGAATGCCAGGGAATCCGGGGCCGGAGCCGATGTCGGCGAGCCGACCGTTTTCCACAGGAACAGCAACGGCCGCAAACATGGACTCGCAGAAATGACGATATAGTATCTCCAGCGGGTCACGGATGGCGGTCAAATTCAGCTTCTCATTCCAGTGCCGCAAAATCCTTATATATTGTTGAATACAAGTGACTTGTTGTTCATTTAAGGCGACCTGGAATTCACCCAGCGCGCGCCGGATCGTTTCTTCTGAAATAGGCTTTCCAACCTCTGTTAACATAACAGTAATTATCCAGTGACGCTCTGACTTTAAATCACTTCTGCTCTTCTATGAGCTTCGGCAACAGGTACCGCGGGCCCGCGATTCCCGCTACAAGATCCACCACTATGTGCACCATCATCACCGGTACTAGCGTATCGTAGGCCAGACGGATGCCGCCGAAAAGGATGCCCATCACAAAAGTGCCCAGGATTCCGCTACGGCCCTGATAGACATGGGCTAAGCCGAAGAGGACTGCGGTCAGAATCACAACGGACCATGCGGGGAATCCCACGCGAGAGAGCGCGGCCATGGCAAATCCCCGATAAAGGAATTCCTCACAGACACCGGCGGTCATGGCGAGTGCACAGTAGGGGAGCAGTTCCACGGAATTAGCGGGAAGAATCCGTCGCGCAAGCAAGCGCATCAACTCCAGGGCCTTACCCGGAGACCTGCCGACTCGCCGAAGATTCAGCCAGTGCAAAGCGCCAATGATCGCAGCCAGGGCCAAGCTCCCCAGGATCGCGCTTGGGCCGCCGTAGTTGGCCAAGCCCAAGGTACCCGCAGACAATCCCCGTGCAAGAGCACGCCAAGCGACAAGACCCGTAATCACCCACTGACCGGCGATGGTCAAGCCATAGAGGACGAGCTTTTCCTTCGTGCTGACGGAAGGGAGCGCGAGGAGTTTCTTCAGCCGCACGGCACCGCGCCAGGGCACGACAATTCCAAGAAAAAGAAAGATCAACCAGAAGTCCCAAGGCATTGATTGATGAGAACACTTTCCGGGCAACCCGCGCAAGTTGTGTTGAAGGCGGTGTTTTTATCCGGCGGCGAGCAGGAACGGCGCGGCATCGTTATAATCAAAGCGCAGTACAGCGAGGTGTGACTTGACCGATTCCGTGAAACTCACGGCGATGGTCAAGGCGGCGGGTTGTGCGGCCAAGCTGAGTCCCGGAATGCTGGACGCAATACTTCGACGCCTGCCACTGCCAACGGATCCGAACGTGCTCGTTGGGTTCAGCACCAACGACGACGCAGGGGTGTATCTGCTCGCTGAAGGATTGGCGTTGGTACAGACGGTCGATTTCTTCACGCCGATTGCGGACGACCCGTTTACATTCGGGCGAATCGCGGCGGCCAATTCGCTGAGCGACGTGTACGCGATGGGCGGGCGGCCGGTATCCGCGCTGTCGATCGTGGGATTTCCCGAAAAAGGCGATCCTGCAATTCTGGAGCAGATTTTGCGCGGCGGCCTCGATAAGATGAGCGAAGCGAAATGCAGCGTGATTGGCGGGCATTCGATTCGTATCGACGATATCGTGTTTGGCTATGCCGTCACAGGCGTCATCAATCCGTTGCAAGTTTGGCGAAATGTCGGCGCGCAGACAAATGACGTCCTTCTGCTGACAAAAGCTTTGGGCACCGGGGTGATCTCCACGGCACTCAAAAAAGAGCGCTCGGAAAGAGCTTCACTGGATGCGGCCATCGCTTCGATGACGCAATTGAATCGCGCGGCGGCCGAAGCTTTGCGCGAACTGGAAGTGCAAGCGGGGATGCGCTGCGTGCACGCCGTAACAGACATTACGGGATTCGGATTGCTGGGGCACGCGCGGGAAATGGCGTTGGGAGACTTGGCTTCGGGGATTGGGCGGGTGGCGCTCGAAATTGTTGCCGCGGATGTGCCGTTGCTTCCCGGTGCGCTTGACGCCGCGCGCCAGGGGATGATTTCTGGGGGACTGAAAAATAATCGTGAGTTTCTAAGCGACTGCGTTGTCTTCGCAACAAACGTGGCGGAAGAGAATCGCGCGTTACTTTTCGATCCGCAGACGTCCGGCGGTCTCTTGATCGCGCTCGCTCCGGAACATGAGGAACCGGCGCGGGAAAGTCTCAAGCGTCATGGCGTGAGCGCCAAGCGGGTCGGCCGCGTCGTGCCGAAGACATCCGGGCTGCTGATGGTGGTCTGAGAGCGAAGACGACGAGCACACAGTGGACACAATCACACACGGCATCGCAGGAGCGTTGATCAGCAAAGCAGCGTTTGGTGGGCGAGACCTGTTTTCGCCGCGGTCGCTGAGCAAGCAGCGCCTCATCACCTGGTCCTTGATGCTGGGCGCGATTTTCCCGGACAGCGATGTCTTGCGAGACCTTTTTTCGCACAATGAATTACTGATGCTCACTTGGCATCGTAGCATCACGCATTCGTTGCTCTGCCTGCCAATCTGGACGGTGATCCTGGCGGGGCTGACGCGCGTGGTGGCGAAGTGGAAAAAATGGGAAGCGCCCTCCTTCCTTGCGCTATGCGGTATCTGGGCAATCGGAATCTTGAGCCACATTTTCCTAGATCTGGTGACCACCTTTGGCACAATGATCTGGTCGCCGCTCGCATGGTCGCGCCCCGCCTGGGACATTATTTTCATCGTGGATTTCAGCTTCACGGCCATCCTGCTGATTCCGCAACTTCTCTCCTGGACTTACGAAGACCGGGCGCATATCCAGTGGCGAGCCGTTCTGATGTGGCTGGTGTTCACGCCGGCGCCGTTCCTGATTGCCAAATTTGGCCAAATTGTCGGCGCGCCGATTTCCAATGTCACGATTCTTGTGGCCACCGTCCTGTTTGCGGTGCTCTTCCTGCTCCCGGCAGTGCGGGGCTGGGGCTTGCGCGTGGCCTACGCCAACTGGAATCGCGCTGGCCTGATTCTGGCGGTGGGCTATCTCGTTGCAGCCACCTATGCGCACCACGTGGCGTTCGGGCGCGTCCAGCAGTTCGCCGCGCAAGAGAACCTGCAGGTTGAAGCGATTGGCGCGCTGCCCTTGCCGCCATCGTTGTGGCACTGGGATGGGCTGGTACGAGCGCCGCGCGGAGTCTACGAGATGCGCATGGATTTAAGCGAAGGCTTATTTCAGAAAAACGCGCAAAAGGCCAGCTATTCCAACTCCGACGTGATTGAGCACACGTACTATCCTGACGCGTTTCCGAATCCCTGGATTGAACAGGCACGGCATTTGCCGGAAGTTCAGAAAGTTTTATGGTTCGTGCGGTTTCCAGTGACCCGCTTTCACAAGGAAGGCGATGAAGCGGTGGTGGAGTTTTCGGATTTGCGTTTCCCGCACATACGGCCAGACCGGCCGGCGTCGTTCACATATCGCGTGCGGTTTTCGGGTGACGGAAGCGTGATCGCGCAGGGTTGGGTGCGCCGGTAAAGCAGTTCCGGTGGATCAGTCTGTAGCTCACCCCTTGAGGGGTGAGGAATTCCCGAGCGCAGGCAAGCTGCCAAATCCCGGACGTGGATCCGTTGTTGAATTTTTTCCGGCCGCGTGAAAAGCCTCAGGCCTAAAGGCTTGAGCTACAGCGCTAAGGTTTAGCGGGGTGAATAACCACCTGACGCTCTTCGCCCGTGCCGACGCTTTCGGTGCGGACGCCGGGCAGATCCTTCAGCGCGAGATGCACAATGCGCCGCTCCCGCGAAGACATGGGATTGAGCCGGAAGGGCTGATGCGTAGCCTGAACCCTTTCCGCGGCCACGCGGGCGGTCATGCGCAGTTCCTCGAAACGCAAAGCGCGGAAGCCGCCGCAATCGAGGTGAATCTTTTCATGGAAGATCGGCTCAAGGCCAAGCGCACGAAATGCGATGTGTTCCAGAGCCTTCAAAACTTCTCCACTTCGCGCCATGAGGAGTTCATTGTCTTTGCCATCGAGGTCGGCGAAAATCTCCGCCGCGCCTTCCTCTGAGGCGGCGCCTGCTTCGGCGACGCGCACGTTCACGGAGAGTTCCAAGCCAGCAGCGCGCACAATCCTCGGCAGAAAATCGCGCAGGGCGTCGGCTGCGGCGACGCGGTCCAGCTTGCCATCGCGTAAGAATTCCTTCGTCATAAGTCTCTCGAAACTACTGGTTATACCCCAACGGACGGTGCCATCACACCGTCCCTTACTTCTTGGCGCGGACGGGTTTGACCGGGGCAGGAAGAGGGTGCGTCCGGTTCAGGTACCACTGTTGCAGGATATTGATCAGGCCGCTGGTAAGAATATACACCGCCACCCCGCTAGGGTACGGGACAATCATAAACATTCCTGCCATGGCGATGGGCATGAATTTCATCATTTGCGCCTGTTGTGCATCGGCCGTGGGCATCGGCGTCATCTTTGACGCCAGATACATCGACACGCCCATCAACACCGGCAGGATGTAGTAAGGATCCTTGGCCGATAAATCGGTGATCCAGCCGAACCACGGCGCATGCCGCAATTCGATGGTGCCCTGCAGGGCGCGCCACAGCCCGAACCAGATGGGCATCTGCAGAAGTTGCGGGATGCATCCGCCCACGGGGTTAATCCCCTCGCGCGAGTAGATGGCCATGATTTCCTTGTTCATCTCAGCCTTGCGCGGGTCATTCATCTTGTACTTCTTGTACTTCTCCTGGATCTGCTTGATCACCGGTCCAACGCGCTGCATCTTCAGCGTGGTCTTGTAGCTCGAGATGCGCAGGGGGAAGAACACCATATTGATAACCAGGGTGAGCACCACAATGGACCAGCCCCAGTTCGGAATGTATTCGTGCAGCCACTTCAGCCCGTGGAACAGCGGGTCGGCGATGACCTCCAGCCACCCGAAATTCACTAGCGCGTGCAACGGCGGGTTCAACTTTTTCAGCAGATCGTAGTCTTTGGGGCCGACGAAAACGCGCAGGCTCATGGGTTGCGCCGAAGTTGCCGTCGCAACCTCAGGCACTGCTTCGGACTCTTCCTTGCCGTCCACCGTGGTCATATCCCAAACCTTCCAGTAGCGCGTCTCCTGGGTAGTGGAAAGAGCATCGCTCGGGGGAAGAAACGTCACCGCGAAATAGCGGTCCTCGATCCCCGAAAATGTCTTCCCGCCTTGCCAGACGTTTCCCCACTTTTCCGGGCTATCGAGTTTCTTGTAGCCAACGGTGGTCAGCTTTCCGCCTTCGCTGTAAAACGTCATGACCGTGGTGATCGGCGCGGGGTTCGTGACCGTCATGTCGCCGAAGCCGCCACGCCAGGCCAACCCCGCCAGCACGTGCGCGCCGTTGTAGCTCGTGGTGGCTTCCACGCCCACGATATAGGAATGATCGAAGTGAAATTTCTTGATCACCTCCAGGTGGCCATCGCTCCACTTGAACGTCAGGTCCGTGGGCGCCTCCAGGGAAGCACTGTCGCTAGAAATCTTGTACAAACCGGTGTTTGCCGCCTTTTCGAGTCGCGGGTCTTCAAAAACCAGCGAGAATGGCCAGCCGCCCGTCTTTGCCGCCGATTCCGCGTGCACCAGGTCCAACGTGCGCTGCGGTTTCGCGTCGTCCTTGTATTTTTTCAGCTGCCAGCTCTTGACGACCGCACCGCGATTGGAAAACTCCACGCGGTACAGTGCGTTCTCAACGACGATGGTGCGCTCCTGGGTATCTTCGGTGCGCAAGGCCGCCGGCGGTGCAGGTGTGGAGACGGTTGAAGGCGTCGTAGAAGGAATAAGCTCGTCCGGTGCAGAAGTCGGTGCAGAAGTTCCAGTGGTAGCTGGAGCGCTGACGCCCGGCTGGTTCTGTTGTGGCACATGCGCGGGAGGCTTTGGCCCGAAGTACTTCGTCCACAGAATAATGACGGCTATGGAAAGCAGCGAGGCGACGAGGATACGCAGCTCCGGCGTGAACTTATCCTTCTTGGGCCCGATCGGCGGGAATTGGTTCACTGGCGGGGTGCTCACGGGCGGACCTCATGCGTTTCAGCTGTCATCGTGGAATTCGCTTGTTTCTCTTGCCATTTCTCCGGAACCGGGTCGAATCCAAACTTGCGGGATAAAGGATGGCAACGCGACAGGCGCTTCGTCCCTAGCCAGATGCCGCGCCACACTCCGAATCGTTTAATCGCTTCGTGGGCGTAGCGGGAACACGTAGGCTCGTAGCGGCAAGTGCCGGCCAAGAGCGGCGAGAGATAAAGCTTATAAAAATCGAGCGCAAAGAGTGCCGCGCGCACCCCCGCCGATTTCGGCGTCTGCCGCATTTCTTCTTGTAGTGGCGCAGCATCCTGCGCCACATTTGCCGAGGCGTTCACGGGCTCTTCAACAGGCGCAGGAACTCCGCCGTCAGCGCCGCAAAAGGCGCCTTTGCGACGGAACGCTTCGGGTGAATGACGATGTCCCATCCTGCTGGTATCTCCTCGCGGTGGCAGCGGACCATCTCGCGCAACCTTCTGCGCATGCGGTTGCGTACCACGGCACCGCCGAGTGCCTTCTTGATGCTGAAACCGAAGCGGCTCAGTGGCAGTTCATTGGCACGAAGGAACACGGTGAAGTGAGCATTGGAGCGGCGCTTGCCGGTGCTATAGACCGCGTCAAATTCGCTCTTGCGGACCAAACGCGCCTCGCGCGGAAACGTCTGACCCTGCCTCGCCGGTGGCGATGCCGGAGCTGCCCCATTACTCGGGAGTAAGGCGATGACGTCCCTTCTTGCGGCGTGCCGCAAGGACTTTGCGGCCACCCTTGGTCTTCATGCGCGAACGAAATCCGTGCGTTTTGGCGCGGCGGCGTTTCCGCGGTTGAAATGTACGCTTTGGCAAAGCACTCCCCCTTGTTTCGGAAAACGGCCGGCGAAATTCCCAAGCGCCATCCCCTGCCAGCAATTTGCTGTGGGTTCAAACGATCAAACAAGATGGCCCCGGGGTAGCTCCGTCAAGCCTTACTGCCGCAATCCAGGCAGCTTTCTGAATTCACTAGTGTACTTGCGCGGCGCGCACAGGGTCAAGAAAAGGGCGGGGGTATGGTAGTGGGCATGTCCAGTCTGGCGCACGCCGAGATTCCCATCTAGTTATGCAATTCAGCGTCAGTCGGACAACTTGAAGGACTGAAATCTTCATCTGGGCCTTTCGAGCTAGTACGTTTCAGCGTAAAGGCTCCTTGTTGCTCAGTCCCATCTGGATGCTCAACGGAATAGGTTCCGTTGATGGCCGCATTCATTCTCTTGCCCCGGAATGTGATCTTTCCGATTGCACTCCTTACCACGAAAGTTACTTCTGAGTCCAAAATGAAGCCTTCGAGAGGACCACTGCCGAAGAGCGGCTTTTGGACGCCCATACATCCCGTGAGGGCGCCTTGGTTATCCAAGACTACGATCCCAAAGTCAGCAGAGGTGTCTACCGTTTGGTTGTGGACAATTCCTCCAAACTGTCCGGTTAAAGGTGATTTATCCGATTTGTGCTCTTGTTGAAGAGCATCAGCGGCGGTTGAAGTGGTAGCCTCACGCCCCTGACTTTGAGCATGACGTACAGCAGCCTGGAATTGTTTGATCGAAACCTGAAAATGCTGGTCGAGAAGAGGCTGAATATAGTCTGCTGAAACGGCAAAATTAAGATTCTGGCCTCTTTCAAATTGAAAAGTAGCAACACCGATCATGCGTCCGTCAGAATTAAGTACAGGTCCACCAGAAGACCCAGGTGAAATTGGAGCAGTGATCTGCAAATAGCGAACCGAGTCATACTCACGAATTGCACTCAAAATCCCATCGCTCACGGTGTTCTCGAGCCCCTGTGGACTGCCAATAGCTATGACCTTTTGTCCGACTTTTAGGCTTTCTGAAGGCGCAAATGTAACGTGAGGGAGGTTTCGCGGTTTCTCGATACTTCCGAGCTCATAAAGCTGGAACACCAAGAGGTCCTTCTCCAAATCAGCCCCTTCAACGGAAAGTATCTCGAACTTGCGGCCGTTGCAGCATTCAGCGAAAGCCTGTGATACCCCTCGCAGGACGTGGTAATTGCTTCCAGCGAGCCCGTCGGGACGTACGATGAACCCACTTCCTTGTGACACCGGTGAGCCTTTAGCATTCATTCCCACGATCATAAGAACTGCTTCATCAAACGGAGTCGTTTTTTGCGAGTGATCATCAGGTGGCTTCATATTACTGACGTTTTGCTGAGAATTTCCAGTTTCTTTCAGTGAAACAATGACAGCAAATATTCCCAGCAAGACGACTAGGAGGACTAAAAACGGCACACGAACGCGTCGCCAATTTACTACTTTTTGCCAAACTGTTTCTTGGGGCGGGCGGTAGAGCGTCTGGCCACACGACAGGCAGAAGACAGCGTCCTCTGGATTATGCGCACCACAGTTTATACAGAAAGCCACTAGAATCTCAGATAACGATAACGCTTTCGTAGACTCGAATCTAGTATTACACTGCGTTCGTCTGGAGATTGCCCTGCCATGTTCTGTCCTAACTGTTCCTGCGAACTCCCGGCTGTTGCAAAGTTCTGCGTCAAATGTGGCTCACGGGTAGAGATTCCGACAACTGCCCCTCGGGCGCTGGGATCCTCCTGTATGAATTGTGCCAAACCGCTCGATCCATCAGACAAATTCTGCAGTTACTGTGGCCATAAGGTAATACCTCCCCAAGCCCAAGTTGAACGGATGGCGAGTGATATTGCGGCGAAAAATCTTGAGAAGCATGCTAAGCATTACTCTCAAATGTCAAGTGATGATTTGGTCCGTCTTTCAGCAGAATTAGGCCAACTTACTCCTGTTGCACAAAAGGCCTTGATCTTGGAGATTGCAAAGAGAGGCATAAAGGACACCTCGGAGGTGCTCGAACAGGCGAAACTTGAGGAACCCCAGACGAAACAGCCTCTGGCTGAGGAGTCACCAGTCGTTTCCACTCATTCATCGCCCACGACTCAAATTGCGCCAACAACTCAAGATACTGCGAGCGCTCAAGTCGCGGTTCCGGTGGACGTTAGCTCGCAAAAAAGAACGCCAGCGCCATATGCAAAGTTTGTGGTCCTCCTCTTGCTATGTTGTTTGTGCGCCTCCATTGGCGTCTTTGCCCTCTTCGACGCATTCGCGCGGAATACCACCGCTTTTGCCGTTGAGGCGCTGTCGGTTTTGCCTGCCCTCCTTTTCGGTTGGCTTGGATGGAAGAACTGGAAAAACATATTGGAGAGCGAACCAAGACATGAAGTGAAGTCCAGGCGCCGTGTTAGGAACGCATTAGTGACGAGCGTCATTTTTATTCTCTTGTATCTGGGACTAGCCGCTTTCCTGGGATCACTAATCGGCCAAAATCGTGCTGAAGCTATACAGCTTAACTCTGATATTAGCCGCCAGAAGGAGCTGGCTGACCACATATCAAAGGCTCGAAATACCGTTTCTAACTCCATATCATCCTATGTCGCGATGTACGCGGGAATCGAATCAGACGTAAAGGACTATTCGTCAACTCTCTTGAGGCTCAGGGAAGAATTGCCCAAATACGACAGTAAATTTCCTGCCCAGAGTGATACGACGCACAAGTTTATGGGTACGATTGAGAGGGAAAACCGGCGAAGTGGTCTATTAACCAAACAGATCGAGGCAGCGAAACAAATTGCACTACTTGATGAGTATCAGCAGGGGGCAGCGTGGAAAAGTGACATGATCCCGTTGCTAAAAGAAGAGGATGCGCTTGACGAATCTAAGTAGCCACTTTTGGTTTCACGGGATATATGGAGTTTACCGCTATTTCCCAGTCATGAGTTCTAAAGACATGTTTCACTCGCACGGATCGGAAGAGGTAGGCTAACCACAAAGATTCCGGGACTATAGTCAGGAAATTCAGTGCAACGTTGTCAGGAAAATAAAACTGGTCAATGACCGTTGAGACGATTGCCGCGACAATTGATGCGGCTATCAACCAACGAAGAAGCTTCAAGAGATCCCAAGTTCGCACTGATAACAAGATCGTTCCAACTGCCAGTTGAGCCAAATACAGGATGAGCACAGGCACAACGCTAATAAGGAACAAAGCAGATTTTTCACTACTGTCGAAATTTTCTGGCACGTAGCTCTGAATGTTCATAGCGAAGAAAATTGACGTCATCAGCAGACCGCCATACAACTGCCAATAAAAGAACAGCAGCCAGCCTCCGATCGGATTTCGTTTTGCACCGTTGCAAATGAGCCAAGCAACGATAATTCCACCTGGGTATGTCGGAGCAGGCGGAGAATTACTGGCCGAAGTCGCAAGCCAGACAACGACATTGCTGAGCGAAAGCATCCGTGTTGCTCCCGGAATTACTTAGTGAATTCTGCGCTGAAAGACTCGCGTTGACAAGTGAGGGGTGTATCACTTTTCCCCTCCCCATAAGCTACCCCGTCAAGAAAACGGCTGGGATGAAAACGGGAGCTAGCCCGGAAATCTCACAAGGGATAAGAACAAAACGTTAAATAGAAGTGGAAAAAGGCCGCTTTCTCGGGCAAAACTGCATTGTCTGAGCGTAGTTAAAGTCCCAGGAAAGGCGGCCTTTTCAATGACAGAGTGTAGCGAGACTCTCTTCCCGTTTGAAGCACATTTTTCACGTCGAGTTGTGGCGCAGTTCGCGGGGGATTG
>Ga0116123_1001611_pt1 | contig 12314 bp, 6 predicted proteins | sample June2015DPH_13_1_3_FD_89727 | JGI IMG/M metagenome (GOLD analysis project Ga0116123, IMG submission 89727) | Peatland microbial communities from SPRUCE experiment site at the Marcell Experimental Forest, Minnesota, USA - June2015DPH_13_100 | ecosystem: Environmental > Terrestrial > Soil >... | reverse complement strand
TCGACGTGATCCCGGCGATGCGGAACAAAGTTCACGCGACCGATCTGCTCGGACCGCAGTCGCAGGTGCAGCATGGCAGCGGCGTGCACCGTGGCACCATTCACTTCCGTTTTGAGTCTCTCTGAACGCGAACCTGGTGCGTGATGAACCCTCCGCAAAGCGCCGCCTACCTCGCAGCCATCCGTCTTCTGCCGGCGACCCTGCCGGGGATGCGGGCCAAGGGCGAGGTGGCGCGCCCACCGGGCAATGCAGCGCGGCGCGAACGGGATGGGTGCCGATGGCTACAGTGAAACCGTCGCCGGTGCGCTTACCATGGCCAAAGCATGCTTCGATTACACCAAGAAGGACGCCATGGCGATGCCCGTGACGCCGGTGGAGGTCGCGGATTTCGACCCCCCGCGCTTCGAGGCACATGCCACTGAATGCGACCGGCGTTATGCCGAGTTTCTTCGCAAGAGCGAGGGCGTCGCCGTGTGGCAGCGGGTGCGCGTGGGCGAGGTGTTCCGTGACCAATGCCGGGACATGCGGCAGTCGTTGCGCTGGCAGCTCGGCGGGTTGACACGGTCGCTCGATTATCTGACCGATCTCCCTGCCTACCTCGAACCGTGGTATGGCATCGGCACGACCGCGTCCGCGTTTGGCGCGGACTACGAATGGCTGCCCGGCCAGGCCCCCGCCGTCAAACCGCGCTACCAGTCGCTGGCCGAGGTGCCGGCGCGTCTGGAGCCGCGTGAACCCCCCGCCGTGCCGATTCAGCGTCACACGCTGGAGACGATCGAATACTTTCTGGAGCAGACCCGGGGTCGTGTTCCGATGTCCTGGTGTGACATCCAATCGCCGATCAATGCGGTTGGCGGGTTGGTGGACATCACCCAGTTTCTGATGGCGCTGCACGAGAATCCAGCGCAAGCCAAAGCCATCCTGACTCTCATGGCCGATGAGGTGATTCGTTTCACTGAGAAACAAAGTGAATTGATCGGCGATGCGCTGGTCCGCCCCGGACACGGCTTTGCCAGCTCGCGCGCAGGGCGCGGCATCGGCCTGAGCACGGACAATCTGATCATGATTTCTCCGGCAATGTATGAGGAGTTCTGCGTCGCGGACAGCGCCCGGATCGGCGAACATTTCGGCGGCACCGCCATCCATTCGTGCGGCAACTGGGGCCGGTGGATCAGTGCGGTCAAAAAAATCCCCAACCTGCTGATGGTGGACGGGGCCTTCAGTCCGCAGACCGATCCGGCCCACAACAACTGCGAGGAGTTCCGCGATGCGCTGGCCAACACTGGAGTGATTTTGCACGTGCGGATCGTCGGCGATCCGGAGGAGGTTCTGGCCCGGGTCAAACGCTTGTGGAAACGGGGGCTGAAGCTGATTGTCGGCACGCATGTGCAAGACCCGCAGACCCAGCATCGGCTCTACCATGAAATTCATCGGCTCTGCGGCTCTTCCTGATTCATGGCTCTGCACCCGGCCAAGCTTTCTTTCTGGTGACTTGTGTTTCCATTTCTCGAGACGCCGACCACCGCCGTCCGCCAGCGCTGCGAACCGACGATGTCCTGCACCTCACGACGCAAAGATGATTCTCATGAGTTCCGTACTGATCCGGTGTTTTTTGATTTTCGCCTGCCTCGCCTACAGCGGGCTGCGGGCGGAGGCGATCCGCATTGTCATTGATCCGCAGGCGGCGCCACGCGTGGAGTACGGCGCGACGCGCCTAGCGGAGGCGCTGAAAACGGCGAGGGGAGAGGCCGCGATCGAGCGTACGTCGCTGGCGCCAAACGCTGCCGGCGCGCGGCTGATCGTCGTCGGCAACCAGCACGAGGAAGGCGTACGCCGTTTGATCGACACCGGTCAGGTGAAACTCAAGGGTGACGGACTAAGGGCGGAAGGCTTTCAGCTCGACACCTGCCCGGATGGGACGATCGCCGTCACGGGCGGCGATAACTCGGGTGCGCTCTATGGTTGCCTGGAGCTGACCCGCCGGTTCGATGAGACCGGGAAGCTGCCCGCGAATCTGCATTTCGCCGACGCGCCGGTGTTCAAGCTGCGCGGTCCGTGCATCGGCATGCAGAAGACCTACATCCTGCCCGGACGACATGTTTACGAATACCCCTATACGCTGGAGCTGTTCCCATTTTTCTACGATAAGGCATTCTGGCGCGAGTACCTAGATTTCCTTGCCGACCACCGGATGAACACGCTCTACCTGTGGAACGGCCACCCGTTTGCCTCGCTGGTGAAACTTCCGGACTATCCCTATGCTCTGGAGGTGTCCGAGGCGATCTACGAGAAGAACGTGGAGATGATGCGTTTCATCACGCGGGAGGCCGACCGGCGCGGCATCTGGCTCGTGCAGATGTTTTACAACATCATCCTCTCGAAGCCGTTTGCCGAGCACAACGGCCTGCCGACCCAATTACAGGCGCCCAATCCGATCGCGGCCGACTACACCCGCAAATCCATCACCGCATTCGTGGAGCAGTATCCCCATGTGGGCCTGATGGTCTGCCTCGGCGAGGCGCTGCAGGGCATCGACAACCAAGTGCAATGGTGCACGCAGGTGATCCTGCCCGGCGTCAAGGACGGCATGAAGGCGGCCGGCCTGACGGAGGAGCCGCCGGTGATCATCCGTACGCACGCCACCGACGCGACCGTGGTCATGCCGACCGCACTGAAGATCTACCACAACCTTTACACCGAGACCAAATTCAACGGCGAGGCTTTGACCACCTGGCAGGTGCGCGGCGCCTGGCAGCAATTGCACCTAGCGATGAGCCGGCTCGGCGGCATCCACCTGATCAACGTGCACATCCTCGCCAACCTTGAGCCGTTCCGCTACGGCGCCCAGCGCTTCATCCAGCAGTGCATGCAGGCGGCGCGCGACCGCCTCGGGGCGCTCGGCCTCCACTTGTACCCGCTCTCGTACTGGAACTGGCCCGATGCGCCCGACAAAACCAACATGCCGCTCCTGCAATACCGACGCGACTGGATCTGGTACGAGGCATGGGCCCGCTATGCCTGGAACCCCGACATCGATCCGGCGACCGACCGCGCCTATTGGATCGGCCGGCTGGCCGCCGTGTACGGCACGCCTGCGGCGGCCGCCCAGATCCTCGACGCGTACAACGACTCCGGCGAGTGCGCTCCGCGGATCCTGCGCCGCTTCGGCATCACCGACGGCAATCGCCAGACGATGTCGCTCGGCATGACCCTTGACGAGCTGGTCACGCCGGAGAAATACCGGCCGTTTCCCACTCTATGGGAATCGGAGTCGCCGCCGGGCGAGCGCCTGCCGGAATACGCCGACAGGGAATGGAACCACCAGCCGCACGCCGGCGAGACCCCGCCGCAAGTCATCCGAGAGATCCTGGATTACTCACAGAAGGCCGTGGCAGAGATCGATGCGGCCGGGCCGGAGGTGACAAAGAACCGCGCCGAATATGAGCGACTGCGCAACGACGTTTATTGCATCCGGGCCATGTCCCAGAATTACGCCGCCAAGGCCAACGCTGCCCTGTGCGTGCTACGCTACCAGCACGGCCATGACATCGCCGACATGGAACGGGCCGGGCGCTACTTGGCAGAGAGCCTCGACCATTATCGGACGCTCATGCGGCTGACCAGGGGCACCTACCTCTACGCCAATTCGATGCAGACAAGTCAGCGGCGCATTCCGGTGTGTGGCGGAGACCTCGGCCAACCGGCCAACTACCACTGGACGCAACTGCTGCCTCTGTACGAAAAGGAGCTGACGGATTTTCAGCACAATGTGGCGCTGCTCAAGGCTGGGCAGGGCTGTCGGTAGCGACAACCCACACGTATTCGCGGTTCGCACCCGGATGCGTGCGGCCATCGGGCTTAGAATCTAAGAGGTTTTCCTCTATAAACAGGCAGAATCCTCGCCAATGTTAGAGTAGTATCCCATAGTCTGCGATGGGGATGCATTGGGGACGTTGTGCTTATCGATCGTGCGGACAAGAAGGTGCGAATGACTTTGCCCGGCGCAGTGAAGAACATTCTCAGCGGCGCCGAAACCCGAACCTTGGAACTACTGTCCCGCGAAATCTCGGTTCTAGTTTGCCCTCTAAAACGAAATAAAACCCATTCTAGCTTTCCCGTTGCCCAGGACGATTACCCCCTCGTAACCGCTCCGTGCCGGGCGTGTACACCATGACTATATCAGCGGAAAAAATTGTCGCCTGCCTCATCGCCGTTTCGTTCGCCACTCCTGTAACCCCCGGAGCCGTTTTGCCGGATACCTCGCCTCGCCCCCGCCTGATCATGCTGGATGATTATGGCTGCGAGCCCGACGAAGAGCAGCAGGTGGCCCACCTTCTCATGTACGCCAACGAGCTCGACATCGAAGGGCTCCTCAGCGTGACAAGCAAGCACCTAAAGCCGCCGGCGCAGCCGCTCCGGCCCGACTTGGCTCACCGGCTCATTGAAGGATATGCAAAGGTATATCCCAACCTCCAGCTCCATGCAACCGGCTGGCCCACACCGACCGATCTGCATAGCGTCGTTGCGACCGGGCAGGCATTTTACAGTATGGCGGACGTCAGGTTGGGCAACTCCAGTCCCGGCTCAAAACTCATCGTCCAAGCCCTCGACAAGCCCGATCCGCGGCCTATTTGGATCGTCGTCAATGCGGGCTCCAACACGCTTGCGCAGGCGCTGGTGGACTTTTGCGCCACCCACACACCATCACAGACCCGCGCAGCCATCGCGAGATTGCGGGTATTTGACAACGGCGCACAAGATGACGCTGGCGCATGGATCTGCCACCAATTTCCGCTTATTCACTGGCTCCGTTCTAACGTGCAGACATATGCCTACGGTGGCCCCGGTCCGGGTGACCCCGCCGGTTTCGGCCCGCACTATTGGCATCCCTACGCTTATTCCGCGGAGGGTCAGCGCCAGTGGATGCGAGAACACGTGCAGACCAACCATGGCGCGCTCGGCGAGTTGATTCCCGACCGGTGTTGGCCAAACGGCAACTCGACCATCGTGGCCTTCATGGAGGGCGGCGGCACGATCCCCTTCCTCGGCTTAGTCAACAAGGGTCTGTTCGACATCGACCATCCATCGTGGGGTGGGTGGGGTGGTCGGTTCACCGCGGAAAAGGTTCCCGATTACTGGTCGCGCTATGACGACATCCGGGTCGAAGAAAGGTCGGTCGCCCCTTTCTTCACCTATCGCGAGGCGAGCGATGTCTGGACCGATCCGCAGGACGGCACCGTTTACGAAGGCGTTTGCGTGCCCGTGTGGCGCTGGAGGGCGGCGATGTATGCCGATTACATTTGCCGGATGGATTGGTGCGTGAAGCCCTACGCGGCGGCCAATCACAACCCCGTCGCAGCTTTCGATGGCGATACGAGCCGCACCGTTGTTCGGATGCGCGCGCTACCTGGTGAAACGCTCCAGTTTGACGCCACCGCCAGCTCTGATCCCGATGGCGACCGACTAAGTTTCTTGTGGTGGATTTACGAAGAGGCGGGGACTTTCTCCGGCCGCATTGTCGTGTACGACGCTAACACCCCCAAGCCACACCTGACTGTTCCCGCCGGCGCGGGCGGCAAACAGATTCATCTCATCCTTGAGGTGAAAGACGACGGCAAACCGGCTCCGCTGACCAGCTACCGCCGTATCGTTATCGACGTTGACCAAACCGGCCCCTAGCCGGCCAGATCTCGTATTGCCGGAGAAACGATCCCCATGAAAACGATCACCCAATCCATAATGTTCCGAATCGCAGCGTGGCTTGGCCTCGCCGTGCTCCTTCCCCTTGCTTCGGTCGCGGCGGACATTCCCCCGCTCATGTTGGGCAGCGCGTGGTATCCGGAACACAGCACCGAAACTCAGATCGAAGCGGATCTCGCCATGATGCAGAAGGTCGGATTGCGGATGGCGCGTGTTGGCGAATTTGCTTGGAGCAGTCTCGAACCCGAAGAGGGACATTATACACTCGACTGGCTCGAGCGGGTGATCAATGCGGCCGCGACGCACAATATCGCGATCGTCTTAGGCACTCCGTCAGACGTTCCTCCGAACTGGCTCGCGCAGAAATACCCGGAGATCCTGCGCGTCGACATCGAGGGGCGTCGCTCCCTCGTCGGCGCGGGCCGCTCGTTTTCCTATGCGAGCCCGAAGTACCGAGAGTTTTGCTGCCGAATCGTGGAGCAGCTGGCCCGGCGTTTCGGGCACCATCCCAATGTCATTGGATGGCAAATCGGTAATGAACCGACGGAGGACTCCTACGACGACGCAGCGCGGAAAGATTTTCAGGAGTGGCTGCGGACAAAATACGGGTCGCTTGATACGCTGAATGAGCGCTGGCAAACGTGGTACTGGAGTCATACCTACAACTCATGGGACCAGATCGGGCTCCACTATCGCGGCCCGGGGCACTTCTTGGATTACAAGCGCTTTGTTTCCAGTGAATGGCGGGGTTTTCACCGTGTCCAGATCGACGTAATCCGGCGCTTCGCCGACCGGCGACAATTCATCACCACCAATTTCGGGGGCGTCGGCTGGGCGGATAGGCTCAGCCGCCAAGAACTTGCCAAGGACTTGGACCTCGTTTCATGGGATAACTACGTCGCGATCGAGCGTTTCGATCCGGTGCGAAACGGCTCGACTTACTCAACTTTGGAGAGGTTTGACCCATGGCGTAATGGCGCGACCCACGACCTAGTGCGCGGCTGGAAGCAACGCAACTTCTGGGTCTTGGAGATGGAGCTGGCCTACGTGGATTGGTCCTTCGTGTGCAATGCGCTGGGGCGAGGAGTTGTCCGGACAATGGTCTGGCAAGCGATCGGACACGGTGCTGACGGCATCTCCTTTTGGCAGTGGCGCCCAGGGCGGGCTGCGGATGGGCAGTATCATGGGGCGCTCGTTGGCCCCGACACAACTCCATTACCAGTGTGCGCAGAGGTGCAACGCGCCGCCGGCGAGCTCGCGAAAGCTGTTTCCGTTCTCGCCGATACCACGGCACCACGTGCACAAGTCGCAATCCTGCACGACTACGATAGCAGGTGGGCGATCGATCTGCGTCCCCCAACCCAGCGCTACGACCAAATCGGAGTGCTCCTTTCCTATTATCGCGCGTTGCGGGAACGCACGCAGGCGGTCGACATCTTGGATCCGTCGTGCGATCTCTCGCCATACAAGCTCGTGGTCGCCCCAAGCTTAATTGTTATTTCCTCGGCGCTCGGTGAACAGCTCAAGAACTACGTCCAGCAAGGCGGACACCTTGTTCTCGGTCCACGCGCCGGGATGGTGGATGAATTCAACGCGCTGCATGTCGAGCGACAGCCCGGTCCGCTGGTCGACGCCCTGGGAGGACGCGTGGAGCAATGGTATGCCCTACTTGAGGACATTCCGGTCGCAGGCGACTGGGGCCAAGGCAAGGCGACCATCTGGGCCGAAGACCTTTCTACGAAAGCGTCGGACTGCAGGGTTGTCCTGCGCTACGGCGCGGGCAACGACTGGCTTGAGGGCCATCCCGCAGCGCTCCAGCGGACACTCGGCCACGGCACAATTACGTACTTGGGAGCAATCTTGGATCAGCCTCTCGTGAATGCGGCGGCAAGACGGTGGGGCGAGACGGCTGGGCTAGATGCGGCGCCGTTGCCAGCTCCCGATGGCGTGGAGGTCTGTCGCCGCGTTGGGGCCGGGCGTGACGTCTTCATCCTAATCAATCACGCGCTGTCTAAGGCAACGGTAACCTTGCCAGGAGTGATGCTTGACGTCCTCGCTGGCGCCGAAGTCCGGGAGGTCGAGCTGCCGGCGCGAGAGGTGGCTATCTTGGTCCGCCCTTCCTCTGGCCTCTGAAAACGGATCTCCACAATCCACTCTGCTGGCGCGGAACCTCGTTGTTTTCGCTCGTCCTTGCCATCGCGCTAGGTCCTCACACTTTCGCGGTCCAAGTGACGATTGACGCAAGTGTTGCGTCGCGCCCGATGGAACCGCTTCCCTTCCCTATCGGTGGCCGATCCCCGGCCGGTCACGTTTTGTCGGCAAACGCGCGTTTTCTCACGCTTGATGGAACACCGTGGTTTCCACTGATGGGTGAATTCCACTACTCGCGGTATCCACGGTCGGAATGGGAACGAGAAATTCTGAAGACGAAAGCTGGTGGGATTAATGTGATATCTTCTTACGTGTTTTGGCTCCATCACGAGGAAACAGAAGGCATCTTCGATTGGACAGGTCAACGCGACCTCCGCGGATTCGTGAAACTCTGTGCAGAGCACGGGCTGTATGTATGGCTCCGAATCGGTCCATGGGTCCACAGCGAGGCCCGCAATGGCGGCCTCCCTGAATGGCTCGTGCAAAGTAGAATTCTGCTCCGCCAAAATGATCCGTCGTATCTCTCGCGCGTGAAGCGATTTTATTCCGAAATCGCGGGGCAGGTTCGCGGACTTTTTTGGGCGAATGGGGGCCCGATCATTGGGATCCAACTGGAGAACGAATACCATCCGGAGAACGGCGGGATCGAACATATGCGCCGCCTGCGTGAACTTGCGATTGAAACCGGTTTGCTGGCCCCGTACTACAGCGCCACTGGCTGGGATGGCGCAGCAGTGCCACCGACGGATTTCCTCCCCGTTTTCAGCGCTTACCCGGAGCAATTCTGGAGCGGAAGCATGACTGAGCTACCACCAAACCAGAATTTCTTCTTTTCTCCGATCCGCGCTGAAGACAACGTGGCAAGCGACTTCACGCCGAGGGATCCGATTTACCAATCCAGATACGAAGATTTCCCGTTCCTGATGGCGGAGATGGGAGCCGGGATGTCGACCGCGTATCATCGCCGACCTATCATGACAGCGGATGATTCGACTGCGGTCGCCGTCGTGAAGCTCGGTGCAGGAGCAAACGGCTTCGGCTACTACATGTATCACGGCGGGACAAATCCGCCGGGCCGGATGCCCCTGCAGGAAACGCAAGCGGCGTGGAATGGGTACAACGACATGGAGGCGAAGTCGTACGACTGGCAATCCCCCCTAGGTGAGTTCGGGCAACTTCGACCGACCTATCGCACGCTGAAGATCTTGCACCTTTTCCTGGAGGACTACGGCACTGAACTCGCCCCGATGGTCCCCCATTTTCCGAAGCAGACCCCGGTCAGCCTCGACGACACCAACACGCCGCGAGTCGCCGCGCGCACCGAGGGCGAGCATGGATTCGTCTTTATCAACAACTACCAGCGCAACCACCAACTCGGTCCGAAAGCCGAATTCCAAGTATCGGTGCAACTCCCGCAAGGCACGATTACCATTCCGCGCCAACCCACGGTCATTCCCAGTGGAGCCTACTTGATCTGGCCGATCAACCTCGATTTCCGCGGTGCGACCTTGCGGTATGCGACGGCGCAGTTGGTCTGCCGGCTCGCCGAGCCGGACACGCTGATCTTTTTCGCCTGGCCGGGCACCGCGATCGAATTCGCCTTTGCGCCAGACGCCCAAGTGGAGGCGCCGAGAGGCCGGGTGACCCGCGAGGGAACTGGAATTTTCGTCTGCGGCATCGAGCCGGGGACAGATGTGGCGATGCGGGTCATCCATCGCCACGCGCCGCCCACCCAAATTGTCGTCCTTTCGCGCGACCAAGCATTAAACCTCTGGAAGGCGGTGATCGCGGGCCGCGAGCGACTCCTCTTGTCGCCTGCGGCGCTTCGGTTCGAACCGGATAGCATTTATGTAAGCTCCCACAGGATCGACGACTTGCACATCGCGGTTTTTCCGCGGTTGAGCGAGAAAACCGCAAATTTTCGCGAGGACGGTGCGGACGGAATCTTCCAGCGGTTCGTAAACACGGAGTCATTTTCTCCTGCGCCAGTTTTGGTCGAAGCTACGCTCGTGCGGAAAGCATCGCCCTCAGTTCCAGTGAAGCTGAGCCCGCCGCCGCGCGCCGTGGCGGTGGAGCCAGGCGATGCTGATTTCGAACAAGCCGCAGTGTGGAGGCTCCGCCTTCCGGCTGGGATTTCCAGATTCACGTTGCTCGAGATCGACTACGAGGGCGACGTTGCGCGGTTATATGCGGGCGACCGATTCGACGACGACAACTTTTACAAGGGGACGCCGTGGGAGCTTGGATTATGGCGCTACTCCCAGAAAGAGCTGGCGGCCGGGCTGGAGCTCAGGATCCTGCCGCTGCGCCGCGATGCTCCCATCTTCCTAGAACGGCTTGCACGTCCCGATTTCGCACAGCAGACGGAGATTGTTCGTCTGAAGTCCGTCAAACTCAGCCGTGAATTCGAAACGACACTCGAGCTGGTGCCACGACGTTGATCCCATCCAAACCGTGCCAGCGAAAGGGAAAGACTCCTCTCTCACATGACTTCCTACAGACTGTTTCTTCTTGTCTCTGCGATGCTCGCGGTTCGCGCCGCTTATGCGGGAGACCGCGGGCTTCTCGACACCGTGAACTCCCCTTACGCCCGGATGTACATGACGGACCTAGGGGATGCGAAGTGGACTGGCGGCTTGTGGGGCGATCGGTTCGAGGTGTGCCGGACGGCGATGGTCCCGCGAATCTGGACGATCTTCCAAAGCGATGAGGAGAGCCACGAATGGACGAATCTCCTTCTTGCGGCAGGAATCCAAAACACCGGCGACCATGAAGGCCCTGGTTTTGAAGACGGAGATTTCTTTAAGTGGCTCGAAGGCCTCGCCCAAGTTTACGCGATCACGCACGATCCCGAAGTCGATCAGCTCATGGATCGAATCATTGCCGTTGTTGCGAAGGCACAGCGGGAGGACGGCTATTTTCACACCGCTACCGTCATCCCGCAGCGCCGTGGTGCCCGAGTCACAGAACTCCAAGGCAACGAATCCTTTGAAGCATACAATATCGGTCATCTCATCACTACTGCCTGCGTGCATTACCGCGCCACTGGTAAGAAAACATTGCTTTCCGTCGGGTGCAAAGCCGCCGACTACCTCTTTCGCCTTTGTCGCGAAGCACCTGCCAAGCTTGCCCGCTGCAGTATTTGCCCGTCCCACTATATGGCGGTAATTGAGTTGTATCGGACCACTCGCGATCCGCGTTATCTCGAGCTTGGCCGGGATCTGATCGCGATCCGAGATAAGATCGACGACGGCACGGACCAGAACCAGAGCCGCGTGCCGTTTCGGCAGATGACGAAAGCCGTAGGCCATGCCGTTCGCGCCAATTACCTTTATGCTGGCGCGACAGATGTCGCAATCGAAACTGGCGACCGCAGCCTTCTCGAGACGGTGCGGACAATCAACGAGGACATTACGAATCACAAGCTGTACATCACCGGCGCGACTGGCGCCCTCTATGACGGCGCATCGCCGGATGGCGGCGAGGCAGGAAGCCAACAATTGGTCAACCAAGCGTACGGGCGGGATTATCAGCTTTCCAACCTCACCGCCTACAACGAAAGCTGTGCCACGGTGGGCTTCGTGCTGTGGAACTGGCGGATGCTGGTCGCGACCGGCGACGCACGATACGCCGATCTCGTCGAACAGACACTGTACAACGGCGTGCTGGCGGCCATAAGCCTCGATGGAGAACACTATTTTTACGTCAATCCCCTGCGCCGTCTGAAAGCGATGACTTGGCCCCTGCGCGCGTGGCGGACACGCCAGCCGAACCTCAAGAACTGCTTCTGCTGCCCCCCGAATGTCGTACGGACGATCGCTGAGGCCCAAGACTACATCTACACTCTCTCGCCTGGGACTCTGTGGATCAATCTCTATGGCGGCAGCGTCTTGGATACTCGATGGATAGAGGGCGGCCGGATCCGGCTGCGCCAGATCACCGATTATCCTTGGAGCGGCGAGATCAAGATCGTCATCGACGAGGCACCCTCAGACCAGGTCGCGCTGAAGCTGCGGATTCCCGGCTGGATTCACGGCGAGCAGGTGAGGGCCGAGTTGAATGGCGTCCCGCTGCCCGGAAGCTGGGTGCCTGGTACCTACGCGGAGATTAGACGCCGGTGGCATCTGAATGACGTTGTGAAACTCTCGATGCCCTTCACGGCCACTCTCTGGAAGGCCAACCCCCTCGTGGAGGAGACGCTAAACCAGGTGGCGGTAATGTACGGCCCTCTCGTTTATTGCCTGGAATCTATCGACCTGCCACCGGGTGTCGGGGTGGAGGACGTGGCTCTCTCCCTCGATCCGAGGCATGAGGGCTTTAGAGCCCGAAAGGAAAAGATCGCCGGTGCCGAGCTTGTCACGCTCACCACCCCCGCCCTCTGCACCAGCCAAACAGGCGGCGCCCCGGGACCGCTATACCTGCGAGTGGACCGGGAACCCCCGCGCGAGATCGAGATTAAGCTC
>Ga0116123_1001558_pt1 | contig 12642 bp, 8 predicted proteins | sample June2015DPH_13_1_3_FD_89727 | JGI IMG/M metagenome (GOLD analysis project Ga0116123, IMG submission 89727) | Peatland microbial communities from SPRUCE experiment site at the Marcell Experimental Forest, Minnesota, USA - June2015DPH_13_100 | ecosystem: Environmental > Terrestrial > Soil >... | reverse complement strand
CTGCCCGCCATGGTAATTCGCTTCTACCAGGGATGGTTCCAGATGCTCTACATCGACCTGCCCCTGTTCCTGGCTTCGACGTTCTCGATTTCCAGCTTTTATCTGGTTTCGCAGAAGGAGCTGTTCCCGAAAAGCTGGCTGCGATCGCTGCTCTACCTGCCGCTGTTGATGTCCCTGGGAATCGGGCTGACGGTCACGAATACGATTGCCGTGCTCGAAGCGCTGGTCGGCAAGCAGACCGCCTTCGCGCGTACTCCCAAGTACCGCGTCGAATCGAAGAAGGACAAAGTCGGCGCGAAAAAATACCGCAAGCGCTTGGGATGGGTCCCGTGGATTGAACTCCTGATCGGAACGTATTTCGCGCTGGCGACCTTTTACGCCATCGACAACGAGAATTACATCACTGTTCCCTTCTTGCTGCTGTTCTTGGTCGGTTACTGGGTCACGGGGCTGATGTCACTGATGCAGGGGCGGTTCGCCGGACTCTCGGTGGGTTCGGGGACCCACACCAAGCCCTTCCCGGTCGGCGTGTAGCCGGCGCAGTTCTGATCGGGTGATCTGGCGATCGGGTGATCGGATGTGCGCGCGGGGAAAGATGACCCGATGGCCCGATGATCCGATCACCCGCTGCTCGGTTGCACCAAACTAACTAACAACGGAACCGCGGGGCGATGCTACGCTGGTACCGCTCTGGTTTCTCGCATGTACCTCCGCACGAGGCATTGCAGGGAACCAATCTCAAGAAGCTCTTACGAACAGTCGAAGCGCTGGCGGATTTGGGGCCCGAACTTACGGCGGACCGCGATTTCGGCCAAACCGCTCGCGCCATGCTGACCGCTGTGATGGAGGCGGCCGGCACGCGCGAGGCTGTGCTCTTTTCGTTCAGCGAACGGCCTTCCTTGCTGACCTCGGTCGATGCCCAGGGATTCGCGCTGCTGCCGGAACCCTCGCTGATTCCCCTGCTCCCCCGCCATGTGCACACCCTGACCGCAGCCGCCGGCCCGGTCGTGCTCAACAGTTCCACCTACGATGTCTTTCTGAGTTCGAACGGCAATGTCGCGCCCGAACTGTTCAAGTGCATTTGCCCGCTGAAAGTCCGGGGAAAGCTCGCCGGAGTGATCGCCCTCGGACGCCGGGAAGGCGATGCCGTCTACGAAGAAGATACGCTCGACGCCTTTGAAATGATCAGCCACTATGTGGCGCTGGCCATTCAGAACCACACTTTAGGCCAGACGCTGGCACAGCGCGTTTCCGAAAACCTGCGGCTGCTGGCCTCGCTGCACGGGTTCTACGACAACGCGCTCGAGGCTTTCGCCACCGCCATCGACGTCAAGCACGTCAACATTCACGGACACTCGTTGCGGGTGGGCCGCTACTCACAGGCAATCGGCGAAGCGCTGGGGATGGGCCCGAACGATGTTGCGTCACTCCGGTCGGCGGCCTATCTGCACGACATCGGCATGGTTGCCGTCGATAAGCGGCTAGTCGGAAAGGCTTCGAAGCTCGATGAGGAAGAGTCCCGCGAGATGCGGGACCACACTGTCGTTGGGCATCAGATCGTCAGCCACGTGCAGTTTCCCTGGCCGCAGATTCCGGAAATCGTGCGCTGGCACCATGAACGCCAGGACGGGTCGGGATACCCGGACGGCTTGCATGGCGACGAATTGCCGCAAGCGGTGCGCATCGTGGCCCTGGCCGAGACCTTCGACGCCATGACCAGCGAGCGTCCCTACCGCGAACGCATGTCGATCGGAACCGCGCTTCAGGAGTTGATCCGCATGACCCCGCAAAAATACGATCCCCAGGCGCTGCAGGCCTTGCTGATCCAGGTGCGGCGGGATGCGGTCGGAACGAACCGCATTCCGATGCTTGATCCCGAGGTGATGAACCTTTCGGCTGTAGACGTGGACGAACTGGCGTCCACCTTGCAACACAAGATCAGCCAGGACAAACTTTTTCTCACCTGAGGCCGCGTTTCGCGCCGGTTGCGGTTGACAATGCAATCCAGCAGATCCTGCAATTAATACGTTTTAATGAATCGTTTCACTAATACCTGGCCCGTTTCGAGAAAATGTGCTATATATCACTTCTGCCCTGGCAACGAGCCCGGGGGAGTGGTTCGATCCGGCGCGGAGGATAAGGAAATCATATGCTTGAGACCAAATTGACGGTGCCCTTTTACGGTCATGTCCGCCAGTATCACAACATCAAGGCGGAGATCGACGCCAACATCAAGGAAGTTCTGGAAAGCGGCCAGTATGTTCTGGGTCCGATGCTGAAGAGGTTCGAGGGGGAGTTGGCCCAGTTCCACGGGACCAAGTATGCCATTGGTGTGGGCAACGGAACCGACGCGCTGTGGCTAACCTTCAAGGCGTTGGGAATCGGTTCGGGCGACGAGTGCATCACGACGACCAACACCTTCTTTGCCACCGCGGAAGCCATCTGGTTCACGGGAGCAAGCGTCGTGTTTGTCGATTCCGATCCCCGCACGAACTGCATCGATCCCACCAAGATCGAGGCGGCGATCACGCCCCGCACCAAACTGCTGGTGCCGGTCCACCTGTACGGCCAGTGCGCCGACATGAAGGCCATCCGCAAGATCGCCGACAAGCATAATCTCAAGGTGGTCGAGGATAACGCGCAGGCCATCTGCGGGCGCGGCGACGGCTTCAGAATCGGAGAACTCAGCAACGCTGTCACCATCAGCTTCATCATTCAGAAGAACCTGGGAACGTTCGGCGACGGCGGCGCCATTGTTACCAACAACGCTGAGATCGACCGCATCGCGCGCAAGCTGCGCAACCACGGCTCGGAGAAACGCTCCTGCCACAGCATGGGATACAACAGCCGGCTCGACGATCTGCATGCGGGAATCCTCAGCGCCAAGCTGAAGCACATCACGGAATGGAGCGAGCAGCGCAGGAAGTGGGCGGCGCGCTACACGAAGGGCCTGGCGGGCGCCAAGAACATCACGTTGCCTTACGAGACTCCCGGCTACTATCACGTGTATCACCTGTACGTGATCGAGACCAAGCAGGCGAAGCATCGCGATCCACTGCTCCAGTTCCTGAACGACGTCGGGATCGACGCCAAGTGCCACTATCCGATTGCGATCCACCAGCAGGAAGGATATCCGTGGGGTCATGGGGCGCGCATCTCCGGTCCAGTGCCGAATTCGGAGCGCAATGCCGCTTGCTGCGTTTCGCTGCCGATGTTCCCCGAACTGACGGATGAGCAAGTGGATTACACCGTCGACAAGGTCCTGGAGTGGAACAGGAGCGCGCAATGAGCGCAACAAGAACGAGCGGTAAATATCGGGTGCTGGTCGTGGGCATGGGTAAGCGCGGAATGCACCATGCCCAAGCCTTTCAGGCGAACGGCCGGTTCGAAGTGGCCGGTGTCTGCGACATCGACCCAGCCCGTCTGGACGCGGCCGCGGCCAAGTTCGGCGCGGCCAAGGGCACGGACGCGCTCCAGGTCGCTTCCGCCGTGAAGCCCGATGTCTTCTGCTTCTGCACTCTTCCGAACCTCCGTAGCGAGATGATTCGCGCCGGCATCAGGAGCGGCGCGCGCCTGATTGCTTTTGAAAAGCCGGTGGCGCTGAACACGCGCGAAGGCTTTCTGGTCAGGAAGCTGCTGGCGGAGAGCGGCGCCAAGGCCGTGGTCAGCCATCAGCATCGCTACGGCGAGCATTACCGCAAGGTGAAGGAAATCGTTGCCAGCGGCGTGCTCGGGCGCGTCCACACCGTTTACGGCACAGCCTCAGGCTGGATGACGCACATGATTTCGCACCTTATCGACTACATGCGCTGGTACAACGGCGAATCGCCGGCGCAGTGGGTGATGGGACAGGCGGCAGGACGCGTGAAGCTGGCCGACCTGCATCCTTCACCCGACTACATCGGGGGCTTCATCCAGTTTGCCAACGGAGTGCGCGGAATCGTCGAGTGTGGCGCCGGCGCTCCGGATGTTCCTGAGGTCGATTATTGGTGGCGCAAGTGCCGCATCGGCGCACAGGGCACCGAGGGATTCGCTGAGGTCCTGACTGGCGGCGGCTGGCGAGCGGTGACCAAGGCGGGCGCTTCCTCGGGCGGCGGCTGCATGAACTACGACTTGGATATGCCGCCGTATATTCAGGAAGTGGCCGACTGGCTGGATGACGACCGCAAAGTGCACTCGTGCAATTTCGAAAGCGCGTATGCAGGTTTTGAAATCACGATGGCGCTCTGCCGCTCAGCCGTTAACGGAGGGCAGGTGGCCCTGCCGCTCACGGATGCCGCCGATGAGATCGAGCTGCTGAAGGCGCATCTAGCGGACCGCAAGGTCCTGCTTTCCACGCCGGTAAACGCCAAGGAATACGGGCAGTAAGAAGTCCCACCGCTGACCCGTGGGATCCCAGGCAGGATTGGCTTTGCGGTGAGCGTGCGCGTGAATCTAGCTCTGCGTGCAGATATCGCCAGCGAATTCCTCATCAAGAAACGCCCCCAGCGAGCTAAATTCTCCTCGGTGTAAAATCGCAGCTTAGTTCTCTCGTGCCTCGTCTTGTTCCTCGACCACGATGTAAACTTGGGGCGGTTGGCGCGCTTGTATCTATGTGGCGCGGATTTCATCTAATTTCGAGACTGGATGAAGCAAGCCGATTTGCGAGGTGAGAATTGATGGCAGTCAGCAACCAGTCCGTCGCCACCGGTGCACAGCTCGATCAGTTGTGTATCAATACGATTCGCACTCTTTCGATAGACGCGGTGCAGAAGGCGAACTCGGGCCACCCGGGGGCGCCGATGGGGTTGGCTCCGGTCGCCTACTGTCTGTGGCAGCAATTTCTGCGCTATGACCCGGCAGATCCGCTCTGGCCGAATCGCGACCGCTTCGTTCTCTCCAATGGACACGCCTCCATGCTGTTGTATTCGCTGCTGCACCTAGCGGGCGTGCAAGAAGTAACTCCCGAAGGCGAAATTCTTTCGACGCCTGCCGTGTCGCTCGACGAGATCAAGAATTTCCGGCAACTGGGCAGCAAAACGCCGGGGCATCCCGAATACGGCTTGACCTCCGGGGTCGAGAGCACTACCGGCCCGCTTGGTCAGGGCGTCGCCAACAGCGTGGGCATGGCGATCGCCGAGCGCTGGCTGGCGGAGCATTTCAACCGTCCGGAATTCGAATTGTTCAACTACAACGTGTGGGCAGTATGCGGCGACGGCGACATGATGGAAGGAATTTCCTCGGAAGCCGCGTCGATCGGGGGGCATCTGAAGCTTTCGAACCTGTGCTGGATTTACGACAACAACCACATCACGATCGAGGGCAATACCGTTCTTGCCTTCGACGAAAATGTGGCCACCCGGTTCGCAGCCTATGGCTGGGATGTCCAGCACGTCCTTGATGCGAACGATCTGGTTGCGTTGGCCAGCGCTTACAGTCACGCGCTCAGCGTGAAGGATCGTCCGAAATTAATCATCGTCGACAGCCATATCGGTTTCGGCTCGCCCCACCGGCAGGACACAAAAGAAGCGCACGGCGAGCCGCTCGGCGAAGAAGAAGTCAAACTAACGAAGCGCGCTTACGGCTGGCCGGAAGACGCTAAGTTCCTCGTCCCGGATGGAGTGCGCGAAAACTTCCGCGACGTCATGGGCAAGCGCGGACGGCAATTGACTGGGCAGTGGAACGCGATGTTCCACGAGTACAGCAAGCAGTATCCCGACTGTGCGATTCAACTCGGACGCATGCAGCGTCAGCAGCCTCCCGACGGATGGGACAAGGATCTCCCCACATTTGCGCCCGATGCCAAGGGACTTGCAACCCGCGAATCGTCCTCCAAGGTTCTCAACGCCATTGCCAAGAACGATCCCTGGCTCATGGGCGGCTCGGCCGACTTGTATCCATCGACCAAGACGCGGCTCACCTTCGACAGCGCGGGCGATTTCGAAGCCGGGAATTACAACGCGCGAAATTTCCACTTCGGCATTCGCGAGCATGCGATGGGCGCGATCGTAAACGGGATGTCGCTGTCGAAAATCCGCGCCTACGGTTCGACGTTCCTGATTTTCAGCGACTACATGAAGATGCCGATCCGCCTCTCGGCCCTCATGGAAATTCCCGCGATCTGGATCTTCTCCCACGATTCCATCGGCGTCGGCGAAGACGGACCGACCCACCAGCCAATCGAGCAACTGATAACGCTGCGCGCAGTTCCCGGACTCATGACGCTGCGCCCCGCCGACGCGAACGAGGTCGTCGAGGCGTGGAAAATCATCATGAAGCTGCAGAAGGAACCGGTGGCGCTCGTCCTGACGCGGCAGGCTGTGCCGACCTTCGATCGAACGAAATACCGGTCAGCCGCAGGCGTGGCTCGCGGCGCCTACACCCTGGCCGACGCGGAAGGTAGCAAGCCACAGGTCATCCTGATGGCCACCGGCAGCGAGGTCTATCTCTGCATCGACGCCTACGAGAAACTGAAAGCGGAAGGCATCCGGGCGCGCGTCGTCAGCATGCCTTCGTGGGACTTGTTCGACCATCAGGACCAGAGTTATCGCGATGAGGTGCTTCCGCCCGACATCACCGCACGGGTCGCAGTCGAGCAGGCTTCGACCTTTGGCTGGGCGCAATATGCGGGGCCGAAGGGACGCATCATCGGCATGAGGACTTTCGGAGCGTCTGCGCCGCTCAAGGATTTGCAAAAGAAGTTCGGCTTCACTTCCGATGCCGTCGCCCAAGCAGCACGCGAACTGCTGGGGAAGTAACGATGTGTAGAGACGGGGCTTGCCGCATCTCTACGAAGAATTTAGGAGATGGTTATGAATCCAGTGGGCACGCTTGAGACCGCAAAAGCCGCAAATCCTCTCATCCAGCTTCAGACTTTCGGCCAGTCGATCTGGCTCGACTACATTCGCCGCGACCTGCTGAAGGGCGGCGAACTGCAGCGCCTGATCACGGAAGACGGCCTGCGCGGGATGACTTCGAATCCCGCGATTTTCGAGAAGGCGATTGCGGGCTCGACCGAGTACCAGGATTTTCTGGACTCGCTCGCTGGCCGGGCCGGCCTCAACGCCAAGGGCCGCTACGAACTGCTGGCGATCCGCGACATTCAGGACGCGGCCGACCTGCTCCGCCCCGTGTATCAGAGCACGGAGAAGCGCGAAGTTTGCGTGCGCTACGATGACGGACAAATTCAACGCGTCTATCAGAGCGCGCAGAAGCGCGACGGCTACGTGAGCCTTGAAGTATCCCCCTATCTGGCGCATGACACTAACAGCACCATCGACGAGGCACGGCGGCTTTGGAAAAGCGTGGCCCGCCAAAACTTGATGATTAAAGTGCCGGGCACAGCCGAAGGCATACCGGCGTTTCGCCAGCTCATCAGCGAGGGCATCAACGTCAACGTGACGCTGCTTTTCGCGCAAGCAGTGTATGAGGAAGTCGCCGCGGCGTTCATCGACGGAGTTGAGAAGTTCGCGGCGACCGGCGGCGACGTGAGCAAGCTTGCCAGCGTGGCCAGCTTCTTCATCAGCCGCATCGATTCGCTCGTCGATTCGTTGGTTGGCGACCAACTGAAGAAAGAAACGGACGCGGCCCGCAAGGCGAAATTGCAGGGGATTCTGGGAAAAGTCGCGATCGCGAACGGCAAGCTGACCTACGAAGCCTACCAGCGAATCTTCTCTACTCCGCGCTGGAAAGCGTTGGCCGCCAAGGGCGCGCAAACGCAGCGTGTGTTATGGGCAAGCACCAGCACGAAGAATCCGAATTATCGCGACGTGCTCTACATCGAGGAATTGATTGGGCCGGACACCGTCAACACCGTTCCTCCGGCAACTCTCGATGCCTTCCGCGATCACGGCAAGCCGCGCCAGAGTTTGACCGAAGACCTGGACGGCGCGCGGAAAACCATGGCCGATCTCGCCGGCGTTGGCATCGTCATGAAAGACGTGACCGATAAGCTGACCGCCGACGGCGTGAAACTATTTGCCGACGCCTTCGACACCCTGTTGGCCGCGGTCGAAAAGAGTACGAAGCGATGAGCACGCCACAGATCAATCCCGAAGTCAATCCACAGACCGCATCGCTTCCGGCCGATCTCGATGCGGCGTTAAAAAAAAACCTTAATGACTGGCGAGCGTCTGGAAAAGTAAGACGGCTCTGGCAGCAGGACGCCTCCCTCTGGACCGGCGAAGACGAGGCCAAGTGGCTCGGCTGGCTCGGCATCACGGACGAACAACTCGCCGGCGCCACCAAACTGAACGAGATCGCGGACGAGATCAGAAGCGCCGGATTCTCCGATATTCTGTTGCTCGGCATGGGCGGATCCAGCCTATGCCCGGAAGTGCTGGCGCTGACCTTCGCGCAAACCCCGGGCTTCCCGCGCCTGCACATACTCGACTCGACCGACCCGGCGCAGATCCGGAGCGTCGAGAAAAAGATCGACCTCGCCAAGACGCTGTTCATCGTTTCCAGCAAATCGGGCAGCACACTCGAGCCCAACATCTACAAGCAATACTTCTTCGAGCGCGTGCAGCAGACCGTCGGTGCGGACAAGGCGGGCAGCCGCTTTATCGCGATCACCGATCCTGGATCGAAGATGCAGCAGGTCGCCGAGCGCGACCGATTCCGCCACATTTTCTACGGCCTGCCGTCGATCGGCGGACGCTACTCCGCGCTCTCGAATTTCGGCATGGTTCCCGCTGCCGCGATGGGCCTCGACGCCGGCAAGTTCCTCCAGCGCACAAAAGAAATGGTCGAAGCCTGCAAGCCGTCTACTCCCGTAGAACAGAATCCGGGAGTGATGCTCGGCCTGATCATGGGAACCGCCGCGAAACTTGGCCGCGACAAAATCACTCTCATCACCTCGCCCGGAATTGCCGACCTGGGCGCGTGGCTTGAGCAGTTGATCGCGGAATCCACCGGCAAACTCGGCAAGGGCATCATCCCGGTCGATCGCGAAGAACTTGGAGCACCACCCATATATGGAAACGACCGCATCTTCGCCTGCCTTCGGTTGGAGAGCGCGCCCGACGCGGCCCAGGACGCCGGGGTCGCCGCGCTGGAGAAAGCCGGAAATCCTGTAGTGCGCATCACCGTGTCCGACACCTACAGCCTCGGACAGGAATTCTTCCGCTGGGAAATCGCGACTGCGGTCGCGGGCTCGATCCTCGGGATCAACCCGTTCAATCAGCCCGACGTCGAAGCGAGCAAAATCGTAACCAAACAACTCACCTCTGAGTACGAAAGCACGGGGTCGCTTCCTCCCGAAAAACCGATACTCGAAGAAGCAGGATTCAAGCTCTTCACTGACGAGAAGAATGCCGCCGATCTGGCAAGAGCCGCAGGGGCTGGCTCCGACGGCCTGCTGAAGAACTATCTGCGCGCGCATCTGGCGCGTCTTGGCGCCGGCGACTACTTTGCCGTGCTTGGTTATGTGGAAATGAATGTGGAGAATGAATCTCTGCTGCAAAGCCTGCGCATGACCGTACGCGATCGCAAACGCGTGGTGACGTGCCTCGGCTTCGGGCCGCGATTTTTGCACTCCACGGGACAAGCTTATAAAGGCGGCCCCAACAGCGGCGTCTTCCTGCAGATCACGTGCGACGATGCCAACGACCTGCCGGTTCCCGGACAGAAATACACTTTCGGAGTGGTGAAGGCGGCGCAGGCTCGGGGCGATTTCCAGGTTCTGGCCGATCGCAAGCGCCGGGCGCTGCGCGTACACCTCGGCAGCGATGTGAAAACGGGACTCGGCAAACTCGCGGAACTGGTAAAACAGATTTTGTGAGTTGAACTTGTTTTGAAGGGGCGCGGCTTTAGCCGCGCCGTAAGTGCTACAAGATCAATGGCGGCTTTAGCCGCTGCGGCCCTCAGCGGCTAAAGCCGCATGTTTGGCTAGTTTTAACGGCATGGCTGAAGCCATGCCCTTTCAAAGTTATTAGGGAACGAACTGAATCAGGGATCCCCTAAAGGAGCTTGCAATGCAACTGGGAATGGTAGGTCTGGGGCGCATGGGCGCCAATATGACGCGGCGCCTGATGCGCGGCGGTCACACCATGGTGGTCTCCGATCTCAGCGCCGACGCCGTCAAGGGCATCGCCGGCGAAGGAGCAGTGGCATCCATTTCGATTGACGACATGGTCGGCAAGCTGAACCTGCCGCGCGCCGCGTGGGTCATGGTACCGGCGGGCGATCCCACGGAACAAACGGTGCAGGCTCTGCTCGCGAACATGCAGGCGGGCGACACCATCATCGACGGCGGCAATTCCTATTTCAAAGACGACGTTCGCCGCTCGAAAATATGTGCCGCCAAGGGCGTGCACTACGTCGACGTCGGCACCAGTGGCGGCGTCTGGGGACTGGAGCGCGGCTACTGCATGATGATTGGCGGCCCGAAAGAAGCCGTCCAGCGCCTAGACCCGATCTTCAAGACGCTCGCGCCGGGACGCGGCGACATTCCGCGCACTCCGGGACGTGAAAAAATGGCGGGAACGGCCGCTTCTACTGCCGAAGACGGCTACATCCACTGCGGCCCCTCCGGCTCCGGACATTTCGTCAAGATGGTCCACAACGGCATCGAATACGGATTGATGCAGGCCTACGCGGAAGGCTTCGATATTTTCAAGAACGCGACCAGCAAAGAACTTCCCGAAGATATCCGCTACGATCTCAATCTGCCGGATATTGCCGAGGTCTGGCGGCGCGGCAGCGTGGTGAGTTCATGGTTGCTTGATCTAACGGCGATGGCGCTGGTTGAGAATCCCACGCTCTCCGAGTACAGCGGGTTCGTGCAGGATTCCGGCGAGGGCCGCTGGACGATCCAAGCGGCGCTCGAAGAAGCGGTTCCGGCCGAAGTGCTGACGGCGGCCCTGTACGCGCGCTTCCGCTCGCGGCAGGATCATACCTTCGCGGAGAGGATGCTCTCTGCCATGCGACAGAAGTTCGGTGGCCATGTCGAACTTAAACCGCCGGCGAAGACGACGTAAGAAACTGGGCGGCTACGAGCTTCGAGCTACCCAACACCTGTTTGCTAGAAGCTCGTAGCCCGCAGCTCACTATCACGAGGAAACGATGGCTCAAACAGAAATCCTGTCAGCACCAACCAAACCGCGAGTCGGGCGCACGGCAGATCCGTGTGTCATGGTGATCTTCGGCTTTACGGGCGACTTGACGCGCCGCAAGTTGATTCCCGCTCTCTACAACCTCGCCAGCCAGCAATTGCTGTCGCGCGAGTTCGCCGTGGTCGGCGTGGGCCGCAGCCCCATGAGCGATGACGATGCGCGGAAAAAGCTCACTGAAGATTTCAAACAGTTCGCCACCGGCGCCATTGATAACGATTTGTGGGAATGGTTTGTCCGCCGCATAGGTTACGTGAGTGGAAATTTTGACGATCCCGCTACCTACGACAAGCTGAAAGAAACACTTGCCAAGGTTGACCAGGAACACGATTGCCACGGCAACTATTTTTTTTACCTCGCCACCGCGCCCAACTTCTTCGGCGACATCGTCGAGCGGCTTGCGAAAGTTGGCCTCATGGCCGAAGAGAACAGCCATTGGCGGCGGGTGATTATCGAAAAACCTTTTGGCCACGATCTCGATTCCGCCAAAGCCTTGAACCAGCAACTTTTGAAAGTTGCTTCGGAATGCCAGATCTACCGCATCGATCACTACCTGGGAAAGGAGACGGTCCAGAATATTTTGGCGCTCCGCTTCGCGAACGGAATTTTTGAGCCGATCTGGAATCGCCGCTACATTGACCACGTGCAGATTTCGGTCGTCGAAACTGTCGGCGTCGAGACACGCGGCGGCTACTACGATGGGGCGGGCGCGCTGCGCGACATGGTGCCCAACCACATCATGCAGCTCATCACCCTGACCGCGATGGAGCCGCCAATCTCGTTCGAAGCGAACGCGGTGCGCGACGAGCAGGCCAAAATACTCCATGCCATCCAGCCCTTCAGCAACGAGGACGTGCTCAGCAAAACCATCCGCGGGCAATATGGAGAAGGCACAATGGACAACCAGCGCGTGCCCGCCTACCGCTCGGAGGATGGCGTGCCCCCGGATTCGCGCACCGAAACCTTTGTCGCCATGAGGCTGTTGATCGACAACTGGCGCTGGGCCGGAGTTCCCTTCTATCTGCGCACCGGGAAGCGGCTACCCGGCCGCAATACGCACGTCGTGATTCAGTTCCGGCGCGCGCCCTTCATGCTCTTCCGCGAAACCCAGGTCGAGAACATGATGCCCAACCAACTGGTGCTGCACATCCAGCCGGAAGAAGGCATCTCGCTGCGCTTCGCGGCCAAAACTCCCGGGCCCGCCATGCAACTGGGCGAAGTAAATATGGATTTCGCGTACGCCGACTATTTTGGGTCCAGTTCTTCAACCGGCTACGAACGCCTGCTGCATGACTGCATGACCGGAGACGCCACGCTGTTCCAGCGCGCCGACATGGTCGAGGCCGGTTGGAGCATTGTCAATCCCGTGCTCGACGTGTGGAAGGCGCTGCCGCCGCGTAATTTCCCCAACTATCCCGCCGGAACCTGGGGCCCGAAAGAGTCCGACGAACTAGAGCGTTTTCTGAAATGGTGTAGAGTGAATGAGGCGAGACTCTGCGGCGAAGCATAGATGGCGAGAGCCTACGATGACGATTTGCGCCGGAAATTATTG
>Ga0116123_1001539_pt1 | contig 12801 bp, 8 predicted proteins | sample June2015DPH_13_1_3_FD_89727 | JGI IMG/M metagenome (GOLD analysis project Ga0116123, IMG submission 89727) | Peatland microbial communities from SPRUCE experiment site at the Marcell Experimental Forest, Minnesota, USA - June2015DPH_13_100 | ecosystem: Environmental > Terrestrial > Soil >... | reverse complement strand
GTTTCACCTCTGGACCAAGAATAAAATATTGGCTTTCAAAAACGCGCGTGACCGCAGCCATTACTTCTTCCCGAATGGAGGCAAACTGCGCGCGGAGGTCCAGGAAATCGAAGGCGGGCTTGGCAGGGTCGGCCGCCGGAACGGCAGATTCTTTGCTTTGAGCAGATGGCGACATAGGGCATGGCTCCCGAGGTAGAGTGTAATTGGATTTGAGACCAGTTGGTGCCTACAAAGCAAGAACTGGCGGAGCTGACGCGAATTGCCTGGAGAGAAAGGCCGCGGGACAACTTCTTGGGCTGGGAGTAGCTTAGCGCCGGAACTTGAATAAGCCGGAATTTCCATTCTGACTTCCCGGCCAACCGATAACGTACACCCAACCCCGTCAGCATGCAATGCTCCAGCCAGGTTTTTGAGTGCAGAGCCTTTCCGACGGCCGCGACAGAATCTCAAAGCCAAAAACTGACGCTTCTCCCACCGATTCCACAAACACTTTTTCTTCTCCAGTCTCGCTCAGCACCGAAATCTGTTTCGGTCTTCGTACGTGGAAACGCTTCGCCAGCGGATTTTGCAGCGCTGTTGGCAGACCTTCTACCTGCAGGGCACCGGAGCTACCGCGTACAAATTGCGGAACGAACCCAACTGCCACCCTTTGCAGTGCAGAGGAGGACTGTTCGCAATTGATGCCGGGGTGTGCTGAGTTCCGGAAAACCGACTCGCAGTATCCGAGCCCTAGGTTCCAGGCGCAGGGGGATGCATTCGCTCTTCAGCTGTCCGCATGACACTTAAGAGCATCACGGTGACCGGTGTTTTGTAAGCGTTAAGCAGGGTATATCTACACCTGTGGGTTTCCGCGGGTTAGGCTGCACCCATGCAGGCAAATCCGTGATACTTGCGCATGGGGCCACACGGCGTCGGCTATAATGCTCACAATCGAATCAGCCCGGCCGTCAAGCCGCAACCGCCGGAAGCACTATCGGAAATAGAGGGCCAATTCTCGTAACGCAAACGGCAAATTGGCTGCGGGCCATGAATCACCATAGGAGTGCGGCACAAGCCTTGGAAGGGAGTGTCAACCGTGCGGATAAGAAAGGCGATCATCACAGCAGCGGGAGGAAATCAGCGGGCGCTTCCGCTCCACACTCTCATCCATGACGGAGCGGAAAAATCCGTTCTAAGCATCCTGATCGAACAGGCCCTCACCGCGAATATTGGCGAGATCTGCGTCGTGGTGTGGCCCGGCGACGAGAGTCGCTACGCCCAAGCCGCCGGCAACCTCGCCGGTGCCGTGCGATTCATTCCTCAGCAGCAGCCGCGGGGATACGGCCACGCCATTTACTGCGCGCGCGAATTTGTGGCCGATGAGCCCTTCCTGCACATGGTGGGAGATCACCTGTATGTAAGCGCAACGAAGCCCGGCGTCCAACGCCTGGTGGAATTGGCGGAACTCGAGTCGTGCTCCGCCTCCGGTGTCCAGCCCACCAACGAAAGGCTGCTCTCCCGCTTTGGAGCCGTGGCGGGACGCCGCATGTCCGGCCGGCCCGGCGTTTATCGTGTGGAGACGGTACTCGAAAAGCCCACGCCTACGGAGGCCGAACAGCGCCTCATGGTGCCGGGAATCCGCGCGGGCCACTACCTCTGTTTCTTTGGAATTCACGTTTTGACTCCCACCGTAATGGAGCTCCTGGGACGGAAGCTGGCGAGTGAGCCAAGCGGCGCCGTCACGCTTTCCGCTGCTCTCGCCGAACTCGCTCGCCAGGAGCAGTACCTCGCGCTGGAAGACACGGGACGCCGTTATGATCTCGGTGCTCGCTACGGATTGCTCACCGCGCAATTGGCCCTGGCGCTGAACAGTCGCGACCGCGACGAGGTGCTTACGCACTTGCTGGAGCTACTGGCGGAGCGCGAGATGACCACTCCGTCTGCGGGGGGCGAGCGGTGAGCCTGCTTACCGATGTCATAACCGCCCGCGACACAGAGACTCGCAATCGCCCGCTGGATGCATTCTGCCGGGCGGCGACACTGAAAGAACTGCTGCTTGAATGCGAGGCACTCGACCTTTTCCGGCGCAGCAGCGACAATCTCTACGAGCGCGTCCGAGCCCTTTTCTTCCTTTATGCCATTCATCGCTTTCACATCTCCACGCGCAAGTTAGCAGCTTCCCGCGCCCTGATTCCTTTCGCGGGCTACACCAATCTTCTGAAGCGCAGGTTCGAAGAAGCTCTTGATATCTTCCTGGCTGCGCAGGCCGCCGCCGGAGCCAGCGCTGCCATATCCAGTGCGCTCGCCAGCGGCTACCGCTCGCTCGGCTTCCAGACTCTCGCTGACCAAGTGCGGCGCAGCGTCCGCTCCGTCCGCGGCAATCAGTGGATGTTTCGCGCCGCTTATCCTGAAGACGCACCGCTGCGGATTCGCCCCGAGCTGTTGCAGCGCGAAACCCTCGATCATCTTTTTCCCATCCTTCGCGAGGCCACGCCGGTACGCATGGACTTGAGCCATAGCGGCTGGAGCGACATTTTCTTTCTGGGCATGGATTTCCCCGAAGGCGCCCGCGTGCTCAACATTTCCATTGACCTGAGCGTGCGCAGCCTGGGCGCTCCGAAGCCTCCCGTTGCAGCATGGTTCCGTGTCATCGATCAGCCGGTACTCCGTTTGGTCAGTGTTGACCTTCAGTGCAGCGCGGAACTCAGCTCGATTGCGGAAGTTTTCGATTTCGCCCGCGACTACCTGGGCTTGCTCAAGGCCGCTGTTATTGCCTCCGGCATCGTGCCGCCGGGCATGGAGGGCGCCACTCAGCCCCTCACCGATGTTCTTACTCATTTGACGGGCCACCCCGGCCACGGCATCGAAATCGTCAGTAAGGTGAATGATATCCCCCGTGGCTCACGCCTGGCGGTGTCCACCAACCTCCTGGCTTGCCTCATTTCCTTGTGCATGCGCGCCACAAACCAGATCCGCACGCTCACCGGCGGGCTTTCCGAGGAGGACCGCCGCTTGGTGGCCGGGCGCGCCATTCTGGGCGAATGGCTGGGCGGCTCGGGAGGCGGCTGGCAGGATTCCGGCGGGGTGTGGCCGGGAATCAAGTTGATTCACGGGGTCTCAGCCCAGGAGGGTGATCCAGAATTTGGCATTAGCCGCGGCCGGTTGTTGCCAATCCACCAGATTCTTGGTTCCCAGGAGGTGTCACCGGAAACGCGCAAGCAACTTCAGCAAAGCCTGGTGCTCGCCCACGGCGGCATGGCTCAGGATGTGGGGCCCATCTTGGAGATGGTGACGGAGAAATACCTGCTTCGTTCAGAAAGTGAGTGGCACAGCCGGGGCGAGGCCACGCTCATCCTCGATGACCTCATCGCACGTTTGAAGAGCGGGGACATTCGCGCCCTGGGCACCTTAACGGAGCGGAATTTTACCGGGCCCATTCAAACCATTATTCCCTGGGCCGGAAATCTCTACACCGACACGCTGATTCGCCGCGTGCGCGGGGAGATGCGCGACGACTTCTGGGGCTTCTGGATGCTCGGGGGAATGTCGGGCGGAGGCATGGGTTTTCTTTTTGCTCCGCATGCGAAAGCCGTGGCACAGGAGCGCTTGCAGGCCATCATGAGCGCCACCAAGCGGGAGATGGAACATGCGTTGCCCTTCGCCATGGAACCTGTGCTCTACGATTTCGCGGTCAACGAACAGGGCACTCAAGCCACGTTTCTCCAAGGCGACGCTGCGCTGATGCCGGTAGGTTACTACCAAATGGCTGTACCGCCGCTTCTTCGCATGGAATCCCGTTTGCTCCCTCCCGTGCGCCTCCTTGAACTCGAACGCTTCACCGCCGCCTGCCACACCGTGCCGGAATTCCAAGGCATGGTGCAGCACGTCTTCGAGCACCTCATCCCACAGAGCCCGCCAAAAGCCGACCTCTCCCAAAGCCTCGACGCGCTACTCGAAGCCCATGGATTTGATCGCGCGGAGCATGAGCACATCCAGGCGGACCTGCGCAACGGCCGCGTGGGGCTGGCGCAGAATCGTCTTCCCACCACCAGCCTGATCACCGACGCTGGCGCCGCAGATCTCTTTGACGCCACCGAAGGCGTCGCGCCGGAATGCCACGAAATCGGCAAGGAGGCCCTGGCGGCAGGAATGGTGGCGGTGGTTTCGTTTGCCGGAGGCACAGGTAGCCGTTGGACGAAAGGCGCGGGCGTCGTCAAGGCTCTTAACCCCTTTTGCCGTCTGGGCGGCAAACACCGCAGCTTCCTCGAAGTACACCTGGCCCGCAACCGCCGCACGGGCCGCCTTTGCGGTACTGCCTTGCCCCACGTCATCACCACCAGTTACCTGACGCACGATGCGATCCAGGCGCACCTCCGCTCCGAGCGCAACTACGACTACCCCGGCTCCTTGCTGCTTTCACCCGGGCGCTCCATCGGGCTGCGCTTTGTGCCCATGGAAAGGGACTTGCGATTTGCCTGGGAAGACTTGCCGCAGCAATTGCTCGACGAGCAAGCGCAGAAGGTTCGCGACAGCCTGCGCGCCACGCTTATCGCCTGGGCCCGCCACATGGGCGAAGGCGCCAGCTATACCGATAACGTTCCGATGCAATGCCTGCACCCGGTCGGCCACTGGTACGAAGTGCCCAACATGATTCGCAACGGCACGTTCCTGCGGTTGTTCCAGGAAAGGCCTCGTTTGAAATACCTGATGATTCATAACATCGATACCACGGGCGCTGACGTCGACCCAGGGTTGCTTGGTTACCACATCGCGGAGGGGGCCGCGCTCACCACCGAGGTGATTGCGCGGCAGGTGGAAGACCGCGGCGGCGGCTTGGCCCGCGTCGACGGCCGCTTGCGTCTCGTCGAAGGTCTCGCGCTTCCCAGCGAAGAGACCGAATCACTACTCTCCTGGTACAACAGTGCGACCTATTGGCTCGATATCGACCAACTCCTCTCCATGTTCAGGCTGACCCGCGAGGATCTTACGCACAGTGAAAAGGTGAGCAACGCCGTGCGAACGCTGGCCGCCCGCATGCCCACCTACATCACGCTGAAGGACGTCAAGAAACGCTGGGGAAAAGGTCAGGAAGACATCCTGCCGGTGGCACAGTTTGAAAAGCTGTGGGGCGACATGACCAGCCTTCCGGAATTTCCCTGCCGCTTTGTGGCCGTGTCCCGCAGGCGTGGACAACAACTCAAAGAACCGGCGCAACTTGATGGTTGGCTGCGCGATGGGTCCGCAGCGTTCGTCGAATCCTTATGCGATTGGGGCGGCCGGTGACTTCGGCCGAGCGCTACTGTCCCGTCAGCGGAACGCGCACGAGAATCGCGTCATCTACGCGAACGATCAACTCCGAAAATTTCCCTTTGCCCACGTTGCGCATGGCCTGATAACGCGGGTTCAGTGCTTCCACATCCACGCGCAAGGGCGCCTTGGGATCTTTGGGCACGTCAAAGCTTACGCGGACATCCTGTTGGCCGTCGCCATCCACGTCTACCGCATCGGAAATGTGTTGCGGCAACGCACTTACCGGTTTCCAGTCGAGTTGCACAAACGGCTTTTCGGTCTGCAGCAGGTGAGGATAGACCGCTCTGTGGATTGTCACCGTGTAGCCATCTGCCCGAATGGTGCGTACCGTCGGCCCTCCGCCGTACATTTCATCCACATGCAGTCCGAGCTTCGTGAACCCTTTTGTGAAGAGTCCCATGAGCAGGAAAGGCACCAGCACCGCCGCCAGCACCGTCATTCCCGCAGCGGTGTAGCCGAGTTTCGAGGTTGGCCATTTCATGCGGACCTCCTAAATCACGCGCTGCAAGATTGTCGCGAGGCCCTGCGTGATGATGCTGCCTCCGAACATGGCCGCTACGGCCCAGGCCGCGTAGAGAAACATCAGCCGCGCGCGTTCCGGCTTCACCGCCACCTGTGTTCCCCGGATGTGCCAGACCGCCGCGCCTTTCGGGCAGGCATCCACACAGGCGCCGCACTTCATGCAGGACATCAGCGTTTCGCCTTTCTTGATGGACTCGTCGCTCAGCGACATCGTGGGGCAGCTTTTCTGGCAGAGCATGCAAGGCGAGCAGACCGTGCGATCAATCTTGATGTCGAAAACGCTGGTCTTGTTGAAAATGGATTGGAACGCGCCAAACGGACAAAGGAATGTACATTGCGTGCGCTTCTTCGTGAGCAGAGGCAGCACCACAACAAGCGCGGCAAACAGCACCACGAAAATCCCGTTCTGCACCATTCCCACGGTATTGCGTGCGGCCACGTATTCCGAAACGGCTTTGAAGGGGCACAGCCACATACAATAAGCAGGCTCAAACAGCGCCAGCGAGAGCAGTACCATCGCCAGCAGCACGGCCCAAGGGACCAGCCTCAAGCGGGGATCGAGCTTTTTCCACTGTGCCTTCTTTGGCAGCGCAGCCATTCCTTCTTCGATTCCGCCGAAGAAGCAGGCATAGCTGCACCAGCCTTTGCCGACAACCAGCGTAATCGCCAGCCAGAGGCCTGCCATTGCCGCCATGCCGGCGCCAGACATGCCTCCTCCGGGCAGGAGGGACCCCGGAAAGACCAGCGTTTTCGTGAGCGCCGCCGGAAGAATCAGCAAGGGAATCGGCAAGAAACAGAACGGCGTGCGCCCGGCAATCATCTCTTCGAGGGGGATGCCCATGCTTCCCCGCAGAACCATGACGTTGTGAATGAATCCGATCGGGAAGAGCACTCCCAAGGCGACGAAAAACCATCTTCGCCAGCGATACGTGCTGGACGTCTTCATCATCATGAAGAACAGCACGATCAGGAATGCGGCGGTCAGCGCGTTGGCGATCTGCAACGAACGATCGTGTTGCATGAGCCCCTGCATGGACATGAACAACGACCAGAGCGCGATGGGCAGCGTCAGCACCAGCGCCCGGCCCCAGTTTCGTGGTGGCGTCTTTCCGGCGAATGCCGTACACGCCGCGTCAGCCATAGATCCTCCTTCCCGCGAGCATGGCAATCCCGGCAAGAAAGTAATACAACGCGACCAAAACCATTGCCGTTCGCGCCACGAAGATGACGGAAGCGTTTCGCTGCACGCAGCCCAGTCCCACAAATGGCACGAACCACAGCGTTGTGGCGACGAAAAACACCGCAAAAAAGAGCAGTGCCGCAGCAATGCTGCCCAGTTGCGCCGCGCGCAAGCCAGCCGCTACAAACGGCGGGCACAGGCTCACGCCAGTCAAGAGCCCCAAGACTGCCGCCCCCGGCACGCTGCGTTTTCCTACCCGGCCGATGCTTACCAGCCCGGAGCCCGCGCAAGCGTGCGCGCAGCCTCGTCCTATCGAGCGTGCGTACCAGAGCAACGCCACCCCCAACAGGACATGAATCCCACCGTAAATCAGAGTGCGCGCCGCGGGCGGAGGCGACACCAGTACGCCGAGTTCCCAGGCCACAGCGGCAAAAAGCAGATACCCCAGGAAGCGTGTGCCTAGAAAGGAAGTAAGGTAGCGCGCGTTCAGGCGCCAGCCCGCGCCCTCCGCAAGCAGAGAAGGAACTACCACGGGGCCGCAGGAGGCCACGCATGCCGGGCCGGACGCCAGCCCCAGCAGAAAAGCCTCACCGAATAGGAAGGGTCCGCCCATTCACGAAAAGTAGCATTCTCCGCCCTGGCTGTCTGTGACGAATGAGCAGGCTGCTGTTCTGCGTCCCGAGCCAAAACATCAAGGGCTCCAGGCACGCCATCCGCTTTTGCTGGGCTTCCCAGCTTGCCTCTCGGCGTCAGGTCAGAAGGGGTGCAGCTCACCTGCTATGCAGCGCACTGTGTCTCACGCAATCCTTTTCGCTCCTGCCTCGAAGCGCAGCCGTGGCCCATCTCATCTCGCGGCTGTTGACGGTGCGAACCCCGATGCTGTGCTGGGACGGTTGTCACTCACAAGTTTCCGCTGATTGTGCTGCAGGCTGTGCAAGCTATCGAGATAGGCCGCAATCCCGCGGTACAGCCCCTCGGCGACCCGCTGGCGTTGGCTGCTCTCGAGCAGCAGGCTCTCATCGCTTGCATTGCTCACGAAGGAAATCTCCGAGAGCACCGCAGGCATGTTGGCGCCGGTCAAAACGATAAAGGGCGCCTGCTTCACGCCGCGATTCGTCTCCCGCCGGCTCACAAGCTGCAGCCCCTGCGCGAGCGTGTTCTGAATGTCCGCGGCAAGCAGTTTCGATTCCGCGATCTTCTCGTTGCGTGTGATTTTCTTGACGAGGTCCGGAAGATCGTGAAGGGAAGACTCCGCGAGCGCGTTTTCGCGCGTTGCGAGTTCCCTGGATTCCTGCGAACCTGCCAGGCTCAAATAATACGTTTCGACTCCGCGCGTTTCGCGGCTCTCGCTTGAATTCGCATGAATCGAGATGAACAGGTCCGCGTTGGCGTCGTTGGCGATCGCCGTGCGCTCTTCCAGCGGAACTTGCCTGTCGTCCTTGCGTGTGTACACCACTTCCGTCTCCGCTAGGTTCTTTTCGATCAGTTGGCCCAGCCGCAACGCCACATCCAGGCATAGGTCCTTTTCCAGCAGGCCGCGTGGCCCTTTCGTTCCCGTGTCGTGCCCTCCATGGCCGGGATCAATCGCGATGCGGTTGATCTTCAGCCCCAATTCCCGCGTCAGCGAGCCATGACGTACTTGGCTACCGCTGCCTAGCGGCGGCGCGTCGGCCACGTTGCGCAGCCCCGCATCTAATCCCGCGCCTTCCTTCGCCCCGGCCCCGGCTTGCCCGTGAACATCGATCACCAGGCGATATGGGTCCGCTAGCAGTTGAGCCGAATACTCTTTCGCTCCCTCCGCATCAAGCACCAACCGGACCACCTCATCCTTATTCTGCGCCGCCCGCACCCATTTCAGCAGCCCGCCCTCGCCGGGCACTGTCTTCTGGCTGACCAACGGGCTCAGTTGCGCCTTGTAAAGATCAAAATAAATTCGGTCCGGCGAACCAATGCGCGCCGACTCGTACTGCACCGCATCTTCCAGCATCACCACTATCCGCGCATCGCTCTCTGCACTCGATGTTTGGATCGCGGTGACATAAGGCATGCTGCTCTCGTTTACCCGTGGCTCGGTGGATTTCCCGCTCTCCGCCGATCCCCGAACACCCGTTGTTTGCCTCCCATCGCTCCCCATCTTGTGTTGGAGCAGACTCTTCGTTGCCGCCACTTCCTTGCGCACTGCTTGCATCATTTCCGGCAGCACGTTTCGCGGCATGGCCAGGCTCGCCGACAGAAGAACGCCAGCCACCGCGCCCGCCCAAACTCCCCAGCGCGGCAAGTTCCACCCCGCGATCGGCTTGTACGTAATCCCCGGCGTCGCCACTACCTCGACACACTCCGCGGGACCGGCGCCCGTAGATGCTCGCGAGGGCATCGGCGCCGCTACTTTTGTCGTCAGCGCTGCCGCTGCCGGCGCCGTCACGGGACGCGCAGCCGCCACAATTTCCAACTTTCGCGTCGCCTTCTCGACGATATCTGCAGACACCGTCTGCCGCCCCCGGGCATACCCTTCAAACAATGCGCGGAAACAGATCTTGTTGATGTTTCTCGGAACGCCCTCGCTCCTTTCGGCCACCAGCCCCAAGGCCTCCTGCTCAAACAGCCCTGCGCCGCGATGCCCTGCCACTTTCAGCCGGTGCCTCACATAGCCCGCCGTTTCCTCCAGCGATAACGCCTCCAGATGCTTTACCATCGTAATGCGCTGCAGCAGTTGCGCCATCTGCTTCTGCCCGAGTTTCTCCTCGAGTTGTGCCTGCCCCGCCAAAACGATTTGCAGCAGTTTGCTGTGCGGCGTCTCAAAGTTCGAAAGCAGCCGGATCGTTTCCAGTACCGTCTCATCCAGGTTTTGCGCCTCATCCACGATCAGGACAAATCGCCTCCCCGCCAGCATTTCGGCAAACAAGATTTCATTCAACTTGTTGTGCATGGCCACCAGGCCCATGTCCGCCGCATCGATTCCCAGCTCGCTAAGCAGGTATTGAAAGAATTCGCGGGAATTGCATTGCGTCTGGAACAAAAACGCGGCCCGCGCCGTATTGCGCAGTCCCTCGAGCAGTTGATACAGCAGCGTCGTCTTGCCCATGCCCGGCTCCGCTATAAGCGCCAGAAACCCCCGGTCGCCCAGGATTGCCTCAGTGAGGGAGTCGAGCGCCTAGCAGTGCGTGCGGCTCGGGTAGAGATACGCCGGGTCGGGCGTGACGCCAAACGGTTGTTCCCGCAACCCATAAAAATCCAGAAACATGGAACTCACCTCCAGTTCCCAACGACGCGGCCAGATGACCTTACCTGCTCCCCTGCGTCGGGGTTCCACTACGCCATCAAAGTGCACTACGCCTGCGTACGGAATTCGTGCTCGGTTGACGAGGGAGGAAGAGCAACGCCGTGCATCTTACCGGGTCTTCCGTATCCATTTCCCGGCAGACCGATACTCTACTTCTCACCGCTTCAGCTTGCAATGCCGCGACCACATATCGCGCCGGGGCTCACCCCTGGCCTGGAATTGCCCCTCGTTTTCTACCAGATGCGCACGCGGTCCGTTGGGGCCAGATAGAGCTTTTCTCCCGCTTGAATCGGGAACGCGGCGTACCAGGAATCGAGATTGCGCACCGTAGCCGCTCGAAATTGTGCGGGGGCGTGCTCATCCGTCAGGACCTGCCGCCGGAGGGCGGCTTCCCGTGTTTTCGATCCCCAGTTCTGGCCGAACGCGATGAAAAATTGCTGATCCCCGTTGAACCCATCTTGTGCGGGCGCGGCTTTGCCCCCCAGCGAGGCGCGGTAGCCGTCGTACGCGGCGGATAGCCCCGCGAGGTCGGCAATATTTTCCGCAATCGTCTGCTTGCCGTTCACGTTGACATCTGGAAAGGGCTTATAAGTGTCGAATTGCGCGACGAGTTTTTCAGCGGCCGCTTCGAAATGGGCCAGGTCCCCGGGCGTCCACCAATTGCGCACGCGGCCTTTCGAGTCAAACGCGCTGCCCTCCGTGTCAAACGTGTGGCTGATTTCGTGCCCGATCACCGAGCCAATCGCGCCGTAATTGACCGCGGCCGGCGCTTGCGGATCGAAAAAGGGTGGCTCCAGGATAGCAGCAGGGAAGTTCAGTGCGTTTTGCAGCGGCAGGTTCACTGCATTTACCGTCTGCGGCGTCATGGACCATTCCTTGCGATCCACTTGTTTGCCCAATCGCGCAATTCCACGATGATATTCAAACAAGCTGCCGCGCCAGAGATTGCCGAAGATATCGCCAGCCTTCACTTCGTAAGCGGAGTAGTCCTGCCATGTCTCCGGGTACCCGATCCCCACATAAAGGGTGGTGAGCTTTGCCTGGGCTTCGGCTTTCGTTGCTGGATTCATCCAGTCAAGCGCTTCAATCCGCTTCCGAAAAGCCGCCGTAATGTTCGCGACTAACGCCTGCGCTTCTGCTTTGGCTTCCGGTGGGAAATACCGTTGCGCGTAGATCTGACCGACGGCGTCTCCCAGCAGTGCATTCACCACCGCCACCCCGCGCTGCCACCGCGGGCGCTGTTGTGGTGTTCCCGTAAGCGTCTTCCCAAAAAAGGCGAAACGTTCTTCGGCCAACGCTCTCGGCAGCACACCGGCATACCCTTCGATCAGGTGATAGGCCAGCCAGTCTTTCCATGCCTCCAGCGGGGTTGCAGCCGCGAGGGCGGCTTCGCCCGTGAACGCACTCGGCTGCCACACGATGAAGCTGGGCTGCTCGCTGAGGCCCGCGCCCCGAAAATATTCCGCCCAGTCGATCCCCGGCGCCTTGCTGGCAAAGTCGGCTTGTTTCCATGTGTTGTTAGCCTTGTGAATGTCTTCGTTCTCCGCAAGGCTGATATGTTTCTCCGCGATGGCATGCTCCAGATCCACAACGCGTTTCGCGCGAACCTCACTATCCGTGAAGCCGGCCAGCTTGAGCATGGCGGCAACGTGCGTCTGGTATTCGCTGCGAATCTGGCGCATTCGCTCGTTGTCCGCCACGTAGTATTCGCGATCGGGAAGTTGCAGTCCGCCTTGCAACAAGTAGGCCGTATAGTGCTCGGAATCATTGAATCCCGGCGCAACCCACAGCCCAAAGAGATTGGGCGTATGGAAATTCGTGTTGTTCAGCGCATCCACGTCCGCACGGAGACTCTCGCCCAACGCGTGCGCGAGTTGACGCTGGTCAGTGATCGCAGCAATCGCCGCCAGGGGCGCGCGGAGCGGTTCAATTCCCCTCGCTTCAATCGCGGCCTCGTCCATATAAGAATTGTAAAGATCGGCAATCTTGCGCGCATTTGACCCGGCAGGGGCATCGCCCTTGGCCGCTTCCGCAATCAGGGCAGCAGTGCGCTTATTGCTCAAGTCAGAGAGGGCTGTGAAAACGCCGATGCCGGCGCGGTCGGGTGGAATTTCGGTCCGCTTGATCCACTCGCCATTCGCGAACAGATAGAAGTCCTCGCCTGGCTTTATCGTGCGGTCAATGTTGGCGACGGCGATTCCGTGAATCTCTTGCTTCTCTATTTCCTGCGCAAAAGCGGTATGCAGCGAGAAAGTGAGAAGGCAAACTGCGGCAAATTTGAAGGTCAAACTGGAAAGCATGTGTGCGAGTTTCATTCAAGGTGCTCCCCGGGCTGCTGCTCTTAAGAAGGGCAGCCGGCCCATATGCTTATATGAATGACGGATGGCTGATGAGGAATGGTAGCACGAGCATCAGCGTCAGCTTGGCTGGAACGGTCGCCGCACCGCCGTCTCACCTTTCTCAAACAGGGCAGTCGGGGCGAAATGCATTCCTGCGGGGCTTTGATCTGCGCTCCTCCACTTCAGGTTAG
>Ga0116123_1001536_pt1 | contig 12822 bp, 10 predicted proteins | sample June2015DPH_13_1_3_FD_89727 | JGI IMG/M metagenome (GOLD analysis project Ga0116123, IMG submission 89727) | Peatland microbial communities from SPRUCE experiment site at the Marcell Experimental Forest, Minnesota, USA - June2015DPH_13_100 | ecosystem: Environmental > Terrestrial > Soil >... | reverse complement strand
TGGTAGTTCGAGAAGTCGCCGTTGTGCACTAGTGCCTCGTGGAGGCCGACGAAGGGATGTGCGCCGCCGGGATGCCAAACCTTCCCCTTTGTTGGATACCGGTGGTGCCCGATCCAGACGTGTGCCTTGAAATCCTCCAACCTATAGTACCGTATGACTTGGTCTCCCCACCCAACAATCTTCAGGACCATCATGTCCTTTCCATGCGAAAGCACGAACGCCTTCTTCTCACCGAGAGATGCGTAGAATTTCTTATTCAGAGCGTAACTGTTCTGGAAGATGAATTCGTCCTCGGCGAGTTGGCGGTCCACAATGCCGCTCTCATTCATGAATTGGCCGAGAACACCTTCCTTCACCCGGCAGAAATAGCGGCGAACGGCTGGAGGTTTCACCTGTAAGCCTGGTATACTCTTGTGGTCGGGTACGGCCCCAAGCCATTTGGCTGAGTCGACCCTCAGATTCGGCAGGATGAATTCATTCTCGACCGCGCTGCTAGCTGAAGGGTCAAGGTATGCGATTTGGATTAGGTAGTTTTCGCGAAGAATTTCTTCTGATACTCCGAGCTGTTCTGGTGAGAGGCCTAGGGCTGCGATTCCTCCGCCCTTTCCGTTTCCGCGGTTCTTCATTTGGAGAAGCGCTTGGAGGAAGTGTTTGCCAGCGATTGGTTCTGAGCAGGCAGCGCCAACTACGCCGCACCCGCCTTCAGCCTCTAGCTTTCGGCTGAGGCTCATCCCCTCAACTAGCCTTGCACGGGATTGGATGATTCTCGCGGCTGAATGCATTCTGCTCACCTGTACACCAGCAGGTCGGTTCTTCCCTTGAGTTCCTTAATCGAGCGGAGGCCGAGGCTTGCTAGGATGGTTTTCCACTGCTCGGCCCATGAAGTGTAGAGGTTGATGATTCTTTGAGCGCCCCATTGTGGGTCAATGAGTAAAGTAAGTTCAGGGTCGGTTGTTGTGATTCCGACTTGGCAGCCCCTTCCGCGCTCGCAGTTGCCGCAGTGCGTGCATCCAACTGCAACAGCTTCAGCCGTCCCAATCACGCAGCCGTCAGCGCCGAGGGCGATGGCTTTGGCTACATCGTATGCGGTTCTTATTCCGCCACTCGCCATCACTGTCACCTCGTCCCTGACTCCTTCTGCGGTTAGGTAGCGGTGAACCTTCGGAATCGCATACTCTATCGGCATGGCAATGTTCTTCTTGGCGATCTCTGGGGCTGCGCCCGTCCCGCCGTAGCCGCCGTCGATGTGCAGGATGTTCGCGTTTGCGTAGTAGCTGCCAATGGCGACCATGTCAACGTCGACTGGAGTCGAAACCTTCACGGATACCAAGCAGTGGGGATTGACGGCGCGAATCCAGTCGACATGTTTCTTGTGGTCTTCGACCGAGTAGACGCTGTGAAATGGAAATGGGGAATAGAGTGAGGTGAAGGGTAGTGATTCTCTCATGCTGGCGACTTCTGAGGTCACCTTGTCCGCGAGCAGGTGGCCCCCCAGGCCGGGTTTCGCCCCCTGCGCATACTTCAACTCCACAATCCTCGCTGCTTGAATCGTATCCTCGCGCACCCCGAACATTCCGGTCGCGACTTGCGTGATCACGGAATCCTTGTACTCCATGAGTTGCGGTGGGTATCCCCCTTCACCAGTGGAGGTGAAAGTGTTCAGCCGCCTTGCGGCAATGGCCCTGGCAAGCATGAAGTTGAGGCTGACCGAACCGAAGGACATGCCGGCGCCGTAGATTGGGATTGGGATTGTAATCTTGGGGCCGAAGCTGCGGCGGTTCAATTCTATGGATAAGTCGTAGTCTTCGTCTTCCATGCTTGCGCTGTCTTGGATGTTCTTGAAATCCAGCCGGTCGAAGCCTCCGCCTGATTTTCCTACCTTGTACTCAAGTTGGGTGGGAGGCTTGCCTGTCGTGGCTTGGTGGTAGGTTGCGAATATCAGGTCCGAGGTCCAGCGCTTGTTTCCGAGCCCGCCTGGGATGCCGTGTTCAAGGGTTGGCAGGACTTTGAGCCCGTGGTGGATTAGTTCAATGTGCTTCTGAACGATCATTTCATGTTCCGTGCGTGATATCGGCAAACGCCTCCTTTTCCAAATCCTCGTTGAACATCGCCCGGCCCACGTCACCCCGCAACCGTCTAACGTCTCGCATTCCCATCGCGCTCAAGATCTCGATGAGCTGGTCGTGCCACGAAACGAGCAGGTTGACCAAACGCTGCTCCCCCCACCTCGTGTCGAATTTCTCCGGCGCGATGCGGCCAGTTTCAGGTGACTTGCACTCGCCCAAGAATTGGGCTTGAAGGGCGATGAGCGCGGTTGTATCGATGGCTACGAGGTCGGCACCACAAATTATTGCCTTGGGGACGTGTTCAGCGAGTGTAATTCCTCCGCTCACGATTATTGTAACGTCGTCCCGGAGAGATTCCTTCACAAGCTTCCGATGGACGGAACGGATTAGATCCCCCACATACCTTGGGTTCTCCTTGCCCCATCCTCGACCGTGGTAATCTGCATAGAGATGAATTATGTCCACACCGACCTGAACCAAGTCTAGGGCTGTTTCATCTGAATTGTCTGAGAGTGGGACACGAACTGAAACGGGCGCTTTAGGGTTAGTTTTCCTAATTCTATCAATCGCCTCGGGCTCGTATTTCGTTAGCTCGATGGCTTGCGCGGCAAGTATCGAATAGCCGTGTTGGTAGGTGTTTGCTGGTGATATCATGGGGATTAATCGTTGCGGCTGTGGGCCTGGGAGTTGCTGAACCTGGCTTGGATGTGCGATGAATAGAGTTCCTGTTTTTGCAGCGGCCCCGGCGATTGATTGCAGTATTGATTGGTCGTTTAGGTTTGGTGGCAGGTTGTCGAAGATTATTGGTAGTGCGATTTCGACGGTGCTGGTTGAGTGGCTGGGTTTCTGGTTGAAGAAGTCTAGAAAGCGCTGTTTCCTTCCTACGTCGACTATGGTGGAGATGTATTCCCTGCCGTAGACGCCGTCGCGTGTGGGCCGGACTATTTCTGACATGTCGGTCCACATCGAGTCCCAGCCTGGGCCGGCGAAGGCTCCTTTGTACCCCATCCCCTTGATGGGAATCTTTCCCGTCTCAGCCTCGTACGAGACCGTAGCTATTGGTGACCCGCTCGAGGTAGCGGGGTCCTCAGGAACCCAGTAGGAGTCTGCGAATTTGTAGAATTCCGGGTTACGGTCGACCGTGCAGAAGTTTGGGTACTCCTGAACGCACCGCATGCACCCCGTACATTTTTCCCTGATGGGGTGAAAGCCACCGAACCGGCTGCCGAATACTCCGTAAATGCATGGCCTAGTCATTAGGGCGGCGCGGTACTCTTTTCGCCTCAACTTGAAACCGTAGTCGAAGACCTCTCGAAGCAACAAGCTAGCGAGGCCGACTTTGCCCACTCTCGGATAGAAGGGATGGGGCTGTTTCCGTCGTGGTAGTGCAGGTTTGGCCTCAATTTTGTAGCGCACGTATATGCCCGGTTTTTTTCCCTGCAAAGCCGAGTCTACGTTTATGCTACTCGCCTGCTCCTGCAAATCTCGCGCTCCATCGCTGCAACGAACTATAGAACCGCAAGGAATGCGCTGAACAAATATATCTGTTCAGGGAAAATCAATAGACAAATGTACCTCAAATGGACGTATTTGGAGATGAACGTGCAATAAATAGGTGTGAAATTTGTCTTCTGCTGAACGTTTGCACATCGATGATGTTGACCGAAAGATTCTGAGTGAACTTCTTCGTGATTGCAGGCGGTCTTACAGGTCGCTCGCTCGTCGGGCGGGCGTATCTGTTGGGACCGTTCTCAGCCGCATCCGTAAGCTGGAAAAAGCGGGGGTCATTAGAGGCTATTCGGCCCTGCTCGACCATGAGAAGCTTGGTTACCAGCTCACCGTCGTGGCAGAAATCACTGTATTGAAGGGGAAGTTGCTTGAGATGGAGGAAGCGATTGGAAAGCTACCCAATACTTGCGCCGTCTACGACGTTACGGGGCTTACGGATGCTCTTGTGATAGCGAAGTTCCATACTCGAGAAGAGTTGAGTAAGTTCACCAAGAACCTTCTAGGCATGCCCTTCGTGGATCGAACCAACACCCACGTTGTCTTGACAACGGTTAAGGAAGATTTACGGCTTCTGTAGCGTTGACGGGTCGTCTAGGAAATTGGCTTACGCGTCGAGGCAGTCGAGCTACCTAGTCGGCACCATAGGAGTCTTTCTCCAAGTCCTCGGCCTGTGGGGCAGGTACTCAAATACTCAGGTCGGAACGAATGAAGCTTCGTGGAACATAGCTCACCTCACGCTCTATGCGGGGTTTGCCATATCGGTTCTGGTAATTTGGCGAGGCCTCCGGGTTCCCAGTATGCAACCCGCCACCACTGTCCCGATTCGATTCGTGAATGTGGCCGGACTAAAGTTGGCGGGCGCAGGATCAGTACTTGAGATCGTCGCTCTTGTCGGGTATGAGATTATTCATCGCCTTTCCTCCAGCGAATCGTACATTGCGTTGGCGCTTTCGCTTTTGGCGGTTGGCTTGTTGACCGCAACGCTTGGGATGGTCATTGGACTGACAATCGAGTATGGGTTGATCAGGCGCGAAATAATCGCCGCTTCGACGTTGAAGCGATGGCTGACGCTCATTTCGATTATCTTGATGTTCACCTCAATCTGGTTGACGGCCGCTGGGTTTTTCTTCTATTTGGCGACGGCGTTCCGAACTACACTCGTCAACTTGTTAGCCGCCACCTTCCTCGCGCTTATTGCCCCGCTTGTTCTGGTCCCCGCCAAGAGGGTGTTACCGAAATTTGGCGCCGCCATTTCGATCGGTGTCGTGTTCAATGTGGTGGTTTACTTCTTCGTCGTAGTAGTGGCGCAGGCTCCGGTCTATGTTCCGTGGGGCTTGCTTTCTCTGGCCTTGTTTGATGTTCTGATCTTAGGTTTGAAACGAGTGATGAGCATGACAAGGGCTGGGCTTGTCTCGTCGGTGGTAATCGGAGTGCTTTTTTGGGTTACTTACCTTCCGTTCACTTTGTACTTGTTTTCTTGGTCGTCTTCACCGCAGCCCCCGCTAGTCGCGGTGGTTCTGGGTAGCCTCACGGGAGCAATGCTCGGGAACTCGACGTATGCGGGGCTTACTTCAGTTGTGCTCGGTGACGTCACGGGTTGACGAGCTTCTACTTTCCCTTGTTTACGTAAATCCCAGCTGCGACGTCCAAGCTGAGGGGGTACGAGTTTGACCCTACCTTAACCAGCATCGGGCCCTTGAATGGGGCCTTCTCCTCAACCTTTACCTCAACACCCGGAAGCATTCCTAGGTTGGCGAGGTAGCGGAGCAGTTCAGTGTTCTCGTCGGGGATCCCGCTTACGACACCCTGTTGGCCTGCGCTAAGGTTGGATAATGCTTCGCTTTTTGATGGTGATAGGTACCCTTTCTCATCTGGGATTGGATTCCCGTGCGGGCAGGTTGCTGGATTACCAAGCGTTTTTTCAATGGAGGTGGCTAGGTTGTCGCTTATGGCGTGTTCAAGTTTGCAGGCTTCATCGTGCGATTCAGTCCAATCGTAATGCAAGACATCCGTTAGTAATCTCTCCGCGAGCCTGTGCCTTCTGAAGACTGAGAGGGCGATGCTTTTTCCGTGTCCCGTTAACTTGACACCCTTGTACGGTTCTCGTTCAACGAGGCCTTTTCCTTCCAGAACTTCCAGGGTGTTCGTTACGCTTCCAGGCGTAATGTTGAGTATTTTGGCGATGTCTCCGGTTCGTGCGGCTCCCGTCTTCGCTTCCAGGTTATAGATGGTTTTCAGGTACATTTCTGGGGCAACTGAGAATTCGTGACTCAAAGACAAAACCTAACTTGACTTTTGTTCCTCGAATTCGTAAATAAGGTTCCTCGAAGAAAGAATCTTGGCATTTAGTATAAGTGCTGTATAAGCGGATAAACCGACTCTAAATACGGTACGAACATATGGGTGGACAGTCCATGGCCGGTAAGAAGCCTAGCAGGAAGCCTTTCGGAAGGGATGGCCCGCCGAAAGGGTATCCAAAGGACCAAGCCGTTTACGCTGACCCTGAGAACTGGCGGTACCCCCTACATACCCCCTGGCACGCGAAAGCGGCACGCCGCTATTTTGACGATTATTCAAACCGGAGCAAGTATGCCAAGGAAGAGCAGGCTTACATCGATTCGCGGATCAACCAAGCTTTGGAGAAATTCGGAAAATCAGCTTCATCAACAAGCAAAAGATGCCCACCACCGAAAGTACCTTCCCGCAAGGCCGAAGAGTTATCACTAGACCAACTCCTTCGATTGTTCTTGGGAGCAGCGCGGCTCCAGCGTGCCAAGGAGATTGATGATTCGCTTGTCTCAGTTTCTGATTTGACACCCGACCATGTTGGAGGCAAGGTCAAGGACTACATAGTCGAGATAGACCTCAAGAAACAAACGATTCTACATAACTGCGAGGACTGGAGGAAGAATTTGGATTCAAAGAACATGTGCAAACACCTCGGCAAGTTTCTACTAACATTGGACGAAAAGAGGGCGACGGACTTGCTGAGGGAGGTGTTGGTCGACAAGGATCATTGGGCATTCACTGCGCCGGCGACCGCATCTGCTTGAGTATTAGCGCGCTAGCCTCTTCAACATCTTCAAGATTTCATGACCGTGCTTAATCGTTCCCATGCTGCCTTTCTTTCCATAAATTTCTGTGAAGCGCATTGAACCGTCTGATTTGACATTCAACCCTGTTACGAGGATTGGCACTGGGTCATCGCTATGCCCCTTTTTGATGCATGGGGTAGAATGGTCTGCTGTGACGCATAACAATTTCGAGCCCAGTTCAAGTCCCGCGAAGAAACCTGCGTCAATATCTTCAATCGACTTCGTCTTTCCATCGAAGTCGCCGTCATGCCCAGGTTCATCAGGGCCTTTGAGATGTACGTAGACTAGGTCGTATTTGGCGGCGAGTTCTAAGGCCTTCTGTGCTCGTTGAGAGTAACCTTCAAGCGACCGGTCTGGTAGGAATACTTCCGCGTCCATTCCAATCACTTTCGCGATTCCAAGTTCAACGGGCATATCGGCAACCATCACCGACCTCAACCCGAATTTCTCTTTTAGCGTCTTGACTTCAGGCGTCTTAGTTCCAGCGTCACGCATTAACAGAAAGTTCGCTGGGCGGTCTCCGCGATCCCTTCGTCGAAGGTTGACTGGGTGGTCCCTTAGGGCTTCGTGTACTTGAGCCGCGAATTGGTTTAGGAGTTGTGCTGTCTGTGCGGCGGTTTTCGTTTTGTTCAGCGGAACACATTTGGGAATGGGGGTTGGAAGCGTGATGCCGGATAGTGCAATCGTAACGTTACCTTTGCGAGTGTAGGCTGGGTCGAGGTTAGAGATAGAACCTGAAAAATCCATTCGACCTCTGCGGAAGACTAGGACACAGCGATGCCCAATGGTTGCCTTAAGCTCGAAATCAGCTAGAGCCCTCAGTTTCGAGTCTTTGTTGACTGCTTCTACAAGCTCCCGCGCCTCATCGGTGGAGACGTTTCTTCCCGCGCGTCTGTCTGTTATCTGTCCGTCTTGTACGGTGGCGAAGTTGCACCGCAAGGCCAGGTCTCCGTCCTTGAACTCCATCCCTGAGCCTAGCGCTTCGACAACGCCCCTTGAAAGGTCGAGTTTGGAGGGGTCGTAGCTGAGTAATGAGAAAACGCCCGCATCACTCTCCGGCGCAATCCCCCGTTTCACCGTGTAAACGGTCCCCATCATTCCCTTCGCAGTGAACTTGTCGAGGTGAGGAGTTGCCGCCACTTCAAGGGGTGTTTTGTTTCCGCGTTCTGGGAAGGGTAGGTCACCCACACCGTCCAGGATGACGTAGATTATTGTGTTACGCAAGTCTGGGACACTTAGCCGGTATCGTTACGTCCTCAATATATTAGAGCTGGGAGCTGCATGTCGTGACGAAGTGTTCCCAGTGGATTCTGAGAAAACGAAGACCAAGATTGTTTGCACCATCGGCCCGTCAACGTCTTCGAAGGCTATGCTGCGACGATTAACTCGTGCGGGAATGAATGTTGCTAGGCTGAACCTATCACATGGGACGTTAGACGAGCACGCTGCCCGAATTCGATCGATTCGCACGGTTTCGAGGGAGTTGAAGACTTCGCTCGGAATATTACTTGACCTGCCGGGGCCAAAGATTAGGGTTGGCAAGATATTCCCGGAGCCCGTGGAGCTACGGGAAGGTGGACAACTCACCCTCACGTCGAGGAGGATCATCGGCAATCAAAAGATAGTATCGATTAGCTATCCATCAATCCTGAAGCAGCTTAGGAAAGGCGACCGAGTTTTCCTTGAAGACGGCATAGTCGAACTCACCGTCATTCAGGCAGGCAAGGATCAAGCCACCTGCCGCATTGTGAGGGGGGGTCACATCTCCTCAGGAAAGGGCGTCAATTTACCGGGGAAAAAGTTGAGGCTTGGCGCCCTGACAAAGCAGGACATATCCCTCCTCAGATTCGCCGTTGAAAATGGGGTGGATTTCGTCGCCTTATCATTCGTAACAACTGCTGCTGAAGTTGCCAAAGCCAGACGACTTGTCAAAGATGCTGGATCCAAGGCGTGGATCATAGCGAAAATCGAAAAGCGGCAAGCGGTCGAGAATTTTGATGAAATTGTGAAGAAGGCACATGGGGTAATGGTCGCTCGGGGAGACCTTGGCGTCGAGATGGAGATTGAGGAGATCCCTACTCTTCAAAAGGAAATAATTACGAAAGCTAACGCAGCGGGAAAACCTGTGGTTACAGCCACCCAAATGCTGGAATCCATGGTCAATAACCCCGTACCAACACGCGCGGAAGTAACTGACATCGCGAACGCAATAATCGACGGAACAGACGCGATTATGCTTTCAGAGGAAACTGCGGTCGGAAACTATCCCGTTGAGGCCGTGAACGTGATGAAACGAGTTGCTTCCGCCACGGAAAAAAACCTGCCCTACAGTACCCTTCTCGACAGTAGGCGCGAGCACCTGAGACCGATCGTTCAAGATTTGATCAGTTACTCGGCTTGCGTAGTTGCATACCGAGTGGGTGCAGGTTGCATAGTGGCCCACACAAGAACCGGCCTCACGGCGCACAGAGTGTCAAAGTTTCGGTCACCGGTCCCCATCATTGCGCTGACCTACAACGTCCCAGTAATGAACAGGCTTTCGCTGCTTTGGGGCGTGTACCCCTACCGCGTGAAGAAACTCTCGACCACGGCCGAGATATTCTCCGCAGCAAAGGTCGCAGCAAAGCATAGCGGAACAGTTAACGAGAACGGCAAGATTGTTGTTGTTTGCGGAGACCCATCCACGCCAGGGGGAACTACAGACCTGCTTCGAATCCAGACGGTCTAGGGGCCTACCTTGGTTACGCGCGTAACCGAACGGTCTTTCTTGAGTTCTTGAAGTCTTTGCCCAAGAACTCCAGCTTGACTTTAATTCATTGGACATAGTCTTGATGGTAAGCGAACGAGTTTGCCTTCGAACCATTTGAAGCCTGAGGAGAAGGTGAGTGTGGCAGTTGGGATGGTGGATTTGGTTACGCAGATTTGTATTGACAACATTAGAGAAGAGAAGCCCCGTATTTCAGATGCGAAGCTGATTCTCATCCTCCGCCGTAGATTTCGAGCAGGCAGGTTTATTCCGAGGCCGCCGCCAAATCTTAGTGAGAAATAATTCAGATGAATTTCGATTCACGCAGGCGTTCGGGTAGGATGGGGCGGGAACCTTGACTGTAGGCAAGGAGGCAACACTCTACCAGCAGCTCCCTGGCGGCAGGGTTAGGTGCACGGCCTGCGCCAGATACTGCAACATCCCTGAAGGAAAGATAGGCCTCTGCGGAATCCGCGGAAACACCAACGGAAAACTCTGGCTCTACGTCTACGGCAAAATAATCGCCGGCCACATCGACCCAATCGAAAAGAAACCCGTAACCCACTACATGCCAGGAAGCAAGATCTTCTCAATCGCAACAACCGGATGCAATTGGCTCTGCCATCCCGCGGGCACACAAATCCTGTTGGCAAACGGGAGGAAGAGGAACGTTGAGGACTTGTTGCCTGGTGACAGCCTATGGTCCTATGACATTGAGGATGGAATGAAGATTACTCCTGATGTAGTCACACATCTTGGGCGCCGCCGGGCTCGCCTGTGGGAAGTGCGCTATGGCTCGCATGGACACGGCAGGCTGGTAATTACAAAAGAACACCCCATTCTCACAAAGAGGGGGTGGAAGACCGTTGAAGAACTTCGCTCCGGAGACAAGATTCTGAAAGTTTGGTATCAAAATACTCAAGCATGGAAACGCCATAGGGCGGCATCGATCGGCACCGCCGAGTTTACTTGCGGAAAATGTGGAACCGAAGTGAAGGGGCTCGACGAATGGAACCGCCATCGTGGCGAATGTTATACTCGCGAACTTGAGATCAGCCCCGAAGTTCGAGCGCGATGTAGCGATAGAATGAAACTCAACAACCCGATGAAGGACCCCAAGATCGCAGCACGTGTTGTGCAGACTAGCCGGGAAAAGTTTCGAACAGATCCCAACCATTATTGGCACAAGAATAGGGAGAGGCTTCGGATCTGGTTGCATCGCCATCCCTCTGTTAGTCAGCTGCGATTGTATGAATTATTGGAGGAGCTGGGCGTCAAGTACGAGAAAGAATACAAGATTCATCCGGAGAAGGGGATACCTGGATCACAGACCCACTATCTGGCAGATGCGGCATTTCCTGATATCAACCTTGACGTGGAAGTCGACGGATGGTGGCACTACCACAACGAACAGGTTCAAGAGCGAGACAGAATCAGGGACAAGACACTTCGGGCTAATGGCTGGACCGTGCTGAGGATCTCAGGGAGTTACGTGTACAATCATCCCCAAGAAGTAAAGGCACTCATAGCAGAAAACCTGCAGCAACCAGTTCTTACAAATAAACGCGAATGGGTGACTGTCAAAGAGGTCGCACCCACATCAAAGTTCGAGCAGGTCTACAGTTTCGAATGCATTCCCAAGCACAATTACGTCGCAGACGGCATTGTCTGCCACAATTGTTCTTACTGCCAGAACAGTGACATTAGTCAACGACGCAAAATCGAGGGATTGGACGCGTCTCCGGAAACGGTTGTGGAGATGACGAAGCGTTACCGTTGTGAAGGGTTGGCGTATACTTACAATGAGCCGTCCATCTTCATCGAGTTCGCCCATGATATTGGTGTCCAAGCGCGGAAGGCGGGGCTGATTAACATATTCGTCTCAAACGGGTACGATACTCCTGACACGGTAGGTTTGATGCGGGATTTCTTGGATTGTATCACGGTGGATTTCAAGGGGAGCGGCGAGACAGCGTTCGTGCGCAAGTATATCGCCATCGCGAACGCGGACCCAATCTTTCAGACTCTGCTAGAGATTCGTGATAGGACTAAGGTTCACATTGAGATCACGGATCTAATCGTCCCAGAGGTTGGAGACGACCTGGGGGCAGCGAAGAAACTTTCTTCTTGGGTGTATGATAACCTGGGCCCTGATACGCCGATTCACTTCCTCCGATTCCACCCCGACTACAAGATGATGAACCTACCACCGACGCCGGTCAAAACATTAGAGAAGCATCACGCAGTCGCCAAGGAGGTGGGATTGAACTACGCCTACCTTGGCAACGTGCCAGGCCACCCGCTAGAACACACATACTGCCCAGAGTGCAAGGCCGTAGTTGTGGAACGCCTCGGTTTCGACATCACAGGCTGGCATCTCGATAATCAAAACCGTTGCACTAACTGCGGAAACGAAATTCCAATCGTAGGCCGCTTAAGTAAATCAGTAAACGAAGAACGATTCATCCCCATAATAATGGGGACCACATAACCAAGAGCAAGTTCTCTCGCATCATATTATGATACTCTCAACCTGTCGCAGTCCTTACGAGGTAGACGGACCCGCGCTTACGTGAAAGATGGCGGGGCCAAAGGGAACATACGTTCGAATGGCTGTTCCCAGTTGCAGCCTCATAGCATGTACACAAAATGGGCGTCACATTGCAAAGGTTGTTGAATCGGTTATTGTGAAACTTCCGCGAACATAGTTTCATAGTCCTTCTCACCGCTCACAAGAACAGGTGAGAAGACGCTTTCTTATCGGACCGAGAGAATCGCTCGAACTGCGAATAAGTAGCCATCTTTATCTTGTTATCTCACGAACCCGAAGCCGTGTTCTTGAGATGCCGCCTCCGAAGTTTCTCGATTTTCCCGAAGCCGAATATCGGCGGAGATATGAACGAATCAGAGAGATTATGACTGAGAGACAGATCGATGCCATCCTGCTTACAGCGAAAGAGAACCTCATTTACTTCACAGGCTATCGGACTGTCCTCTATGACGGTAGCAAGTTCAACTCGTTCATCTGCATCCTTTCACGCGACCAGCCTCCCGTAATGCTATCGCCCGCTATGGAGAGATTCGCCATGGAGCAGACAAGTTGGATTCCGGATGTGCGTCACTGGGGAATGTACTTCAACCCTCACGCTCCAGATGCCATCTCTCTAATCACAAAAACTCTCAAGGAACTGAAGCTGGACAAAGGGACCCTAGGCATGGAGCTAGGAGTGGCTCAAAGGATAGGCATGTCTGTCAACGACTTCGAACGGCTGAAGCAGAACATTCCTAGATCAAGAATCATAGATGCCTCTGAAAGTTTATGGAAAGTGAGGAGCGTAAAGTCACCCGAAGAGATCGATAGAATTCGGCGGGCTACCGAGATAACGGAGAAAGGGATCGTGGCCGG
>Ga0116123_1001520_pt1 | contig 12922 bp, 17 predicted proteins | sample June2015DPH_13_1_3_FD_89727 | JGI IMG/M metagenome (GOLD analysis project Ga0116123, IMG submission 89727) | Peatland microbial communities from SPRUCE experiment site at the Marcell Experimental Forest, Minnesota, USA - June2015DPH_13_100 | ecosystem: Environmental > Terrestrial > Soil >... | reverse complement strand
GGGCTTCCAGCGGCTTGATCACTCGCACCGCTGCCGGATATAACTACGGTGGCAACTGGGCAAGTTCCACCGGCTGGACTTTCACCAGCTAGAACAGCCACTAGCATCGCTGCACGGACCTTCTCGACGTTATTCTGCGATTCTTTCCTCAGATGCCTGAGCCCCTACCACGGCGGTCCCACGGAGTGCTCTTGCCTGGTTCTTCCTCAGCGTCATCGGCCTTCCCCTGGAGTAGATTGGTCGGCTTCCCGCTTCTTCCCGCGAACACGATTTTCCACGGACAAGATTTTCGAGGCTGCAGCTATTCCGTTATGTTCAGGCCTCCAAGTTTGCTTGCCTCCCGGATCGCTCCTACCGCTGCAAGGTTTCCCCGCAGGGCAGCTGAGGCGTTTACATCCGAGCAGAACGTGCGTCGTTACCTTCGCACGCATCGGATATGCTAGCCGCCCGACTACAGGCAATTGGCGGCACGAGGACTTTCACCTCGCAAGACTCGCAGCATTGTCGACTGCTCCATCAACGGCCTTCCCTCCTCACTCTCCGCCAACGATGTTCCGTCTTTGTTCGAATGATTCATCGGTAGTATGCCGCTGTGTGACTCCTCGAAGACGTACGCGCGGGCCTTGTGGCTCTGGCCTTCGCCCACCGACCTGCGGCCTGGTTGAGCCGTAGGTGTCTCCGAGGTCTCCCGGTTCTCGTGCATGAAGCTTCTAGGCGTGCCTGGGGTCTTCGACTACGCCGGACTGAACAGGAGCTCGCGTTATCGCGCCTGTTCATGTTGCCTTCCGCGCATTACTAAGGACGTCGGCGTCCGGATTGCATCTTTTCGGAGCTGGATACCCACCCCGCCTATCCTCGGTCTACGCTTCGCTGTGCACCTCACGATACCCAGCGCAAGACTCGAGGCCGAGCGGATCGCTATTCCTTTCTCGTAAGGATCTTTCATCCGCTGCTTCATGCCGGTTTATCCCGGCGCACTGTAAAGGCGATTTTGCGATAGTGATCCGTCTGTGCAAGCCGATTCGCTATCGTCGACAGTTGCGCGGATAGCACAGCGAACTCTGCGCAACCGCGATATCGACACCTGACAGGGCGCAAATCGATGGCGAAGACGTTCGAATTGCCCCAGTCTGCTCGCTAGTGGGTTCTGACTATCTCTCTTGTTCGACCAACAGGTGTTCGGCCCACAAGACGCTAGCGGGAGCAAAACCGTAGCGTAATCCGTAGCGTGAGAAGCATCCCCTTGACTTGACCGATGTCGCCTACTCCGCATCCTGAACACAGCGGAAACCAATTCCGCCAGAACGATCGAGGCCAGAATATTTTTGTGGAACCGCTTTTGTGAGGGTCAAGTAGGAGGAAAACGCTGGGAAAAGGTAAAGGCTGTGACATTGGTTATGCTCTAGTCATTAGCTCCTGCGAGGGAGCTAACAACGTGGAGGCACGTACCGTCACAGCCCTTTGATGCGATCACCGCTTTCGCGGTCCCAAACCCCAACTACTCCTCGCAGAGCCGTCGGTTTTTTCAGGTCTGGCTGCTCTTCGGGTTGCCCCGCCGAGCTGATCACCCAGCCTAGTTCGGACTGGCAAAAGTTTAATTAAGCCAACCCTTTCAGCCGTCGACGTGAGCAACCTTAGAGAGCTGCTCGAAGATTGTCAACGCCCGTTTTCAGTGCAATCACCCGGTTTGAGACGGATCCAAAACCGGAAACGCAACCCATTGAATCGTTATCGCTTAATGAATGGGAGATTAATTTCTTTCCATTTTTGCACAGGAACATCCACAGGCGCTCGAAGGCGTGGGCAAGAGCTACAAGGAGTGTGCAGGAATCAGGTAAGCATCTTGACGCCGGAAGATATGTCGGGCATGTTGGTTACCAGCTCACCACACAATGTCAGATCTCGTGGCCTACGTCGATGGCGGCTCTTTCGGGAATCCCGGCCCATCCGGTATTGGAGTGGTCATTGACGGCTCGACAGACGGCACCATCAGAATAGCAAAATGGATCGGTCACCAGGACAATAATGTCGCCGAGTACGTTGCGCTGCTTGAGGCGCTGCAATGTGCCCTGGGGCTTAAGGCTAAGACGCTTCACGTGTTTTCAGACTCTGAAGTGGTAGTGAAGCAGATGAGTGGCGAGTACAGCTGCCGTAGTCCGCGGCTCTATTCCCTGAATTGGATCTGCCGGAAATTGGCCCGGTCGCTCGATTTCTCGATCTCCCACATCCGGCGAGAGAACAACGCCGAGGCCAATCGTCTGGCCAGTTCGGCTGCCCGCAACGCGCAATGATGGCCCAGCCCTCTTTGCCTCACCACCCCTTAATACCCGTTCGGTAAATCCGCCGCGTGATCGACCGGCCAGTCAGTACCGCTTCGACCTTCGCGGCGGCCTCTTCCTGCATGTGCGGGAGCACGTGCGAATAAATATCGAGCGTAAACGTCGCGCTGGCACGCCCAAGTTGCTCCGAGACCACCTTCGGCGGAACGCCTGCCGCCAGGGCGAGGGTCGGACCCGTGTGCCGGAGGTCATCGAGCCTGATTATGGGCAGGCTAGCTTGTTCCAAAATTGACTTGATCTTTGTCGCGAGCTTGTCCGAATCGATTGGCCGTCCCGCTGGAGTCTTGAAGATCAGCCTTGCTCCGCCAGGCGCCGCATCCGGATTTTGAGTTCATCGTTACATGCAAATCCCCCAAGAATTCCAGCACATGGCGGAGCGCAGAACCGGGTGCGTGTATCGGACGGTTCGCGCGGACAGACCGCGCTCGACCAGTTGCTGGTACACCGCCTGGATATCGAGCGGGCAGATCGCCGCCAGATTTCGGGCGCCGAGCGCTGGCCGGATATACCTGCGAAGCAGGCTTTCGGAGCTTCGGTAGCTTTTCTCCCGCAGATGCGGTTTCGCTGCCGTCTCAAGCCACCGATCCAGGTATTCGTTCAGAGTGATATCCGCGCAGTCCACCCGACGGCCGAGGTCATGCTCGCGTAGCACCTTATTAAGGGGGCCTGGGCATGGCGGACGGGAGCCGTGGACAATACGGCTGTGATAGCGCCGTTTTCGGTTTCGCGGTCGCGCCCGAGAAAGACGCGCACCAGATACCGACGCCGTCCCCGTCCCACGATTTGTCCGGTTTTACGAGCCAAACGCAAATCCTCCTGAAAAATCTGGCACACCGTTGGCACACCGGCGGCGGCAAAGACTGTTTCAATTCAACGACTTGGGGGGAGGAGGAGTGAGGGGGAATCAGTCGGCTCTGCAACGAAGGCACAATAGTAACAACAATGACGACGGCACAATAATTAAGGATGAGAGTCCATACTGGAAGAATGGCTCGCATACTCAGGCTGTACTCGATTACACAGGCCTTACCGCCGAAGAGGCGGGTGGCGCCTGATCCTCGCGCTCGAGGTTTTCATCCCGAGGATCTTGCACGACTGCACGATGAGCGCCGAAAGGGGCTACTGGGCGTTACCCCTTTTAAGAACGAGCAAAGAATGCGGCGCAAAGACGGGCAGTACCGGTGGTTTCTCGTCAATTACAATCCGCTGCTTGACGATCAGGGACGGGTAGTTCGCTGGTACGCGACAGCAACTGACATTGATGATCGCGTCCGGGCTGAAGAGAGGACACGCAACGAAAACCTGGCGTTGCGAAGTTCGCCGAAATGGGCGGACAGAACCCGACGGAAACATACAGTTTCTGTGTTCGCGATTCCGCAGATTCTTTGGCATCCCATTGGCCGTGTATATTTACCGATTGCGAGGTGTGTGGGGAAGATCTTCGGTGGTCGCACAAGCTTATGAGCTATCAGCGACAGATTTCTGTCACCACTAAGGGGCACGGAGACATGCACGACCTCACCGAGCAAGTGGCTTCTGTCGTAAACGCTTCGGGAATCCAAACGGGGACAGTCAACGTTTTCAATAACGGTAGCACGGCCGCTATCGGCACCATTGAGTTCGAGCCTGGACTGCAACACGACTTGCCCGCCATTTTGGACAAGCTCATTCCACCCAGCCGCAACTACGGTCATGAGCAGGCGTGGCATGACGGCAACGGGCATTCACACTTGCAGGCGACGCTGCTCGGTCCATCGCTCAGTGTACCCATTTCTGATGGCAAGCTCGTTCTAGGTACCTGGCAACAAATCTTTCATCTGGAATGCGACGCGCGGGGGCGCGAGCGCACAATCATTGTGACCGTGATCGGTGACTAGAGACAATCCATCCGGAACTAGAATAGAGTCTCTGCCATGGTCAAGCGTGCACCAGCCCGACGACGTCCTCGCAAAGCCAAACCCGGAACGAAGGGTCTGGGCCCAGCCGAATGTCGGCTGGATCAGCCTACGGGCGCTGCCGCGGAGGTGGCGGAGGCGATCGAGAAAGCCGGCGGCTGCGTTGTGGGATTGTACAAGGAGCCGCTCGGCGGTCACCCTGTCTTGCTTTCGATTCTACCGATCGATGCCGTCGAGCCCACCCCTTTCCAAAGAGATCTCTCCGATGCTCACCACAAACGGCTCGCTGACGTCATCAACAAAACCGGGCGTTTTCTCGACCCGATCATCGCTGTGGTCGCACCGAAGGGAGGCTTCTGGACTCCGAATGGCCGGCACCGCCTCGAAGCCATGCGCCGCCTTGGGGCGAAATCAATTACTGCGCTCGTCGTGGCTGACCGCGAGGTAGCCTGGCAGATCCTCGCGCTGAATACAGAGAAGGCTCACAATCTCAAGGAACGCTCGCTGGAGGTCATACGCATCTACCGTGGTCTGGTGGACGAAGATGCCACGCGTCCCGAGTCCCAGTTCGCGTTCTACCTCGACGAACCCGCCCTAGTCACTCTTGGCGTCTGCTATGAACGCTTCCCACGCTTCGGCGGTGGCGCTTACCATCCGATTCTCCGGCGACTGGAGGCCTTTACCGATGAACCGCTGCGCACCGCCCTCAAGGATCACGAGAAACGAACCACGATGGTCCTCGAACTGGAGGAGAAAGTCGCAGCAGCAGTGAAGAAACTAAAAGAACGTGGTCTCGTTAGCCCGTACCTGCGCTCGTTCGTGGTGGCGCGTATCAACCCTCTACGTTGGATTAAAGGCGAACCGCCTCCGCTCGAAGAGGTGCTCAAGACGATGCGAGAGCGCGCGGCGAAATTCAATGTGGAGAAGATCAAGCCGCAGGATCTGGCAGGAACTGGAGGACCACCGGACGACGATGGCTAGGACCAACGTGCTACAACCTCGGAGAGCCCGCGGAATTCCCGGGGAGCACGGATCTATTGTGCGAGCGCTCTGGCGGTGACTCTTGCCTCGAGGGTCTTCATAAGATCCAGAATCATGTGAACGACCGCCTCATCGCCGATTACAGTATTGATCATGGTATGGTAAATCGGGCGGTCAGGCCATTCGACGTGGAAATATTTTTGGATGAAATCGACGCGTTCCCGATCAACGGTATCCACGAGCTGTTCGGCTTCCTTCTCGCTCTTGCCTCGAGCTAACAGGCGCCGCACTTTATCCTCTCTAGGAGCATAAAGAAACACACGCAACGTGTCCTGGCGGTTCTTGAGAAACTGCTGCGAGCCCCTTCCGACGATGACAGAGTTGCCGGTTTTCGCCGCATGCTGAACGACCTGTTCCGTAAACTTCAAAATACATTCGCTGTCGACCAGTTTGAGCTTGTGCGCGTTGATACTTCCTTCATAACTTCCGCGCAAGAACGACTTGAAGAGCCGGTAGTACAGCGGATCAGTTCGTTCCTCTCGAACCTCGACGACTGCCTTCGGACAGTCGGCAAGCCGGGCGATTTCCTCCGTCAGCAACTGATCCCAAAGCTTCCAGCCCAGCTGCTTGCCAAGCAGCTGGGCGATTTCGCCGCCGCCGCTTCCGTACTCGCGTTCGATGGTGACGATTTTTATCATCTGCGTCGCAATACTCCAGGTCTAAGGTTCAAACGTGGACGGCGAGCACTGGGCAGGTTCCCAATTGCAATACGCGATAGGTTGTCGAACCAAATACCGCTAGATCCAATGCGCCACGGCCTCGCACTCCCATAACCACCGTGTCGATTTTCGTTTCCAGAACCAGTTGAATGATTTGCTGGTATGGTTTTCCGATGCGCACCGCCGTCTTAATCTTAAGCGTCTTGCGGACCCGCTCTGGAATCAGTTTATCGAGTTGCTTCGCGGCTGTCGCTACGGCCTCTTCCGTCGTGACCGGACTTGGAACCTCCTCCAATACGTGCAACAGTGTGAGCTCGGCGTCGTACTCCGTTGTCGCAGAAATCGCATAGTTCAAAGCCAGCTCTGAATTCTCGGAGAAATCGGTACAAAAGAGAATTCGGTTCAAGTGGTGGACGTCGTGCCGCCCTTCACCTGTGGCCGAAGCGTCGTGGGGCGCCTTGCATATTGCCAGTACCGGGCAGGGAGTCTTGCGCATCACTCGATTGGTCACCGACCCGAGCACCAGCCGATCATACCCTCGCCGGCCGTGCGTTCCCATGACGATCAGGTCCGTTTTCCTTGCCTGCGCCAACGACAGAATACAGTCCGGGGCTGCTCCCTCGTGCACCACAAGCTCCGGCTGGATTTCATTGTGGGTGTGCTTCTTCACGAATTCCCGCAGTCGCTCCTTGCCACCCTCGCGAAGCGCCCGGCAGAACTCCGCATAGTCTCCCGTAGAGGCAACATAGTCGGCGTAAGGATATCGCGATAGCTCCACGATGTGCTGCGCCACCAACTTGGCTCGATAATGCTCAGCCAGCGATAGCGCATAGTGATAAGCCCTTATCGAAAACTCTGAGAAATCAACGGGACAAAGGATGAGTTCGATTTCCAGCATGACTACACATCTCTGACTCTTGTTATCGTCGCGTTCACATCACGTCGGATTATTACTCCACTACTCTTACTCCACCACCAGGGTCATTCTTCTTCAGAACAAAAGCCAGACAGAACATGATCGCCGCCCCCACGGCAAGAACCATAAAGGTATCAATGTATGCCAGGCTTGCAGCCTGTGCTTGCAGTGATTGATAAATCCTGGCGTAGGCCTGCATGAGAGCTTCGTGCTTGCCCACGCCGGAGATAGCGAACTGCCGAGCCAGACCGTCAGCCGCATTCACAAAATTGGGGTGGTCGACTCTGGCGTTCTGCACCAGCCTTCCCTGATGGAATTGCGAGCGCCGCGCAATCAATGTCGTGACTAAGGACGTACCCACGCTGCTTCCCATATTTCGCATGAAATTCACGATTCCGGCGACCGCGTTGTTCTTCTCCGGCGCAATTCCGATGTAAGCCACCAGCGTAATCGGCACGAACAGGAACCCCAAACCAATCACCTGGGCAATGCGCAACCACGTGGCGGCACTGAAGCTGATCTGCAAGTCAATCCGCTTCGTGGAATAGAACATGGCGATGGACAGGGCTAGCCAGCCGAAGGCAATCAGGTAGCGCGCCTGGATCTTTGTTGTCAGTTGACCCATGATAGGCATCTCAAACAGCAAAACAAGGCCTCCAGCCGAAAGTGCAAGCCCCGCCAGCTCCGACGTGTACCCCACGAGCGTCTGGAGGAATTGCGGCATCAGGACCAGGCTGCTGAACAACAGGATTCCCAGGGTGAACATCATCAGGCTCGAACTTGCGAAGTTAAAGCTCTTGAACATGCGGACGTCGATGATGGGCGCCTTTTGATACCACTCCCAAATCACCAGCGCGATCAGGCACACAGTCGCGATGATGGCTAAAGTCGTGATGAAGCGTGACCCGAACCAGTCATCTTCCTGGCCCTTATCGAGCAGTACTTGCAACGCCCCGATACCCAGAGTTAGCAGAGCGATGCCGAGGTAGTCCAACTTGACCCCAGCCGCCTTGAGTTTGGCTAAATAGGGAGGGTCTTCGACAAAGCGTCGCACCAGAAACCATGTGGCCAAGCCGACCGGGAGGTTGATAAAAAAGATCCACCTCCAGGAATAGTTGAAGGTGATCCAGCCGCCCAGGGTGGGCCCGATCGTGGGCGCCATGATGGCCGTAATTCCATACAGGGCAAATGCCAAGCCTCGCTGCTGCGGTGGAAACGTATCCGCCAAAATAGCCTGCGCCATCGGCTGCAGCCCGCCGCCGCCCGCGCCTTGGAGCACCCGGAAGAGAAGAAGAAACCCGAGACTCGGCGCGATACCACAAAGCAAAGAACTCACGGTAAAGACACTCAAACACGCCATGAAAAAGCGTTTCCGCCCCAAGGCGCCCGCGAGCCAGCCGCTGATTGGCAGGATGATCGCATTCGAGACCAGATACGAAGTCAACACCCACGTACTTTGGTCGTTGCTCGCGCCCAGATTCCCGGCCATATAAGGCAGAGCCACGTTGGCGATGCTGGTGTCAAGCACCTCCATGAAGGCCGCCAGCGCCACGACAACGGCAATCAGCCAGGGATTGTACTTGGGCCGCCAAACCTCCTGGTCGAGTGTGAGAGCAGCGGAACTCATTTGAGGTACACGTCCGGCACCACGTTCATGCCTGGTCGAAGTCGACGATCCCGGTTCTCCCCGGGTTCGAGAACGATCTTTACCGGAATCCTCTGGACAATTTTCACGTAGTTTCCGGTGGCATTCTCCGGCGGAAGTAAACTGAACAGCGGGCCGGTTGCTCCCGCAATGCCGTCCACATGGCCTTTAAACGTCCGGCCGCTAGAATCCACATGGATTTCCGCTCTCTGTCCAACGCGCATGTGCCTGAGCTGCGTCTCTTTGAAATTGGCGGTAACCCACACTTCATCAAGCGGCACGACGGTGAGGAGTTGCTGCCCGTCCTGGACGTTCATTCCAACCACCACCGTCTTATTCACTTCACCGCTGACCGGAGCAACGATCTTCGTGTATCCGAGATTGAGTTGGGCCTGCTCAAGTAGCGCGCGCTTTTGCTCAACATCCGCAATCGCAGCCCGCACGCGAGCTTGGGTTGACGACACTTGCTGTGGCCCGGTCTCCGCATATTGGTGGTTCGCGTTAGCTTGCGCCAAGTGGCTCCGGGCCTGTTGGATGAATTGCTGTGCGGCAGACTCAGTGGCGCGGGCTGCTTCTACAGTCGCGGTGCTGGATTTGGCCGCGGCCAGTGCTTGATCGTAGACTTGCGCCGCTACCTCCCGCTTGTCGACCAGCAACTTGTAGCGGTGAAGATCGTCTTGCACTTTCACATCGTTCGCCTCGGCCGCCTCCACCTGAGAATGAGCGGCGGTCAGCTGTCTCTCGGCGGCAATGACGCCGGCGTTGGCGTCTTCGATGCCGGACGCAGCGAACTTCAGTTGGCTTGAAGTATTCACCGAGGTAATTGGAACCGTGATATTCAGCGATTGGGCCGTTGCTTCGGCATTGGCGAGATTGGCTTGCGCCTGCGCGACCGCAACCTCATAGTCTTTCGGGTCGATCTCTACCAATACTGTGCCTTTCTCCACCCACTGGTTGTCGCCTACATTGACGCGTACCACGTAGCCGGAAACACGCGCACTGACGGGATAGAGGTGAACGTCCGCCTGAGCGTCGTCGGTGGATTCGTAGCTGCTCAGATAGCGCCACAAAAATAGGCCTGCGACAAGCACCACTACGATAACGACCAGAATCACGATGTTTCTGCGGCGCTTGGCAGTGCGGCGCATCGGTGGGGTGCGCCGCCTGTCCGCCAGGAGCGAAGGATCAACCGAAGAGTCCGTGCCTGTCTCTGGTGCTGACCGGGGTAAGTTTTCTTCCGCCATGTTCACTTTCCTCTGAAAAATTCCTTGACGCCCTGCTCAGCGATGCCCAGAGCGCGAACCAGCGAAATTTTTGCATAGTTATAATTGTAGAGACTTGATATGTACTGTTCGTGCGCACTCGCGACTGCCTCTTCCGATTGCACCACTTCCACGGTATCGGTGACACCCGCGCTGAAACGATCACGCGACTGAGTCAGCGTCTCTTCCGCCAAATCAATGTTGCTGCGCGCCACGTTCACCTGATCCGCCGACGACTGTAGATTCAGCAACGCCGCACGCACATCGGAGTCGATCTGCGCTCGCAGACTGTCGAGGCGCTCGTGGCTCTGCTCGAGTCTCGCGTCAGCTTGCATAACATTGCCGTGAACGCTGCCGCCTTGAAAGATCGGAATCGATAGTGTTCCGCGTACGTCGGCCACTGAAGTTGCTGTGGAGGGATGCGCCCCTGCCAGCCCATAATCTGCGTTAAAGGATAGCGACGGGAGATAGCCGGCCACCGCTGCCTTCCGAGCGAATTCCGCTGCGCGCACATCGGTCATGGCCGCCTGGTAATCGGAACGCGAAGCGCATGCACGTTTCAGAGCTTCATCGACGGGCATATTTTCTAGCGGCTGGTACGGCGACTTGTCGGTGAATTCGAATTCCTGGCCGGGAGCCAAGCCAATGACGCGAGCCACCGTCAGCTTCTGGATGGCGAAGTTGTTCCTCGCCTGGATCAACTGTTGTTGCCGGGTCTGGAGCTCGACCTTGGTGCGCAGGCCGTCGATGTCCGGCGAAGTGCCGGCATTTATCTGGTCCGCTGCCTGATCGTAGAGCGCCTGTGCCGTTTTCACCTGCGCTTCTGCCGTTTCGATGCGGGCTTCGTCGGCAATGGCCTGCAAATAAACATAGCCCACGGCGAGCACGACGAGGTCCCGAGCGTCCTTGAAAGTGTAAGCAGCAGATTTCAGACTTTGGCTGGCCGCGCGGGTGGCGTTGATTGACTTCCAATCGAATAGAGTCTGGGTAACATTGGCACGCGCGTCAAAGTAAGAAAAAGGGCCATCGGACGGCGGGATTTTAACTCCATCAATACTCGTAAGGCCTAGCTCGGCGAGATTAATCTTGGAAGCCTCCACATCAGGCGTGGCGGCCACGTGCGGTAAGAGAGCGCTCAATTGCTCCCAGCGCTGTCCGCGCGCCGAGCGGACATCTGCATGCGAAAGGAGCAGTCCGAGATTTTGCTTCAATCCGCGGTTGATGGCGTCCTGTAGCGAGAGCGGCATGACACCTGGAACAAGCTTGGCCGGCACGCTGCCCGAGAACGAGCTCACTCCACTCGTGCCGGGAATGGCTTGGCCAGGAGTGCTCGAACCGGGTGTCGTCTCGTTTTGCGCAAAAGATATCGCTGCTCCACAAATCAATACCATGGAGAGCAGAAAAACGGGGCGGCGCTCGTGCATTCTCAAGGGAGCCTCCTTGGCCTCGAATTTTTGGGTAGCGGTGTCGAGGGGAAATATCCTAGTCTGGCCGGTTATTTCTAGCAAACGAATTCAAAATCGATTCGCAACCTCCCGTTCTGTATGGCGATGGCATCCCGCAGGTTGAGCCCTTCATGTCAGGGTCGCATCGCTTTCCCGGCTGATTCATCTAACCAACCATGGGTAATGAGTTAGCTGTTTCAGTACTTGATCTTGTGGGCATGCGAGCCAGTGAGTCCGCAGGCAGCGCCATTGCCCGATCGGTGAACCTGGCGCAGCGCACGTGGAGCAGTGGGGATACAACCGAGGAGTCCTTACACTTGCGCCCCCATGTGACGGTGGCACCAGCCGCTCAGGAAAACAGAGCTGATCAATTACAATCCCTTGCCGGGGGGAAATTCATGGCAAATCTAAAGGGATTGGCATCCACATCGTAATAACGAACCAGTAAACAGGGGGTGGAAGCGGGGCGGTGGAGTGGGGCGTGGTGGCGGAGCGCGGCTCGTGCGAAGGGGCCGGTAATCCTCCACCATGGGGCCCGCCTGATTTCGTCAAAATGCCTCGCCAACGCCCATGCTCCACGTCCAAATATCTTTACCCCGGGCGAAGTCCGTCCGAAGATTGACGGGGTACTTCCTACTCAGTTGAAATCTCGGCCCCCCGCCCACGTCAAAACCGACTGACCATGTTTTCGCCGGCGACTCCGTCGCTCCAGAGAATGTTTCGCTGGCTTTCCTTAGGGCCTGCCGTGCCTGGAACATCTCGGACTTCCGTTTTCACGACTTGCGCCACACGGCGGCGAGTTGGATGCGAATGCAGGGAGCGGACATTCACACCGTCGCGCTAATTCTGGGTCACAAGGATCTGAGAATGGCAGCCCGATACCAGCACCTCAGCCCGGCCTTTCTCTCGGCCGCCGTAAAGCTCCTAGATAGCACGTTTGCTGAGTCCTCAATGACCTTTGAAGAGCCGGGAAACGGCCGCTATTCCGGTTCTATCGTCCCCACAGCGTCCCCAGAGATTTGCGCTGAAACAGGTGATGCAGCTTAAGCTCTTTTGAATGTTGGCGTCCCCGGCGGGATTTGAACCCGCGTTACCGCCGTGAAAGGGCGATGTCCTAGGCCAGGCTAGACGACGGGGACTCTACAGGCAGGAACTCTTGCACGTACCAGCAGATTCATCGTATCAGCACACCTCGGCAGTGTCAAAAGCGAGTCGCCCAAATGGCCGGAAAGCAAACCACGCTCCGAACTTTGTTGCGCCCCGTCGGAGCGCTCGGCACGACGCCGATGAGTGCTGATATTATTTAGCAGTCCAAAGCCGCGACGGTCGAATGCGGGTTCCCGGCACGCGCTGGAGTTGCGCGTGTTGGGCAGGGCAGCATGCGCTCAACCTGCCGGCGAGCGTTGCCATCACTGGCTGCAACTCGCTGCCGGTGCGGCAAGCGTTGCAAGCAGGTTGCGAATTCGGCCGCTTTGCAACCCGGGGCGAGCAAAGGACAATTTGAGAGACACCCGGCCATCCACCACTTCGACGGCGCCTGGAGCCATCCGGAATGGCTCGGCAAGACCGACTGACACTCACTACTCAACCGCAACCGGGGCCTGTCGAGAGACCCGGCGCGAGGAGAAAATGATGTTGATGAATTGGAAAACCGTTGTTCGCCTCTTTTCTTTGTTGCTGTTATTGGCCTGGATCGGTATGGCTCAAAACCAACCGGCGG
>Ga0116123_1001504_pt1 | contig 13075 bp, 23 predicted proteins | sample June2015DPH_13_1_3_FD_89727 | JGI IMG/M metagenome (GOLD analysis project Ga0116123, IMG submission 89727) | Peatland microbial communities from SPRUCE experiment site at the Marcell Experimental Forest, Minnesota, USA - June2015DPH_13_100 | ecosystem: Environmental > Terrestrial > Soil >... | reverse complement strand
TTAATTAAAATTTTTCTAAATTAACGGGCAAATTCGCTTACTAAAATTTTATTTACCACAAATTTTATGAGCCCTTGCCTTCTAAAAAGATAAACAAGGAGAAAATAAGATTGGTTTATTGTACAAAATGCAGTTCACCGCTTCAATATGGCAAACGCTATATCTCTGCGGTACGCTAATTCGCCTCTGGGGAAATCGCCATGCGAAGAAAAGAAACTATCCCAAGAGCTCTTAAGGACGGCACAGGACGCAAACTGTTCCTTGAAAAATTCGGTAAACCCATAGAAGAATACGATTGCTATAAACGGGCAATTGAAGGGCTCAATAAATCTACTCAGAGAACTTACAGGCGTGTTTTGCCATACTACTTCCTCTTTTTAGGGGAAGACCCAGACGCAGTGATTGCCAATCGAAAAAGTGATTTGACAAGTTTCGACGTAACCGATAACGAAAGGTACGAGCGCAAAACGAAAGCCTACATCAAAACCTTAGTCAGCAAGAACCTGTCTATAAGCGGTCACATCGGCAGGATTCAAGGATTCTTCAGCAACAACAGCCACCGATTAAGCTTGGATTTGCGAAGGCTGAAGTACCCGAAAGCAAGGAAAACCCGCAAGTTTTCGCCATGCAACGAGGATGTCCGAAGCTTGTTTGCTCACGCTGACTCTGCCAGAGACAAGTTTATCGTCGCAGTTATTTACCAGAATGGACCTGCACCAGTAGATGTTGCTGCCTTAAGGGTTGGCGATTATCCAGTTGAGCCCTGGGTCTATTTTGAGTTTAGCCGGAGCAAGACAGGCGAGGTTTGGCGTGGCGTTTCTACTCCCGACGTATGCGATTGTTTGAAGGCTTACGTAATCGTTAAAAAAGGTAAAGTAATGATTAAGAAAGGCAAGGTTGGTGAGCCTTTGCTTGTTGGTCGTGAGGGTCCACTTGATAATCAGGGGGTCAGTCAGGTTGTGCGTGAATTAATCATTAAAGCTGGTTTCGGTTCTGTTGAGGGATTTAAGCCAACTAGTCTGCGAGACGCTTTCGAGGATGCCCTTTGTGACGCAGAAATTTATAGTAAGGTTAAGGAGGCTTTGATGGGTCACACTTCCAGCATTGAACATGAATATGGCAGCCAAGATAAGATGGAGTTTCGGTTAATTGAGGCTATGAAAAAGGTTTACCCACTTTTATGCTTGAATGATTCGAACAGGGTTGACGGTTCTATGGTTGGACTCACAAAGGATGATATTGATAATGTCAAAGAACTTATGAAAGAGCTTCCTCTGTTTCGGGAAGTCAGGGATTTATTGAAAGCTAAGGAACTTATCCATGTTAATGACCCTGAGCACTTAAAAGGTGAAGACAAAAACAAGGATAAGAAATAGCCTTCAATTTTTCTTTCTCAGTGTATATTTTCTTTGCCTTGTTTGATCTCGGATTTGTTTAGCTTTTCTACGGCGTAACTCTTTGAGTTTAGCTTCATCTTCAGGAGTCCATTCTTCAGTCATTTTTTAACATCTCCTAACTCTTTATCAACAACTTGGTGAATCTTCAGGAATAAATAATACAAAAGCTATCAGCATTCCTACAATAACAAATCCCATTATTCCCATAAGAAGTGCAAAAAGTAAACCACCAAGCAAGAAAATAATTATCCATTCTGTGCTTTGTTTCCAGACTTTTTTCATTTTCAATCCTCCGACTTTTGCTAATTAACTGTCAACAAGGAAATAATAATCGTTTGATATTTTCAATGGAATCAGTTATCCAGTCTTTTGAGTCAAGCATTATTTTATAGGTTCTGAGAGTATAGTATCGAACAGTTCCAAGTTTCTGTTTATTCATACATCCCATTGGCAAACCATTTTTATCTGAAAGTATCGTTTTTGACAATAGAAAGTTGTGACCGCATTTTGTGTTTAGGAATAAGGTATCTATGTTTTTATTCACTAATTTCCATGCTTCTTTATTGGAATATGTGTTACTGATTGAAACTACTCCACAAGCTGGGCATTTCAAATGTAAAGGTACTACATCTTCAAATAACTTCATTTTCCAAACAGTCTCCTATAGAACCACGTTTTTACTCTGTGAGGAAGTAAAGGATCGGTATCTATCAGCATCATTAATTCTATTTTCCAATTCATTTTTTTCACCTTTTAATTTTTCGTTCAGTTCGTTTAAATGCACTTACTAACTAACTGACAATATAGTGTCACTATTAGCATTTATAGTTTGTGGTGCCACTATAAGTAAAAACAAGTAATTCGATTAATAGTTTATTTTTGTTTTATCCTTAAGTAAAGGAATGTTTGGAAGTAAACTTGATAATTGAGCAAACTGCTCTTTGTTTAAAGCTAGATACTTCCAGACTTTCTTTGCTTTAAAATTTAATTGTCCCTTACTAACGCAAATTGACTCTACATCATCATGAGCTATTGCAAAAGAACCCTTGATTTTTTGCAGTTTTTCATCCAAAGATAAGTCTTTAGTTTCTTGCTCCTTCTTCTTTTCTTTGCGTTTTCCAAAGTGAAAGACTGCTTCGCTTACACCTGCTCCTATAAGCCCACCTACAAGACCACCTGAACCAACAGGCGTATTATGCGCCTTAAAAGATTTAATGAAAACTGTTCGCTTATCGTTAAAATATAAATCGTAACCTTGAACATCATCAATCTTTGTGTACTGTTCATAATTTGGCATAAGAACAAATTGTAAGTGTTTACAATTTAAGATTTTCTACTAATAGCTGCCATAGGTATCATCTTCACTTTCACTGTACCCTCTACTGCTCTGCGTATATTTTGTGTAGAAAAGTTTTAAATCTATCTTACGATTACTTATTAAGGTTTGTAGGGTTGGGAAGGCAGATGTGCGAAGAATGTATCCCAAAACAGAGAGCATTACTAAACGTGGTTTTAGCAAGTGCTAGGCAATCAGAAAGTTTAGCTGAGTTTATCCTACAGGTTCAGAATCTTCAGTTTTTTTTGGATGCTCTTGATCAAGTAGAGCATTCTGAGCAACTTTTAATTGAGTTGCAACCTCAACCCCTTTTTGGTTCAGCCAAATAGAATGGTCAAAAGGAAACTTTTTGTTAACTTCATCTTGTATTAGCCGGTTTACTTTTAGCATTTTTAAGGTAGATAAAATTGTTTCTCTTGTGGCCTTAACATTGCGATCTAATTCAGAGACATTTATTTTTCTATCGCGGTTGTCATAGAGGTAAACAAGAATTTGCAATGCTCCCTGTTTCTCTAAATCTCGGAAGGGCATGTTGCATTGTCTCCAAATGGTTTAACTAATTAGCTTTTGGCATTTAAATTAATAGGTTATGTTCGGTAATATGATAACGGTTTTTCATATAACGATAAACGATATATCTTTAAAAGATATATTTTTTTTAAACCTAACATCTTATATACTCAGCTATACTAAATAAGGTTATCAGCTAAACCGATAACGGAGAAGCAGATAAGCATGAACACACAAAAACCCGACACATTCACCACAAGCGTCCAAGAACTCTTCCGCCTTGTCATTCCAGTAACGATGCGTGAACTCTGGGCAATCCAAGTAGGCGACATTTTAGAAGTAAAAATTTGCGGTGTCCACAAAAAGGAGGCTTAAAATTGGTTGTTTTTTTGAGCCAAGAAGAAAAACAGAACCTCGCCGAGCTTGTGCAGATTGGACGCGACTTGAAGCCGTTTGTTGAACGTTTCCGCCTCATTAAAGCTTTCACAGAAAACAAGGAGGCTTAAGCAAATGATTGATACTTTTACTTTTTGTTATTGGATTCTTGCTTCGGGTACGATGGTTTTTGCTTTTGGTTTTTGGTGGGGTAGGTACCGGGAAAGGGGACTTAAGACGTGACATCGCAGCAATCCTTTTTTGATGAACTGCCCTTCCAACTTAAACGTTTACGCATAGAGTTTCCCCATTTAAAAGCGGTTTTGACTCATGCTCCATGCGAAAACTGCATTGAAAACGTCAACTGCGAAGCTAAAACATGCCCGAAATTGTATGCTTGGCTACTTACAGTCGGAGGCATGTAGGCATGGTTCAGAAATACATGAATCGTTTTGACCGCTTACGCTGGGAAAGAACGCATCCGCGTAGGCCTAGAAGAATCTTTCTTTGCACAGCAAAATATTGTGGCAAGTTTTCTCCGCGTTTTACTCCGCATCCTTCAAGCAACTGCTACGGCTGCAACAATTTACGAGTTGACGAACCATGACTCAAATATTAGAAGACTGCGGAAATTGCCGCCACTGGTCATTCGGCAAATGCAAGCGCCCAAACTCACACGCTTACCTTCTTGAAACAACTGAGAATTACTGGTGCGACAAATGGAGTGAGAAATGATGAGTGACTTAGCTGAAGAAGAAGAGTTCCAAGAACAGATGGATCGCATTGAAAAGTTAGAGAAAGGTATCGCTGACATTCAACGGCAACTTAACGAAATCACGGCTGAAGCAGAGAAACGCGGAGTCGTCTTAATTCCGAAAAAAGGAGAAATCAAGGCATGAGTGAAGTTCAAGTTAACATAAGCGGAAAACAATTACCTACCGACTATTTTGTTGTCCGAGTTCAACTGGTTCATGTAAAAAAAGGTTTCTTTGGCTTAACTGATACGCAACTAGCTGGTAACGCTGCGATTGCAACCACACGAAAAGAATCAGCGGAATTATTCGAGAAATTCAGTACTCTAATGAAAGAATACGGAATACAATTTACCAGCATAGAAGAAATCAAAGAGAAATTTGGGAAGGCTTGAACATGGGTTTGCTGGGTTTCAGGGAAAAGGTACACCAAAGGTTTTTACACGCTCATCCTTCAACTTTTTCCTTTGGTAGCGAGTTTAAGCATTCTCGTTTCTCCCATATGAAACTCAGCAAGCCCTTCAAAGTTTCTTTTAATGCCAAACGAAAAGGAGACAAACAAACAATGATAAATCCGTTTAAAAGAAGCAAAGATTATCCGCAAACTGAGCTAGAAGAGAAATGGAATTTTGTAGGTTTATTCTCTGCATTCATGGCGTTCTTTATTTTAACTATGCCTCTTCTGTTTGTTCTCGGTCAAGTTCGTAATGTCCCAGAAGCATCATTAGCTTGGTTTGGTATAATGACTTTTTCAATTGTTTGGCTGTTATTTTACTTGTTTACCTTGCGATGGTGGCTTCAACTATCACACAACTTTGGATTAATGATGTATCAGCTAGAGCAACAAAGCGAGAAAAAGAGGAGGCTTAAACTGAATGCCAAAACCGAAGAGACATAGAGCTTTAGCCTTCTTAATGTTGGCTCCAGCCATCTTGCTATTCGCCATCGGCTGGGCACTTTACTTTTTCGGTGAAGGCAAAGGAAGACGGAGGACTAAAAAGAAAAATGTTATCGCGTGATTGTACTGGTTGCTGTGTCATGCGTTACTGCAAAGTTCGTTTTGCGCGTGTTAAAAAAGGCGGCAAGGTTTACTGCCCGGACGGAACAGCCCACTTAGTTGACATGGAGGCTTAAAACTAGCATGTCCTGCATGACTTGCCTTCAGGAACGCTATGAGGCGATACGTAAATGCCAAGAGCGTAATCGTGTTCCAACATGTGGCGAGTGTAAGCTTGAGCCAATGTGCGGTTTGCTGCATGGAGCAGATTAAGTTAAGGAGGCTGAAAAGAAACGCCGATTAAAATTGTTCTGCCAAGTTTCTGTCCTGATCGCAAGGGTTTGCCACTGCGAGTTTGCGAGCGTAAACAGACTTGCGAAGATTGTAGCAACGAACATGTGGATTTGGAGACTGACCCGAAATGACTACGCAAACTTTAGAGAAAAATCCTATTGCGGAACTTTCGCCTTATGAAATCATAGAAGCTCGAAATGCTAGGCACCGAGCTTTGATTATGCAAATTCTCAAAGATTATCCTGAAGGCTTGTCAGTTCAACAAATTATTGCGAAGGAGCTGGATTATTTTGGCTACAGTTTTTTGACTGATAATCGTTTGCGCGAGCTACGTAAGAAGGGCTGGGCTGAACCGTTTGGCGAGAATCCCCAGAAATGGAGGACTACAAAGCATGTTTCATAAATGGTCAAAGAACCCAGCGTTTCAAATCAACCAGGCAAATTTTAAACGTAGCAAAAAAAAGGAGTGGCTATAAAACAGTGACTTTTACACCTTACCAAAAAGGCAAACTCTACTGTGGCATGATGGGTCACTGGGTCCTCAAGAAAGACGGCGTACCCAACAAGTCAGGTCAATTACTTTGTCCAGATCACGGGAAACGTTTACGGCTAAAAGCCTGCCCCAAAACCGCTCAATACATACAGCACAAAAACGAGAGACAAAGAAAAATGGTGAAACAATGAAAAACAGAAACACATGCCTACACTGCCCAACACTACACTGCGAAATCCGTAAAGAATGCCCAGACAAAGAAAGGAGACCAAAAAATTGACATTAGTTTTTGTCTTTAAAAAAGAAGTTCAAGCCATCTCTGAAAGATTCCGGCAAATAGACCAACATGAAGCTAAGAAACAACAGCAAAACCAACTCTACTACCAGAGACACCGAAAACAAATCCTGAAACAAAAAAGAAGTTCACAGTCATAAATTAGTAAGATAAGTTAGTAATTTAAAAAAATTCGCAGTAGGAAAGGAATCCTACTGATAAGGAAAGTAATTAGAAAAGATAAGTTAGTAACTTATCTTAATAATTTATGTTTCAAAAGAAAAGGAAAAGCCAAAAAAATGACGAAATTACCAGACATCAATAGTAAGCTCAAGTATGCTACATTCAAGGCTAAGAACATTGAAGACGAAGGAATTATAAGAAATCTTAAAAAATTAGCTATCCAGGATGATTTAGAAATTGGTGATTTACTTCGAGAAGCTATCCGACTTTTGTTTGTGCAACATCATTTAGATCAAGGTGGCAATCCTCAAACAACATTAGTTAACTATGACCAAACCAAATTAACTTCACTTGGTAAATGTTCCATTAATTCCTGCAAACTTAAAGCTGCCGTTGCTGGAATAAATCTTCTAAGTAAAAAAGAGCATAGATTTTGCAAGAAACATTATGAGACATTGCCTCAGCGGCATGATTCTAAAGTTTGGCAGTTCAAGGAGGTTGCAACTTGATGGGTTTGTCTCTTGAGGCTGAACGTGAGTGCCAAACACAATCATTGGTTTTAAACAGAAAATTATTTGCCACAATAGGAAAGAGCCCAACAGAATACTTACAGGATTTCTGCCCTAGCCCTAAAAGTTTTCAATCAAAAGAGATAGATGTGTTAAATTTCTGCGAGAGAACTTGGTGTAACGAGTTTTATAATGTTCCGTTTAAAGCTAAAGTTTGCCGTGATAATGTTGCTGCCGCAGAGTTTGATAGTTATGAAGATTGGTTGAAGCAACTGCCGAAAGAAACAAAGACGCGGCTTATGAAGGCGAGAGAAAAAGGGCTTGAAGTTAAAATTATTGATCCGAATGCGCGTTCATCGCCGTTTAGTGATGTGAAAGAAGGAGTTAAATTAGCAGAGGGTATTTGGAAGATTTATAATGAGACTCCTATCCGGCAATTTAGACGATTTAACCATTATGGGGTTTCATTAGAAAGTGTACAGCAACATGTGTTTACAACTGACAACATCATTATAGGCGCGTATATTTGGGTAGAAGAAAAGTCGGATGGAGATGTATTTCTCAAGCATAAGTTGGTTGGTTTTGTTGAACTTCAATGTGGAGAAGATACAGGTGTCTTTGGTCAAATATTGAGTTTAGTTTCTTTTCGTGATGTGATGCCGAATAATGCTTTGATTGCGAAGGCTGTAAAAATATGTTCTGATAGGAATTTGCATTGGCTTGTTTATGCTCGTATGGGCAATCATCCAAGTCTTGATGTGTTTAAAAGAAATAATGGTTTCAAAAAAGTAGAGATTAAACGATTTTATGTTCCGTTAACCCTGCGCGGAAGAATATTTTTACTGTTTAGTTTGCAACGGAGTTTTAAGGATGGCGTACCGATGTTTCTGAAGTCACTGGGATTTCACTTATACAATTTAGCAAGTAGAATTGGTTTAAGATTTAATGGGAAGATGATGAAGCGTGAATATTGGTGGCTTCTTGTTTTGCTCGTTTCTTATGTAGCGGTGTGTGTTACCGGAATCATGTACCTACACCTTAAAGGGTGGTTGTGAAAAAGTGCAAATAGATATTTGTATGTGGACTCGAAATGGTGAGAGGACTCTTGGTACAGTTTTAGATAGAATCAACCAAGTCATCCCTAAAAAAGTTGTTCACGACAAATTTATTGTTGATGATCGAAGCGCAGATGCTACGAGAGATATAGCTTCAGCTAAAGGTTGGGATGTTTACTTAAACAAGGGCTCTGGAATTAGTGATGGAGCTAACACAGCTTTAAAATATGTTGAAACAGAGGTTTTTTGTAGTTTCGAGCAAGATGTTATTTTAGCTAAGGATTGGTGGAGCAAAGTTGCTATGCCGTTCTTTGATTCTGATTTGGCTGCTAGTAGTGGAATGCGTTTTGTTTCTCAGCCAAAAGGCATGACTACGCTTTTCAAGTATGTGGCTAAGAAGTATCGCGGTGAACAATTAAGCCCATGGCTTCGCAGTCGAGAAGCTAACGCTTTTACTTTAGGTAAGACTTTAGATAACACAATTTACCGCACAGAAGTTATGCGAAAAATTGGCGGGTTTCCAGTTATGAATGTTAATGCTGGTGTCGATACAGTATTAGCTTGGACATTAAAAAAGTATGGCTACAATTGGAAGGTAGATTATAATGTTCAAAGCATTCACTTGCGGAAAGGTTTATTTGATGAATTGGAAAGGCAACGTTGGTATGGCACTCAGATTAAAGATATTTGGCGAGCAATGAGTAAGATCCAGATGAAATCTCCAGTTAACACTTGGAGTGTTATTTACCGGCTGTTTCTTGCGCCTTTCAGCGGACTCTTTGTAGCTCTTAAAACAAGAGATGCTACAGTAACTTACATTCATCCTCTTATCAGATTTTATTACGCATGGGGTTTACTTAAAGGTCCAAGTAGACAGAAACATTATCAATGTTCAGACTGTGGGATGACAGTTACAAAAGTGATGTTCAACCCTGTTGACGGCAATTATTATTGCGAGAAATGTTTTGATAATCCAGAATTAATAGGTGAGTTTGATTGAAGCAAAAAGTTAAAGATTGGTGTATAACTTGAAAGCGTGTATTGTGTTGCCAAGTAGCAGAATCTTTCAAGCATCAATAAGTTATGATTGGACTACCCGCTGGATTAATCATGGAGTAGCGTTGCTGATTGCTTATGCGAAAAAACAAGGTGTTCAACTTGATTTAATTGACACTCGAAGGCTTAGCGGTTGGGTTGATTATGAAGCAAAAATTGCTGTCTATGATGTTGTATGTTTCAGTGTTAACACAATTGATTACTCTGTCTATCTTGAATGTTTGAGTCATCTGAAAAAAGTTAATCCTTCAGCAACTATTGTTGCTGGTGGCGTTCATCCCACTGTGAAGCTTTCAGATTTCAGTGATGACAACCGTGTAAACTTTATTATTCAGAAGGAAGGGGAAGTTGCTCTTGCTCACTTATTAAACTGCATCAAAGTTGGGGTAAACTCTCAAAGAGTGTTGGTAGGTGAACCAGTAGATTTAGACTCAATCCCCTTTATTGACAGAACATTATGGATGAATGAGTATCCTTGGGGATTGAAATTTTCTGGAAAGCAACCATTCGTGACAATATTAACCAGTAGGTCATGTTTGCAAAACTGTTTTTTCTGTTTCCCTTGCTCTAGAACAATGTTTGGAAACGAAGAAAGAAGACGTAGCGTTCAAAATGTTATTAGCGAACTTGTTTGGTTGCATGAACGCGCTGGCTTCAAAAGTTGGATGATTCATGATGATGGCTTTCTCCAGAATATAGATTGGGTTAAACAATTCATTGACTATTATTTGCATACAATAGAAGAACCGAAACCTTTCATTATTCAGTCAAGGGCTAACTATCCAGTTCAGCATCCAGAAATAATCAAGGCATTGAAAAATATGGGTTTGGAAATGGCTATTGTCGGCTTTGAATCTGGAAGTGACAAAATCTTGAAGTTTCTGCGGAAAGGAACAACAAGAGAAACCAATCTGAAGGCAGCAAAAATCCTACATGAAAATGGCATAAAAATATTTGCCAACATTTTAATGGGTCTACCAACTGAAACCCATGAAGACATAGACTTGACTATGAGTATGGTTCGAGAAATGAAACCTGAACATCTTAGTGTAGCAACTTTTAGCCCCTACCCAGGAAGCGACTTGCATGATTACTGTTGCCGAAATGATTTGATTATTGATGAGTATGCTTCACGTTATATTGGAGAACACAAAATAAAAGGTGTTGATTACGATTATATCCAAAAGGCAGTTGATGGCTACAATAAAGATCAGAACCAATTGAAGTATTGGCTAAGGCATTCTAACTTTCCGATGGCATCAACCTTGAGAAGTTTGTACAAAAAGACTAGACGGAGGGTGCCGTAACTGCTCGATATAGCGATCATAACCTTAAAGCCGAAAGAAAAAATTAAAACGTTGGAAACACTGAACTGCCCAGTACCGCACAAACTAATTTTTTGCCGTACATTAGGTTATGGCAAAGCAAGAAATGTTGCTGCTAAAGAGTTCGGTTGTTGTGGCTTAATGGTTCAGTTCAATGACGATCTTGTTATTTCACCTAAAATCTGGGATGTAATTCTTCAATTGAAACATGGAGAATTCATTTTAACCCATGAAGGCAAACATCTGTGTAGTCGTGTCTTCGCAGTTTATCTTGAAGATTTTTGGCAATTACACGGTTGTGATGAAAAACTTAAGTATTGCTTTGAAGATGGCGACTTTGCTTTTAGAGCTCAACAAGCAGGTTTAAAACTGAAAGTGTTATCGCCAGATTTTGCTAAGCATATTCCGCACCCTCATGCTTTCTATAAAACAAAACGAATTGTTCCTGTCACATGGGAGTTCTGCCGCATGTACGTGAAATATAAAAGAAACTTTGATGATGACCCGTTACGCTTTTTTATTCCCTTCCGAGATTACAGAGTTGCATTTCAACATTTGTTGCTAAGAGTAACTTTCACATTAGTTTGGATAATCAAAGGAGTTAATCATTAAAGTGAATATTAAAAAGAAAATTTTTGAGAAGCTGAAACATGCGAATATACATGTTCAATCAAGACGAGGCTTTTTCCTGTCTGTGGATGAGGATGAAATCTTCTTTGAACTTGGAGATGTACATACACGTAATTTACATCCAATACTCGAGGTCAGTATAAGAAACTGGCGTGGTGGTAGCAACCTATGAAGTTGCATAGACCAAGAACCTATTACAATATGGTACGCAACGAAGTGATTGATGTTATCGATGGCAAATACCATTGGCTAAAATATCCAACTACCGTTCAGATTGAAACTAGTAATTACTGTGGTCCTAATCCTAAATACAGCGGTATAAACTGTTCCTATTGTTACCCCACGTGGAATAAGCTTTGCAAGAAGGATTTTTACGCTGAAATGAGCATGGAAGCAATAGAGTACATTCAAAAAGACATGGCTGAGAATATGCCGCGGCTTCATAGTAATTGCCAGGATTGCCGATATTTCCTTGACGGCGACCCACAGAACGAATTGCGCTTGCCAGAGATTTTGAAGTCACACGATAAACTTGTGGGTTGGCTGCCTACTAACACTTTTAGCTGTGGTTCTAAACCTGAGAGAGCTTTTCTATTTTGTGACAAGAACTTGGATAGCGCTTGTTTTACACTTTCAGCATCTAACCGAGAAATATACAAGAAAGTTCATCGTGGCGATAAATTTGAACAAGTAATAAAGACTCTACATTACGTAGATGAGCACCGATGTAGTAATCAAAAGATTGAGGTTCATTATACTATCACTAAGGATAACTTTGCTTACATGAATGATTGGTGGGAACTAGTGGGTGCTACGTTTCCAGATTTCAAACGCGTCTTCAGTCCTTTGGTTATTAATGATTATACAATTCCCAGCAAACATGTTTTGGGCAATTTAACTTTGGAGATGCAGGAAGAAGCAATATCAAAAATCAATATAACGGCTTACCAGTTTAAACATACTGCCCCACCTATGGGGTGGCCTTGCGTCTTGTGGGGTAACGGCTCAATCAATGTTCATGGCGATTTGCTTCAGTGTTGTTGTTGGGGTGCTGAAAGAAGTTTGAAGTATGGCGACATTAAAGATTACATGAAAGAAGGAAAATCAATTAAGGATTTTTGGAAGATGAGGATACTTAACCTCCAAGAAAATGATATTTGCTCGATGTGCAACCTCCGTCATCCAGAATACAAGCAACGATTAGCATTGATACAATCTTTAATGAGTCGCATGGAGGTAAAAGATTGAAGATTGCGTCAGCAACATATAATCTAAGATTAAAGCTGGTGTTAATCTTGATGCATGTTCTTACTCCAAAGGTTTACTCTTGTTTTAAAGAAATGTATTTTCACCCTCCCATAAACGATTTGCCAAGACCTATGATAAAATATATCGCCCATTGTCATCTGAAAAATCTTGTTGGAGCAGAAATCGGAGTTAGTGCTGGAGCAAACGCTGAGAGCATGTTTAAACTGCTCAACTTGAAACAACTATACGCTATTGATCCATATACTCGTTATTTTGAGAACGAATTAATCAACAGCGCCCATGTTAACGCTAAAGATACTGCTTTTTCTGTTTTGAAGGATAAGCCTGTGGTGTGGCTTATTGAACCTAGTGTGAATGCGAGCAAAAAAATACAGGAACCATTAGACTTCGTTTACATAGATGCGAACCATGAATACAAAAACGTTAAAGAAGACATAGAATCTTGGTATCCACATATACGAGTAGGCGGAGTTCTTGGAGGGCATGACTACACTTTCATCCATGGTGGAGTCGTAAAGGCAGTAACAGAATTTGTTGAAAGCAATAAACTTAGCCTCTATACCTCTTATCCAGATTGGTTTATAGTTCGGGAGAATTAAAAAATGAAGGCTACCTTGCGC
>Ga0116123_1001469_pt1 | contig 13312 bp, 16 predicted proteins | sample June2015DPH_13_1_3_FD_89727 | JGI IMG/M metagenome (GOLD analysis project Ga0116123, IMG submission 89727) | Peatland microbial communities from SPRUCE experiment site at the Marcell Experimental Forest, Minnesota, USA - June2015DPH_13_100 | ecosystem: Environmental > Terrestrial > Soil >... | reverse complement strand
TAGGTATATCGGCTTTTTTAGCATATGCAGCTGGCGCGTGCCAGTAGTATGCCTGCCATGCCTCGTCGTATGGCTTTTTCTTTCTGCGGGGCAGGTAAGTGCGGAATTGTTCAATAGCTCCCCAATACTGGGGCATCCTAGAGTCAAGAGCATTGAGTATGTCTATGGGCACATCGGTGCCCAATCTGCTTTCCATTTGCTGTCTCATCTTTGCCATTTCGGGGGAAAAGACTTCTCGCAAGCGGGCAGCGGCGATTTCTCTATATCTATTTCTTTGTCTAAGCATAACGATGGCTTGTGTGAGTATGGCAATAAATTGAAGGGAGGCGACAACCACTATTGCCCAAGTAGCTCTCGCTATGCTTCGGTTGATCTCTATGTTCTCCTTCTGTTGTTGTCTTCTTTCTTCAGCTTCTGCATCGGTTTTGGAGGTGCTTACGTCTTTGCTGTTTTGGATCGTCGTATGATTGGGCTTGTTATTATGAGTTTGGGTATTTTGTTGTTTAGCGGCGCCATGCTTAGGTGGATGCTGGCTCCCATCTGATGCGAGGCCAATTTGTGAGATTGTGGAAAGGCAAAGAACCAAGAAGACAAGACAGCATATCTTCATCCGGCTATTTTACCGAGACTCAGGCTATCTTGTCTATCAATTTTGGGCATGGCCGGAGGATAAGGAGACGGTGATAGGGAATAGGTAAATAGACAATTCGGGTTCTCATCCGGGCCGGGCCGGGATGGGACGAAAGCGGACATTAAGGACGGCAGTGTAGGTGCCTACACCACTTGCACTGTCGTCCTTTTTGTTCGGCCCGAAAGAGCTTTCAAAGACGCGCCCGGCAGCGGGCCGGGCAAGTAAAAAGGAGGTCCCACTATGGCAGTAGGACAAGGACAGAACATCGGATCGGCAGGCGACCCGGCCCCGGCGGTCAAAGAACAGACCATCGAGGAGTTCATCATGGAAAGGAACAGCGGAGGCCGGAAGGCCGCGCAGCCTGCAGCGACAACCGCACCCGCAGAGGCGGAAAAACCCGCAGCCCCGCCCCCCGCAGCACCGGAGGCGGCAGAGAAGCCGGCAGAGGCACCAAGGCCCGCAGCGGAGCCTCAAAGCGAGCTGGACAAGCGCCTGGAGCGCCTGGAGCGGCTGGTCCTCATAAGCGGCGGTAAGGGTGCCGCAGCCCCACAGCCCGCGCAGCCCCCACCGGAGCCGGCTGACAAACCCCTCGTCGCGCCGCGGCTTGAAGATTTCGAGTCAAACGAGGCTTTCGAGCAGGCCCGCACCGAGTATCTCGCGGAAATCCACAGGCGGGAGGCCAGGCAGGCGACGCGCGCCACTCAGGTAGAGCAGTTTACGGCCGAGCTCGACCGCAAGTTCGAGACGCGCCTTGCAGAGGCAGCCAAGACGGACGCGACCCTGATGGACGCCGTCAACGACCCCACCCTTTCCATCAGCCCGGTCATGACCTTCATCATCAAGGACAGCGACGTGGGCCCGGCGATCGTGCGCTATCTCGCGGACCACAGGGACGAGGCCCAAAAGCTCGCTTACATGCACCCCGCCCAGGCAGCAAGGGAGATGGGCAGGATCGAGGCGCGATTGCTCGCCGCGCGCCCGGCAGCAGAGCCGCAGGCAGGGGAAGCCCCCGCCGGGAAGCCGGCCGCCGCCCCCGCCGAGAAGCCCGCCCCGAAGGTCGTTTCGAAGGCCCCGGAGCCGGTCAAGCCCGTGGGCGGCCAGACGGGAGCGCTGGAGATGGACGACGAGAAAGTTCCCATAGAGGAATTCGTCAGGCGCAGGAACGAAAAACAGTACGGGAAAAGGAGGTGATAAGAATGTCGAAAAGCGGAAGCCAATCCGGCAAGGCCCCGGCGCCGAAGCGTGAGTCCTTCGGGAGCCGGACCGAATATGCGAAAGAACAGGCCGCCAATCCCAAGGTCGCGGGTCTCAACCCCGGCGGCGGCAAGGGAAAGAGCGGCCCAGTGGGACGGTAAAGGAATGTTCAATGTTCTATGTTCAACGTTCAATGTTAAAACCCCTCTTTTCTGAACCTGAACCTTGAACCCTGAACCTTGAACGTCGAACGGTTTTCAAAAAGATGGAGGCAAGGAGCGTAACGAACAATGCCATCTTATGCAACGAACACGCTTCTCACGCCGACGCAGGTCCTGCGCGAGGCCCTTCGGGTCCTCCATAACAACCTCGTCTTCGTGAAGAACGTCAACAAGCAGTACAGCAAGGAATTTGCCATTCCTGGCGCCAAGATCGGCGCCACCGTGAACGTGAGGCTGCCCAACAAGTACTACATCACGAAGGGCACGACCCTCAACATGCAGGGCACGACCGAGAGCACCGTCCCCGTCCAGCTCACCACGAACTATCAGGTGGGCCTCAATTTCACCCAGCAGGACCTTACCCTCTCTCTCGACGACTTCTCGAAGCGCATCCTCGTGCCTGCTATGGCAAGGCTCTCCTCTCAGATCGACCAGGACGGCCTGGCGCTCGCCGCCAACGTCTTCAACCAGGTGGGCACGCCGGGCACCACGCCGGGCACGCCGTTGGGCAGTGCGACGGGGCTCCTCCAGTACAACGCGCCCCAGGTCTTTTTGAACACGGGCATGATGATGGACTATCAGGCCGCGCCGAGGGACGAGAACAGGCGCTGCGTCCTCAACCCGGGAGCTATGGCGCAGTCGGTGGGCGCCCTCTCCGGTCTCTTTCAGGACTCCGGGGAAATATCGGCCCAGTACCGCAAGGGCGTCATAGGGACGGCCCTGGGCTTCGAGTTCGCCATGGACCAGAACGTCAACATGCTGACCACGGGCAGCCACGCGGGCAGCGCGAGCGCGAACGTGGCCGGGGCGGGCCAGACCGGGGCGAACCTCAACACTCATGGATGGACGGCGAACGCAGCCAACGTGCTCATGCCGGGGGAGATCATCACCATCGCCAACGTAAGCGCCGTCAACCCGGAGAACCAGACGACGACGGGCTTCGCAGCTTCTTTCGTGGTAACTTCGGCGAACAACACCGCCGACGCGAACGGCAACTGCGCCATAAGCGTCTACCCGTCGATAGTCGTGGCCGGCGCGAACATCGCGAACGGGACCGTAACAGCAAGCCCGGCTGCGAACGCGGCTATAACCTTGCTTTCCGGCTCGGCGAATACTTCCTACCCCATGAACCTGGCCTACCACCAGGACGCCTTCACGCTGGCGACGGCGGACCTGGAGATGCCGCGCGGGGTGGATTTCGCGGCCAGGGAGACCTACGACGGCGTCTCGATGCTGATCGTCAGGGCTTACGACATAAACTACCAGCAGTTCCCGTGCAGGGTTGACGTGCTGGCGGGATGGGCGGCGTTGCGTCCAGAGTTAGCATGCCGCATCACAGGATAGGGAGCAAATGCAGCATAGAGCATGGAGCATGGAGTAAGAACAGCAAAGAGCAGAGAGTTTTAAAAGCCCTATGCCCTATGCTCCGGAGCGCCGGAGGCGCGGGCTCTATGCTGCATTAACCCGGCCGCTAGGAGGCTAAGGGATGAAAAAGGTTCTCTACTCGCTCGACGTAGGCGGCTACGCGCCGGAGATCACCGAGATAACCTTTCCCATCTTCAGGGAGTACGCCGCGAAGATCGGGGCGGACTTCCAGGTTATCGGCGAGCGGAAGTTCCCTGACTTCCCGCCCGTCTACGAGAAGTTTCAGATATGGGACCTCGCCGGGAAGAACGGGGCGGACTGGCATCTCTTCTTCGACGCCGACGCGCTGATCCACCCCGATATGTTCGACGTGACGGCGGTAGTCGGGAAGGGTGTGACCCTCTCGGTAGGGACCGACTTCGCGCCCACGAGGTTCGAGCCCGACGAGTATTTTCTTCGGGACGGCCGGTGGATAGGCAAGGGCAACTGGTGCCTTGCCGCCTCCGACTGGTGCCTCGATATCTGGCGTCCCCTGGAAGACCTGACCCTTGAGGAGGCGGTCTCCAGGATCCACCCCACAGCCGACGAGAGGGCTTTCGGGATCAGGGCGGAGCACCTCATAGACGATTACGTGGTCTCCCGCAACATCGCCCGCTTCGGCCTCAAGCACATGCTCATCCCGGACATATGCCGGGACGTTGGCGCCTCATGGCAGGTCTGGCACAATTACAAGGCGACCATCGAGGAGAAGGCGGCCGCCATGAGGCAGGCGCTTATCGCGTGGGGAGTAAGCGCCTACCGGATGCCCAGCCCGGAGATAGAGGGCTGGATGTCCCCCGGGGAATTGGGTGTGCTCTACAACCTCGCGGCCCAGATGAAGACGGTCGTCGAGGTGGGAAGCTGGAAGGGGCGGAGCACCCACGCCCTCGCTTCCGGCTGCAGGGGCCTTGTCGTCGCAGTAGACCACTTTCAGGGTAGCCCTTCCGAGAGGGAGACGACGCACGCTGCGGCCAAACATGAGGACATCTACGCGGCCTTCAAGCGAAACACGGAGGGCTTCAAGAACCTCTCCGTCCTGAAGACTGACAGCCTGGAAGCCGCCGGGCGCTTCAAGCCGGGCGACGTGGATATGGTGTTCCTCGACGGGGAGCATACCTACGAGGCCGCAAAGGCCGACATCGAGGCATGGGCCAGGATACCCAAGGTCTGTCTCTGCGGGCACGACATCAACGAGGCGGGCGTGAAGCAGGCCCTTGCGGAGCTCGGTGTGCCTTACAAGATTTTGGCCGGGTCTATCTGGATAGCCTGGAAAGGGCCAAGCGCCGTTGAACCGGCGTCCCAGGAGGGAAAATAGGTGATCCTTCAGGTCCAGCAGCTCATAAAATCGGCGCTCCAGGACATAGGGGCGCTGGCGAAGTCGGAAAGCCCGACGGCGGACGAGCTTACGGACGGCCTTACCAAGCTCAATACCATGATCGATGCTTGGTCCGTCCGTTCGCTCATGGTGCTCGGGACGATCCTTGAGGGCTTCGCTCTCACTGCCGGCAAGCAGGCGTACACGATAGGCATAGGCGGAGACCTCAACACGCCGAAGCCCTCGAAGATCACCGATGGGTTCATAAGGGACGGGAACAACGAGGATACCGGCCTCGATATCCTGACGAGGGAGGAGTGGGACTCGATCACCGACAAGGCGATAGCTACGGGCAGGCCCACGGCCCTTTTTTTCGATCCCGGCATTACTCAGGCGGGCGTGCAGACCGGCGTGGTCAACCTCTATCCGAACCCTGACGCCTCGAGCCCTTACACGCTCTTTATAGGCGAGCAAAAGGGGCTGACCGAGTTCCAGGCGCCAACCGACACGGTCACCTTCCAATCTGCTTACTACGAGGCTCTGGAATATAACCTTGCCATCCGTTTATGGCGCCAGTACCACGAGGATGCGAGGCCGATCCCCCAGGATTTGAGGGACCTCGCCCTTTCCTCCATGCACGTCGTGGAGATGATGAACGCGCGGCAGCCGACTTCGGTTATAGAAGTACCGGGCAAGCGGGTGCCGTACAACATTCTAACGGGGCAGCAGTGATGGAGGTTAAGCCATGAGCCAGACATCGATTGCACCATATCCCCGCTTCAAGGCGTTCTACCCGGGCACGGGCAACCCGCTATCCGGCGGGCAGCTCTGGACGCTGCAACCGGGTACGTCCGGCACGGGTTTTCTGAAGTCCACATACACGGACTCCACGGGGCTTACCCAGAACCCTAATCCCGTCATACTCGATTCCAACGGCGAGGCGGATGTGTGGCTCTCCGGCTACACTAAGCTCGTCCTCCAGGACGCGAACGGAGTGCAGGTATGGTCAAGGGACAACGTCTCCTCCATGCCGAGCACGTCGAGCCCACAAATAGGTGAATGGGTCCCTCAGAGCCTCAGCTTTACCTACCTGTCGGCCACTTCCTTTTCTACGCCCGGAGACCAGACCGCCCTTTTTACGCCGGGCGAGAGGGTGGAGGCAACCGTCGCCGCAGGCACGGTCTACGGGACCGTCCAGACATCTTCCGCGAGCGGGAGCCCCCTGACGACGACCGTAACCGTTACATGGGATTCCGGTCAGTTGGATTCGGGGCTATCAGCTATAGCAACTGGGATCATCACGGCCTCTCAGCACGTTTCGCTGCCTTACGGCTCTCTGGGACTCTTCACGGGCGAGGTCAGGATGTACGCCGGGGCGTCCGCCCCCACGGGCTGGCTCGTCTGCAACGGGTCCGCCGTGAGCCGCACCACGTATGCGGCTCTCTTCAACGTGATCGGCACGACTTTCGGCGCAGGAGACGGCTCTACCACTTTCAACGTCCCCGACATGCGTGGACGTGTCCCTATAGGGGCGGGCCAGGGAAATACGGCTGAGGGCGGTGGGACGGGTGTGAACAGGGTTATTGGCGCTAAGGGCGGGGCAGAGACGCACACGCAAGTAGTGGGGGAGTTTCCCGGCCATACACATTCTGTCCCGAGCTTAACTGTTCCAAATACTGGGTGGGGTGGTCCCACGGGAGGCACAGTGGCAGGGACGCTTGTGACCGCTCAACCAGGAGCAGTCTACTTCACTGATGGCGGGCAGACTAACAATTATAACAACACCGGAACAGGAGAGACGGGCGGTGTTGACAATTTTACAACGCCTTCATCTATGGCGATCATGGACCCCTTTGCGGTGGTCAACTTCATAATCAAGACGTGAGGTCAATATGAAAAGACTGATTTTCGTCCTTCTCATCCTCGCGAACCTGGCAGCGGCAACGGTCCTGCACGCGGACTGCTACGTTCCCGACCCCGCCAATCCGGGGGCGTGGAAATGGCAGCCGTCTTGCGGGTCCACCCCCATATCATACGGGCAGAGCGTGGTTACGGCGGGCAAGGTCTTCACGGTCCAAAGTACGCTTACCCTTCTCGGCAACGACGGCGCGAGCCTTAATATAGGCGCAGGCGGAACGCTCGGGGCGCTCTCATACCTCTCTGTGGCTCCCATAGCGAACGGCGGCACGGGACAGACTACGCAGCAAGCAGCCCTGAACGCTCTCGCGGGTGGGGTAAGTTCGGGTTATTATCTGAGAGGGAATGGAGCAAATGTGGTCTTGTCGCTCCTCCAGGTGGCGGACATCATGGCCGCTCTTGGGAGTGCCACCTATGACACTTACGGGGCCGCCTCCACTGTTCAGGGCAACCTCAACAGTCATGCGTCTGCCTCAACTGGCGTACACGGCGCGGGGGCCTACACGCTTCTTAACTCGGGCAACATCGGCTCGATTGTCCAAGGCTACAACGCCAACACTGCCGTAGGCCCCGGCTCGTCCACAGCGGGCCACGTTGCTATGTTCTCTGGTACTGACGGCAAGAACTTAGCGGATGGGGGTGCACCTGGCGTTGCTCCGGTATCATCCACAAAGACAGGTAACTACACCGTACAGAATAGCGATTTCCCCGGCTCACTCACGATGAACTGCTCAACTACCTGCACACTCACCCTACCGGCAGTCGGCAGCATCGGATCGCGGGGAATATTGAAAGTGACGAACATAAGCTCCGCCGTCGTCACCCTTGCGCTTCCTGCGTCCACATACCTATGGGGCACGGCAAGCGGCTTCGGCCTTAATTCCGTCGCACTCTCTGGTAACCCAGATATCTGGACTGACGGGACGAACTGGTACGCAAGTCCGATAGACATTCCAGCATCCCCCTCCGTTTTAGTTAGCGGCGGAACAGCGGGAACATGGACGGCGATTGGTAGCTCTTCAACCATTCCCATCCCTGCGAAACGTGCCTGGGGATACATGGCTGTAAACGCCTCTTCGACTGGCTGTGCAGTAGCGCCCACGTCAGCCTCCACCGGGTTTGTAAATATGTATTCCGGTGCGGCCTCTCTGTACAGCCCTTGGTATATGCTTATTCTAACGCCGTCAACGCTCTATTACGAAATAACAGTAGGAAGTGGCGGATGCACGATTACACTTACCGGTTACGGATTCTAAAGGAGGAACCATGGCAAGGATAGTCCTCCAAGCAACGGCAGGCGGTTCCATTACGAACATGCGTTATGTGGATGACTCGTATGTGCTTCAGGCAAACGAGCATGTCTACTCCGGCGCATTGATCCCCGATCTCAACCCGTGTTCGATATGGGACGGGGCGACGATCCAGGTCAACGCCGCCAAGTGGCAGGCTCTCCAGGCTCTCCAATTGACGGATGCGGAACTGCCTCGCGGGACTGAAGACATGATAGATGTGCTTATTGCGAAAGGGGTAATCGCGGTGACCGACCTGCCGGCAGCAGCACAGACCAGGCATACCAACAAGAAGGCGGCAAGGGCGGCGTACACGGGGGCATGAGGCGGAGGAGAGAGGATGAGCATGGAGCTCGCGGTCCTGATAGTAGGAGTGGCATTCGCGGCTTGTCCGGTGGCAATGGCAGTAATAAAGCGGTCGAAGGATAACGGCAGCGGGAAGGTGTGCAGCCTTCATGCCACCATGGAGAGGGAAAGGGAGAAGGACCAAGACGAGTTCTGGGGGGCAATTAAGGAGATGCGGGGCGATATAAAGATACTCCTGCAAAGGACGGCGAAACTATGAACGGCTCATTTCCCGAAGCTATCGCCTTTACCTTCCGCGAGGAGGGCTTCGACTCGAATCTGAAGGGCGATCCCGGCGGGCAGACCCGCCTCGGCATATCCGCTCACTTCTGGCCGCATGAGTACTCGCTCATCAAGGATATGGCGCCGGATGATGCGGGGGCGTACGCGACGGAGTTCTATCGGGTCCATTTTTGGGACTTCATAGCTGCCGATTCACTACCCCATCCTCTGGACGTGGTAGCCTTCGACTCGGCCGTGAACCCGGGGGAAAATTGGGCAAAGCATACCCTCGCCATCACGCAGGATTGGCGCGAGTTTCTGGACATGCGGGAGCAGCACTACAGAACGACCGCCAAGCCTCAGTTTCTCAAGGGGCTGCTCAACCGGTGCGACGCACTGAGAGCGAAATACGCGACTGCGTAAGCAGCGCGATAAAAACAAGGAGGAAAGAGTATGAACGTAGAATCTGTAGTGGAAGGACTGGAAGAGCTTATCGGCATGGCTATGGCTTTTGACCCGGTTACGGCGCCATTCGCTGCCGCTGCCCTCAAGACCGTACCATCGGTCACACACGACATCTTTCAGGCGACGAGCGGGAAGGTGGACAGCGCGACGCAGGCGAACATCAACCAGGGCGTCGAGGTCGCGGCGGCCGTGGCTGACAACATCTTGAGCGGCGGGGCAAAGAAAACCTTCGAGACCTACGCGCCCGCCCTCCCCGCTCTCGTTCAGGAGTTCGAGAACCTGTTCGGGATCCACGCGGCGGCCGTAGCGGCGGCAGCCCCCCCGGCCTAAGCCACCGGGGAAGGTGGCAACGATGGGTAAGCTTTTCGACGACAATGCGGTGGCTTTGATCTGCCTGACTGTCCTCGCATGCTGGGGCCTGGCCACCGGCCACCCTGAAATTGCGACGGCGGTGGGCGGCGGCATCCTGGGTTATATGACAAAGTCGGCAAAGGGGTCGTAAGATGCATCTTCCGATTTGCGGAGCGGGATACTTAGGAGTGAGCAGCAACCTTGATGCTTCCCGGTCCGTCAACCTCTATCCGGAGATATCACCCAGGGACGCCAAAGACGTGATCGCCCTCCTGGGGACGCCGGGGACGGCCCCCTGGGCGGGCTTCGGCTCGGGAGTGGTGCGGGGGACGCACGTCTTCGGCGGCCTCCTTTACGTGGTAATCGGCGGAAAGCTCTACTCCCTGACGGCGGCCGGCGTGATGTCCGCCCCTCTGGGTACGCTCCAGACATCAAGCGGCAGGGTCCTCATGGCGGATAACGGCCTTGCCGCTTCCGGCGTGGGCGGCAACCAGCTCATGATAATCGACGGCGTTGCGGGCTACATTTACAACATCTCGACCGCCGCCTTCGCGGCTATTTCGGGGGGCGGCTGGCCGGGGAACCCCATCGCCCTGGCCTACATAGACGGCTATTTCGTGGTTGCCCCTTCGGGCAGCATGTCGGCGTACGCCTCGAATCTCTATGACGGCACGACCTGGAACGCCCTCGCTACTTCCCCCATATCGGCCGCACCCGACCTCATAAAGTGCATCTTCAATATGGAGCAGCAGCTATGGATCATCAAGGAGTACACCTCCGAGGTCTGGTACGACGCGGGCGTGCCGACGAGCCAGGGGTTCCCCTTCCAGCGGTCGGGCGCGGCGGTCCTCGACTACGGCACCCCTGCGCCCTGGTCCGCCGCGAGGGGCGGCAACTCCCTCTTCTTTCTTGCCAACGAGCGCCATAACGACGGTGGCGAGCTTGTGGGGGTCGTCCAGATCGTCGGCCAGGGGGGCAACCCCCAGGTAGTCAGCCCCCCGCCGATCAACTACCGGATCGGCCAGTTATCCACCGTCGTTGACGCCTTCGGCTACTGCTATTCTGATGGAGGTCACACTTTTTACGTGCTCACTTTCCCGCAAGGCAACGCGACCTTCGTCTACGACGCCTCTACAGGGCTTTGGCACGAGCGATCGACATGGACCGGCGGCGCCTACGCGATAGGGAGGCACGTCGGGAACTGCTACGCCTATTTCGCGGGGATGCACCTTATCGGCGACTGGCAGAGCGGGAACATCTACAAGATGCAGGCGGGCATATATACGGACAACGGGCAGCCCATAGTCTCGGTCAGGACATGCCAGCACGTAGCCGACAAGAAGGACCTCCAGAACATCTTCATAAAACGCCTCCACGTGGACATGGAAACGGGCGTAGGCGGGAGCGCCGCCCTCTCGTGGTCCGACGACGGGGGCCACACCTGGAGCAACGACTACACAGCCTCCATCGGGGCCGTGGGACAGTACAAAGCAAGGGCCGTATGGCGCAGGCTCGGAGTGAGCAGGGACAGGATTTTCAGGGTCGCCGTCTCGGACCCGGTAAAAAGGGTAATCCTCGGAGCATACGGAGAATGATAAGACAGGCCCCTTCCGCCAATTATCCCCTGTCCAGCACGGTCTGGCAGCAGTGGCTCGCCGAAGTCGCGGCAACGGGCAAAGTCCTTTCTTACATCGACCCGACGAACCCGAGGTTCGGCAAGACGGAGCCGCCCCACATGCGGGGGCTTTTGGCTTACGCTAACGGGACGGACTGGAACCCCGGAAGCGGAGAAGGGTATTACAGGTGGACGGGGAGCGCATGGCACTACATGGGGTGATCTGATGCTCGATTACCGAGTTGAAAAGCTCGATGACAGGCTGAAAGAGGAGATGCTCCTCCTTGCGGATATCTATTGGGAGGAAGTGGCCGCGCCCTTCCACGACTTCCCCCCTGACCTGGACTGGGTGTTTTATAGGGCGCTGGATGCTGCGGGCTTCCTGCGAATAGTGATCGGGCGGAACGAGCGAGGCCAACTCAAGGCGGGGGTCGTCGTTGTTATCGGCCCGCACCCACACTATGCATGCATCTACGGTACGGTCCCGCTCCTCTTCCTTCATCCGGACTACCGGAAAGGATCGGAAGGGATGCGCCTCGTGCGCCTTGCGGAAAGAGCGGCGGAAAAGGCTGGTGCGCAGCTCCTCATGACCCACGGCGGGATGCACAACGGGGTCTACCGCCTCTTCGAGGGGATGCACTACCAGGACTTTGGGAAATACTATGTCAAGGTCCTAAAAGAAGGGCCGAACGGTGTGAAGCCGGTGTTCAAACAGGGGGCAAAGGAAGGATAAGATGGGAGCGACAGCAATAATCGGCGCCGGGGTCGGGCTGCTCGGCGGCTCGCTCATAGGTGCGAACGCGCAGGAGTCGGCGGCACAGACGGCGGCCAACGCGAACCTTCAGGGTCAGCAGCTCACCTATCAGGAATGGCTCCAGCAGCAGCAGAACATGAAGCCCTGGCTCCAGGCAGGCACCGGGGCGGTCAATTCGCTCGCCTACGGCATGGGCCAGTCGAACACGGGGGCGCCGGCTGGGGCAACCGGGCCGGTATCACAGCAAGGCGGCCTTCTCAACACTCCGGCCTTCTCTTTCGACCCGACCCGGATCTCCAACAACCCCGATTACCAATGGGTGACGCAGCAGGGAGTTAACGCCCTCGCGGCAAGCGGGGCCGCTGCGGGAAATTACGGCTCCGGGAACATGGGGACCGCCCTTGAGAATTACGGTCAGGGTGCGGCGACGCAGTATATGGACCAGTACTACAACCAGGCCCTCAACACCTACCAGCAGAACCTGAACTCCCAGTACACCATGCCCTATAACATGCTGACCGGCTTATCGACTTCGGGCCAGGGTACGGCGACCTCGGAAGCACAACTCGGCCTGCAGGCGGCAAACACGATGGGCCAATACGGGGTAGGCGCGGGCAACGCCCTTGCCGCGGGCCAGATCGGGGCCGCGAACGCGTACACCGGGGCGATCAATTCGGGCCTCAATTACGGGATGCCCGCCTACTACATGAATCAGTATATGAATCAGCAGTACCAGGGGGGGAACGGTCTTGGGAACTCCGGCTATATGTACAACGCGGCAAACAACCCTTACGATCCGTACAGCCAATATATGTACGGATGGGGCGGTGCAGGGCAGAGTTTCTAATTCGAGGTGATCACATGGCTAACGATTATGGTCTTTCTTCTCTTCTCGGCCGCCCGCAGCAGGTCGTCCTGCCCGACTTCGCGCTTATGCTCCAGGACGCGCAGGACTACTACGCAGGCGGGATCAGGAACAAGCTCCTCGACATAAGGCTCAAGGACGCGGTCAACCAGGGCGCCATCACGGAGGGCCAGGCGGAGGCCACCCGCAACGCCTACCTGAGCGGGCTGATGAGCTCCGGCGCACCCGGTTCGGGTCCCGCGAACGGTCTTGCGGCGCCGGGGGCGAATAACCCGCCCGGCGGGCCTATGCCCGGCGCGTCGCCTATGCCCGTCAACGCTCTGGCGGCCTCCATGGGCGGCGCAGGGCGCACGATGACCCCCTGGACGGGCAGCCGGGAGGATTACATGGACGTGGGAAGGGCGAGCGGGGCGCAGGGGATGCAGGCGCAATCGCAGCAACGGATAGACAATATGGCGGATATGGTTCATAAGCTCGGTCCGCAGGGTATCGCTGCGATCAAGCCGCTGCTCGAGCGGATGGACACGCTTTGGAAATCAATAGATGCCTCGAAGCTCACCGTTCGGAACGGTGTCATCCACTATCCGGGCTACGATGTCATCCAAAGGCCTGACGGCCATTATCATTTGGAAAAAGCGGCGGGTCCGCAATCCGACACAGGCAAGAGAACAGCCGACGGAGCAGCTCTTGCGAAGCAATACGGAGAGAGAATTTCCGGGAGTCC
>Ga0116123_1001453_pt1 | contig 13463 bp, 10 predicted proteins | sample June2015DPH_13_1_3_FD_89727 | JGI IMG/M metagenome (GOLD analysis project Ga0116123, IMG submission 89727) | Peatland microbial communities from SPRUCE experiment site at the Marcell Experimental Forest, Minnesota, USA - June2015DPH_13_100 | ecosystem: Environmental > Terrestrial > Soil >... | reverse complement strand
CGGAATCGATTCCGAAATCGGCAGGGCAACCCTTGTCTGCGTCTTCGGATCCCGCCGAAATCCATCTCGATCCCTATTTATCATGGCCAGATTCACCGTCTCCTGGTCGATGAGCTAATGAGTTAAAGATCCGACGAAGTAAGGATCTGACATAGTAAAGATCGCGAGGTCCCCATCATATGTGTCGCAACCACACACATCTGCTTCGCTTCATCTTGGCGATTCTGTTCTTATTTGGATTCTCGTCGGCTGCGCTCGCGCAATGGGCTCCCATGAACCCGGTGATTGCCGTCCAGCCACAGCCCGACGGCGCGACATTCACCATGAAGTCCGGAACACTCCGGCTGCAGGTCTGCTCCGACTCGATCATCCACGTGCTCTACTCTCCGACCGCGTCTTTCCCCGCCAGCCGTCCCGATCCCGTCGTCATCAAGATGAATTGGCCGGCAACGAAGTTCACCCTGCAGGACAACCCCGACGAAGTCACACTCACCACTTCACAACTGAAGATCGTCGTCACCCGCAAGGACGGCGCCATCACCTACCGCGATCTTGCCGGCAAGCAACTCGTGCAGGAAGCAACCAGAAAGCTGACGCCGGTGAAGGTAAACGGCGAGGATACCTATCACGCCGAATCATTTGTGAACATCTACGGCTCCCGCGAAGCTTTCTATGGACTCGGTCAGCACCAGGCCGGTGTCTGGAACTATCGCGGCGAATCGGTCGACATTTCGCAGGACAACAGCAACATTGCCGTGCCTTTTCTGGTGTCGAGCAACGGCTATGGAATCTTCTGGAACAACGATTCCCGCAGCCGTTTCAACAATCGATTCGCCAACTATCTCTACGTCAGCTCGGAAGTGGCCGACGTTATCGACTACTACTTCTTCTACGGTCCCGATCTCGACAAGGTCATCGCCGCCTACCGCGAACTCACCGGGCAGGCGCCGTTGTTCGGCAAGTGGGCCTACGGTTTCTGGCAGTGCAAGAACCGCTACAAATCGCAGGCAGAGATTCTGGGCGTCGCGAGCAAATATCGTGAACTGCACATCCCCGCTGACAACATCGTGCAGGACTGGTTCTGGTGGAACCGCAAGGGCGAATTCGTTTTCAACAAAAACTATCCCGATCCCAAGGGCATGGTCGACGAACTGCACCGCGAGAACTTCCACCTCATGATCTCCATCTGGCCTTTCTTCGAGCCCGGATCGGCCAATTACGACTACATGGACAAAAAAGGCTGGTTCATCGACAAGTTCAAATTCGCCAAGCCGCCTTATCACACCGATGCCATGGCCGTGTATGACGCGACCAGCCCCGAAGCCCGCAAATTCTATTGGGATCTGGTGGACAAAGGTCTCTTCGAGATCGGAGTTGATGCCTGGTGGATGGACACAACCGAGCCAGAGACCGAAGGCCAGGAAGAAAACATTCAACTGGGCCACAAGCTTGCAATCGGCAGCGGCGACCGCTACGTGAACGCTTATCCCCTGCTGGATACGGGCGCCGTGTACAACGGCCAGCGCGCCGCCTCCGACCAGAAGCGCGTCTACATTCTTTCGCGCTCCGCCTTCGCCGGATCGCAGCGCAATGCTGTCACCGCATGGTCGGGCGATATCAACTCTGACTGGTTCAGCTATCGCCGCCAGATTCCCGCCGGACTGAACTTTGCCCTCTCCGGCATTCCTTACTGGACCACCGACATCGGCGGCTTCGTCTCCGGCGATCCCGACGATCCCGCCTATCGCGAGCTTTTCGTCCGCTGGTTCCAGTTCGGCACGTTCAATCCGATCTTGCGTGTGCACGGAACTCGCAAAACAGATCAGAACGAACTCTGGTCGTACCGACCGGACGCGCAGAAAATTCTCGTGAGCTTCGATCGTTTGCGCTATCGCCTGCTGCCCTACACCTACTCGCTCGCCTGGAAGATAACGAACGACAGCTATACCCCCATGCGTCCGCTGGTGATGGATTTCCGCAACGATGTGCGCGCACAAAACACGGGAAATGAATATATGTACGGCCCGGCCTTCCTGGTGAATCCGGTAACCGAGCCGGCAGCCACTAGCCGTCGCGTCTACCTCCCGGACGCGAAGTGGTACGACTTCTGGAATGGCGCATCCGTCGATGGCAAGCGCGAGATCACTGCCGAAGCCCCGCTCGATGAGTTACCGCTCTACATTCGCGCCGGCTCCATCGTTCCCTTCGGACCCGATGTCGAATGGTCCACCGAAAACCCCGCCGACCCGATTGAGTTGCGCATTTACCGCGGCGCAGATGGCGAATTCACGCTCTACGAGGACGAGAACGACAACTACGACTACGAGAAAGGTGTCCACGCCACAATCGTTTTTCGCTGGGATGACGCGAAACGCACTCTAATTATCGGCGATCGCCAAGGAGAGTTCCCGGGAATGCTCCCCAGCCGCACGTTCCGCATCGTTTTTGTGAGCGAGAATCACGGTGTCGGCATCGCGCCTTGCGATACTCCAGACAAGGTTGTGCAGTATTCGGGAAAACAAGTCAGTGTGACGCCGTAGGCAAACGCCATATAGGGACAGCCGCCCTCGGCTGTCCAGGCGAGCGCAGCTCGCCCGGTTTTCGTTGTTCGATCTAGGCTGTCAGTTGTGGCGGGGCCTCGCCCCAAAGATTCCAGGAGCCGTCTATGTCTTGGTATTCGTTGCCTCTCCTCCGCGCCGCATGGTGTCTCTTTTTTTTTCTTTCAGCATCAGCCCAAACGACGAAGCCGCCTTCAGCGCCGATCCCCACGCGAATCCCCGGCCAGAATGCAATTCTGATGGGTGTCGCGTGGTATCCCGAACAATGGCCCGAATCGCGCTGGGAAGAAGATCTGCGCCTGATGGAAGCCGCCGATCTGAAAGTCGTCCGCATCGCCGAATTTGCCTGGAGCCGCATGGGGCCCTCCGAAGGCCACTATGATTTCGACTGGCTGGAGCGCGCCATCAATCTGGCCGCCAAGCATCACATTGTTTCGGTTCTCGGCACGCCCACGGCTACACCGCCCGCGTGGCTCACGCAGAAATACCCCGACGTACTCCGCATGGAACCGGACGGCCAACGCGTGACCCACGGCAACCGCGCGCACGCCTCAGCCTCATCTCCGCGCTATCGAGAGTTCTGCCGCCGCATCGCCGAGCAGATGGCGACACGCTTCGGCCACAATCCCAACGTGGTTGGCTGGCAGATCGACAACGAATACGGCTATGCCCGGATGTCCTACGACGATGTCACGCGCCAGCAATTCCAGGATTGGCTGAAAGCCAAATACAAAACCCTCGACAACCTGAATACGCACTGGGCCACCTCTTACTGGAGTCAGACCTACGACAACTGGCGAGAAATTCCCATCCCCGTGGGCGGGCATAACCCCGGATTGATGCTCGATTGGAAACACTTCGGCACCGACACCTGGACTTCCTACCAGCAGAATCAGATTGACGTGATCCGAAAACACGCCGAATCGCGCCAGTTCATCACCGGCAACTTCATGGGCTTTTTCGACGGGTTCGATCACTACACCATCACCCAGCCGCTCACCTTCGCTTCCTGGGACGACTATGTCGGCACGGGACACGTGGACCCGGCATACAACGGCCTTTCCCACGACCTGACTCGTGGCTTTAAGCGGATGAATTTTTGGGTGATGGAGACCCAGCCCGGCGCGGTGAACTGGTCCTCGCTCAATAATTTTCTCAACCGTGGTGAGGCTCGTGCGATGGCCTGGCAGGCTGTCGGCCACGGCGCCGATGATGTCAACTATTGGCAGTGGCGCAGCGCGCTGAACGGACAGGAAGAGATTCACGGCGTCCTCGTCGGCCCCGACGGCACTCCAGTGCCCTTCTACGACGAAGCCGCGCAAACGGCGCACGAGTTTGCCAAAGCGGAGAGCAGCTTTCGCGATACGCAACCGCTATCGGAGGTAGCGCTGCTCTACTCCTATGACAGCCATTGGGCTATCCAGTTTCAGAAACACACAGAGAAATATGACGACGTCGCCTTGCTGAAGATTTACTACCAGGCCCTGCGGCAGATTTCCCAATCGGTCGACGTGGTCAGCGCCTACGCCCCGGTTGACGCCTACAAGTTGGTAGCCGCGCCCAGTCTAAACGTCCTGCCCAAGGATCTCGCCGATCACCTGCTCGACTACGTGCGCAACGGCGGCCATCTTGTTCTCGGTCCACGCTCCGGCATGAAAGATGAATTCAACTCTCTCTTGCCGCAGCGGCAGCCCGGATTTCTCGTCGATGCCCTGGGTGCGCGCGTCGAGCAGTACTACGCGCTCGAAAAAGATGTGCCTGTCTCGGGCCTCTGGGGCAGCGGAGAAGCCAGCATCTGGGCGGAGCAACTAAAGAGCCAGGCGCCCGGCGACGAAGTCCTTCTGAAGTATGGCAAGAGCAACGGATGGCTCGACGATCAGCCCGCCGTCATCACTCGCGCCTATGGCAAGGGCCGAATCACTTACATCGGCGCGGTACTCGACGACAAGTTGATGGCGGCCGCGACGGAATGGATGACGAACACATCCGGCGTCACGCCTGTATTAGGCCCCGTGCCCGACGGCATAGAAGTCTCCCGTCGTATCGGTCCGGGCAAGCAAGTTTTCGTTCTTATCAACTACTCGCAGGAGGATCGCCGCGTAACGCTGCCTCATTCCATGAACCTCGTGCTCGACGGCAAAAACTCAAACACGCTCGACCTCGCTCCCTACGGAGTCGCCGTGGCTCTCGATAATCGCTGACGAAAAAACTAACGGGAGAAAATCGATGAGACGATCGATGACCGCGCACCTATCCCTCGCCCTGGTTCTGCTAACCGCCACCTTCGCGTGGACTCAGCAGTATCAGTACCCGTTTCAGAATCCCAGCCTGCCGGTTGAAACCCGCATCAACAACATCCTCTCGCTGATGACGCTCGACGAGAAAATCAGCGCGCTCAGCACGAGCCCCGACGTGCCGCGTCTTGGAATTCGCGGCTCCGGTCACATCGAGGGTCTGCACGGCGTTGCCTATGGTGGCCCCGGCGGCTGGGAGGGCCACGGCCTCAAGCCGTTGCCCACCACGCAATTTCCGCAATCGGTAGGGCTCGGCGAAACCTGGGATCCGGATTTGCTGCAAAAAGCCGCGGCCATCGAAGGGCAGGAAGCCCGCTATATTTTTCAGAGCGAAGACTTGCGCACCACGAATCCCAGAGGCGAAGAACATCGCCGCGAGGGTATCGTCGTCCGCGCTCCAAACGCCGACCTGGCGCGCGACCCGCGCTGGGGCCGCAGTGAAGAATCCTACGGAGAAGATCCCTATCTGACTGGAACCTTGGCCGTCGCTTTCGTCCGCGGCCTGCAGGGTGACGATCCTCATTACTGGCAGACGGCCTCGCTGATGAAGCATTTCCTGGCCAACAGCAACGAAAACGGCCGCGGCGGTTCATCTTCCAATTTTGATGAGCGCCTGCTGCGCGAGTGCTACTCGGTGCCCTTCCGCATGGGCGTGATGGAAGGCGGTTCTCGCGCGTACATGACCGCCTACAACGCGTACAACGGAATCCCCATGGCAGCCCAGCCCATCCTCAAAGACATAACCGTGCACGAATGGGGCTTCGATGGAATCATCTGCACCGACGCTGGCGCGCTCACCAACATGGTCACCGAGCACAAATATTTCCCCGATATCGATCAGGCCGCGGCAGGCGCGATCCATGCGGGAATCAATCAGTTTCTCGATCGCTACCGCGAAGGCGCGAACCAGGCTGTCGAGAAGAAACTAGTGAATACGGCCGAGATCGATGACAACCTGCGCGGCGTCTAACGCGTGATGAACAAGCTCGGCTTGCTCGATCCGCCAAACCTGAACCCCTACGCGAATCTCAAGGGAACTGCTCCGGCCTGGGACAACGAGGAACACAAAGCCATCGCCCGGAAGATCACGCAGGAATCCATTGTGTTGCTGAAAAACTCGGAGAACTTCCTCCCGCTCGACAAAACAAAGCTAAAACGCGTAGCTCTGATAGGCCCTTATGCCGATCAAGTCGCGCTGGATTGGTACAGCGGAACGCCTCCGTACGCCATCAGCGCGCTCGACGGAATCAAGAGCAAACTGGGGAGTGGGGTCAAGGTAAGCTTCGCGCGCGACAACACCGATGATGCCGCCGTCAAGATTGCCCGTGCCTCGGAAGTCGCAATCGTAATCGTCGGCAACCATCCCACCTGCAATGCAGGATGGGCTAGGTGTCCTCTGCCCAGCGACGGCAAAGAAGCCATCGACCGGAAATCCATCAGGCTCGAGCGGGAAGACCTGGTGAAGAAAGTTCTGGAGGTTAATCGGCGCACCGTTGTTGTGCTGATCTCGAGTTTTCCGTTCGCGATCCAGTGGACCGAGGAACATGCGCCCGCGATCCTCCACATGGCTCACAACAGCCAGGAGGAAGGAAACGCCTTGGCTGACGCGCTGTTTGGCGACTACAATCCGGCCGGCCGCCTCGCCGTAACCTGGCCGCTCTCGCTCGATCAGCTTCCGCCGATGATGGACTACGACATCCGTCACGGCCGCACCTACATGTACTTCCGCCAGAAGCCGCTCTATTCCTTCGCCTACGGCCTCAGCTACACCACGTTCGCCTATTCCAACCTGCGAACGAGTTCGGAACAAATGACACGCGACGGCGAAGTCACAGTAAGCGTCGATGTGCGAAACACCGGCTTGCGCGCCGGAGACGAAGTCGTGCAGATGTATGTGACGCACGCGAACTCGAAAGTGGAACGGCCGATCGAAGAACTGAAAGGATTCAAACGCATCGCGCTGCAACCCGGCGAGATGAAGACGGTCAGCTTGCCGCTCAAAGCCACTGCTCTAGCCTATTGGAACTTGACCCGAGGCGCTTTCGAAGTGGAGCCGGATCAAGTCAACATCAAGGTAGGCAGTTCCTCAGCGGACATAAAACTGCAGGAAGTGCTCAGCATAACCGAGTAGAGGGGCTCTCGAATCTCGTCGTTGATTCGATCGTCATTATTGTGCGTTTGCGGTCGAGCCCGCCTCGGCTCGCAAGCGGAGCCGCAAAACACCGACATGGTGCTTGAATTCCTCAGAGCCCGGCTGGTACATATTGCGCGAATACCATTCGTTGGCAAATGCTGGGACCGAATACAGCCCCCAGTGAATAAAGATTCCAAACTTCGCATCTTCATACCAGGTTGGCACCTGGTAATTCTGGAGAGATTCCCACTGGCTTGCCGTTTGACATCTTTCAAAATGCTCCGCCGGGCGCTGTCGTACTTGCTCTCTGCCTTTTGCCACACGCTTTCGTATGTGACTAAAATGTGGGTTCTGCCCGAGAAACCCTCTGAAAGCCTCCGAATTGAGCGTGAGAAGAGTCCGAGGCCGCGCATCAAGTCTTCTTCGCCTTCGCGGGAGGAGCCAGCGCGACGGCAGCCTCGGTGGTGAGCAGAAGGAACGTGAATGTCTCCTGCAGGTATAGGCGGACAGCGGCATCGGTGTGGCTCAGATAGCCGATGGAGACGTCCTGGCCAATGTGCAGGTCGAAATCGCCGCCACGAGTGGTCAGCACGAAAGCGCCAGCAATGGCAGGGGCCCAGATGATTTGATCGTTGACCAGCCGTTTGACATGCTCCAACACCGGGTATCCGTGGTCGCTGGTCTCGGCGAGTGCGGTGTAGGCGTCGGCGCCGAGCAGCACGGAGTAGGGGCCGTTGACACCGACGAGACGCAATCGGCTCAGGCCCTGGGCAATGGCTTCCGGGTATTGGCGCACGTCGGCGGGGAGCGTCATGATCGGGTTGCTGGTTCCTTGACGGATGCCCCCAATGTCGGCGGCGGCATAGCCCTGGAATATAGCGGCGTCCTCGGCAAAGGCGATCTGTCGCGCGGCGTCCTTCGCGGGTTGCCAGTCTGAGTCGTTCGCGCCACGATCGACGTCGTCGATCGCCTGGCGATCCAGTTCGAACGGAACACGTAGCTCGACCAGCGCCTTCACTTCGCGCTGCCTCGCGACGATGCCTTTCGCAGGGGCAGCGATGGTGCGCAGGTGGCCGGTACCGACGGCAGAAAGGCCAATGCCAGTCGGCCCGTGTACGTCGACGACGCGCCGTCCGGCAAGATAGCGCTTGAGCGTGCGCGATGTTTCCTCTTCGATCTGAGCCCATGCCGAATCGGAAATGGGGGCAAGCTCGCGATGGAGATTATTCATGGCGTATGTCTCCTTTGAGAGAACCGATGCCGAGCGAACCGTCGCGCACCGATGGGACGGATGAAGAGGTTTCGGCCACCGCCGGCGCAGCGGGGGATTCCGCAATCGCAGGCTGATCTTCAATAGTTAGATCTTCGGTGACATTCTCCAGAAATGTCGCCGACGGCACGAAGAACAGATTTCCAGTGACGGCGCGGCTGAAGTCGAGCAGTCGGTCGTAGTTGCCGGGCGGCCGCCCAACGAACATGTTCTCGAGCATCTGCTCGATTGTGCGAGGCGAACGACTGTAGCCTATGAAATACGTACCAAATTCGCCGTGACCGGGCCGGCCGAAGGGCATATTGTCGCGCAGAATCTTGATCTCTTTGCCGTTCTCGACAATCGTAGTGAGCGTGCTGTGCGCTGAGGTTGGCTTGACCGAATCGTCCAATTCGATGTCGGACAACTTGGTGCGGCCGATGATGCGCTCCTGCGCTTCGGTGGAGAGCGCATTCCATGCCTCAAGATCGTGAAGATATTTCTGCACGATGACATAGCTGCCGCCGGCGAACGCAGCATCCTCCTCGCCGATGAGCACGGCATCGATCGCTGCCGCGCCTCTCGGGTTCTCCGTCCCGTCGACGAAACCCATGAGATCGCGGTCGTCGAAGTAACGGAAGCCCTGCACTTCATCCACCGGGGAAACGGCATTCCCGATACGCGCCATAAACTGAGTGGCAAGCTCGAAGCATAAATCCATGCGTTTGGCGCGGATGTGGAACAGCAAGTCGCCCGGTGTGGAGACCGCATGGCGCTCTCCCGCGCGAATCTCCCGGAACGGATGCAGTTCTGCCGGTCGCGGTGCTCCAAAGAGGTGGTCCCACGCGTCGGACCCAAACCCAATGACGCAGGAAAGTCCTCCTTCCAGGTCGCGAAATTCCACCGCGCGCAACAACGCGGCGAGGTCTCCGCAGAACGAGCGCAGGGTAGCGCGATTGTCAGAGCCCGGATTGAGTGTCGCGACCAGGAAGATGGCGGCGCGAGTAAGCGGCGCAGCTACCGACTGCGCGAGGGCAGGCAATCTAGCTGCCGCTTCGGGTGCGCTCATCGGATCGGTCTCCATCGGGTGTCGTCCATGGTGACGTGCGCGGATTTCGCCCTGCGATATGCTACGCTCGCCTCGGTGTGAAAGTTCGCCCTGCAAGCTTACCATCGGTTGCCAAACAGTCGGAGCTTCGAATCGACGGCAGAGTTGCTTTTTCCTAGCTGGCGCGCGCCAAGGCGTCTAGTTCCCGCACTGCGTTTGCGTCAATCTTCAACTCTGCTGCCGCCACATTTTCTTCGAGATGTTTGACCTTGGAAGTCCCCGGGATCGGCAGCATGACTGGAGATCGAGCCAGCAGCCACGCGAGAGCCACCTGTGAAGGAGTAGCTTTCCATTGCACGGCTATACGACCGATGGGGCCGTCTGGGCCGGAAACGCGACCGGCCGCCAGGGGGAACCACGGAATAAAACCCAATTTTTCTTTTTCGCAATATTCCAGAACATCTTCCGATCCGCGATCGGTAATGCTGTAACGATTCTGAACGCTCACAATCGGAACAATCGTTCGCGCGTGCTGGATCTGACGCACGCTCACTTCCGATAAACCGATGTGTTTGATTTTTCCTTGCGCTTGCAAATCCTTCAAAGTGCCGACCTGATCTTCAGCCGGCACCTTCGGATCGATTCGATGCAACTGATAAAGATCAATGCGGTCCAGCCGCAAGCGGCGAAGGCTGCCTTCACAGGCGGCTCGCAGGTGTTCCGGCTTTCCGTTTTCTACCCATTCGTTGGGACCGGGCCGGTCGAAGCCGCCCTTCGTTGCAATGACCAAACCTGTCGGATACGGGTGCAGCGCCTCGGCTATGATCTCTTCACTCACAAAGGGACCATAGGAATCCGCGGTATCGATGAAATTGATCCCCAATTCGATGGTCCGCCGCAAAACCCGGATTGCCTCAGCCCGATCTGCAGGCTCGCCCCAAATTCCATCTCCCGTGATTCTCATCGCGCCGTATCCCAAGCGCGTAACGCGAAGATCGTTTCCGATCAGGAATTCTCCGGACTTTTTAGCGGGTGCTTGGTTTCGTTGCACTGCGAACTTGTGATTCTGCATATAAATTCCCCTTTCCGCGCAAACGTGAAAATTGACGGACGCCCTTGCTGTTGGAGTAATGCGAGGTAGGCGACGTTGCAAAAAAGGTACATCCAGTCACCTCGCCCGGCTCGAAACGCTCCGGCCTCATATGTGTCGAATATTGGTTTTGATGGTGTCCACCACCTCGTCGATTCGACCAGAGAGGACTAGTTTTCCCAAGGTCAGTCCAAACCCCACAACCATCTCGGGCTCATGTGCGAGGGCAACGAAAGTGCATTCGGATCGGTCACTACCAAAGCATCCGCCGCTGCGTAGCAGCATACGTAGATTTATACCTGCACCAGAAACTCTCCCAATTTTTTGTGAAACGAAGAGCTCGATTTCTGCACTACTCGAATGAGTGGAAAAAGGTCGTGCGGGTGTGGCGACTCAATTACATCCACGAGATCCCGATATCGAAGACCCTTGGCAACCGGGGGGAAGACTTGGGTTCTTCAGATCGCCGGAACCGGATGGGGGAAACGGCTCCGGCGATCTTCGGGTATTTGAAGGCGAGAGTTCTCCATTTCTCCTGGCACTCTTTTGAACATCCCAAGCCCAGCGTTCAGAGAGCGACCCTGTTCTGGTTCGCCCCTTATCACCCGACGGTCGCGCGCGAATGGATCTAACAGTTGGAGGCGCGAACCCGCGCTCAAAGCTCGGATGTGTTCCTTTAGAAGTGCAAAAAGACGGGCCGGGGACTAGCGGAAGAGGTTACAGGCAACCACTATAAAGGTGGGAGCGTTTCGCTGGAATACTTCGACGAGCTCGAGAACGCGCTCATGCGCCCAGCAGGCCAGTGTTGTTTCGTCTTTCGGAGTCTTTCGGGAACCGAATGTCCCCCATCCGGTTAGATGGGGGACCCGGTTTTTCGCAGACCAGATTCGCTTGAGCGAATTCGCCAGAGCTGTCACTTCGCGTGCTCCATGGCGTCGGAATCTCCCAGGTGACCGATTTGACGGTGAGCGCTTTTCAAGCGTGCCAGCGCCGTGTCGATACTGATTCCGAGAATGGCTGCGATCTCCGTCAGTGTGTATCCCTGAATTTCTTTCAGGAGAAACACGTCGCGGTATCCCTTGGGCAGGTCGAAGGCTCTCAGGATCGCGCATTGGAAAGCGCCCGGCCCCTCCAGTCCAGGCACAGGTTTCCGGGCTTGCGGCGGCGAAGTGTGCGTCGCCGAGCGACTTCGAATTGTATGGATGGGGCTCATCTTCTCGGGGAATAGTGCCTCGTCCAGCCATTTCGTTACACGACAACACGAATGATTCCATCTTCTTCGGCATGAGTGCTAAACTAGCTGCCACTACGGCACCTGCGGGGCAGGTTCTTGGAACTCCAATCCTTTGACGAATCCTACGTTGAGCGTCTTCGTGGGGGAGACTTCCGGACACAGGAACATTTCGTGGCGTATTTCACCGAGTTGATCCAGCTCAAACTGCGCTCTCGTCTGCATTCGCCTCAGGCGATTGAGGACGTCCGGCAGGAAACCTTTAGCCGTGTTTTTGCCGCGCTGCGCGGCGGAAAAATCCGCCAGCCTGACCGTCTCGGCGCCTTTGTGAACTCCATGTGCAACAACGTCTTGCTCGAGCAATATCGGGCGTCCTCGCGCGACAGTTCGCTGGAGGACGAGGAGCAAGCGGACTTTCCAGCTCTGACCGTGGATGTGCTCGGTGCGATTGCCGCCAAGCAAATGGCAGAGAAGATCCGCGAGATCCTGGAGGAGATGCCCGAACGAGACCGGCGGCTGTTGCAAGAAGTCTTCCTGGAGGAGCGGGACAAAGATGAAGTGTGCCGCGATCTTGGAGTTGACCGGGACTACCTCCGGGTGCTGCTGCACAGGGCAAAACAGTCATTCAAGTCCTTGTATTTGAAAAATATGGCGGCTCGTCCGCCGGGTGTCGTGGCCGCTGGAAAACTGTGAAACGGTTGGCGGCCACAACTCACTACTGTTATGAGAGGGATCGACAATGGACCATGATGAGGCGGTCCGGCAGAAAGCGACAGAAAGGTATCTTCTGGACGAGCTCGATCCTGACCTGAAGGATCAGTTCGAAGAGCACCTGTTCGATTGCCAGGACTGCGCACTCGATGTGCGCGCCGCAGCCATGTTCGTAGAACAGAGCAAAGTTATACTCACGGAACGGACCGTCCCGTCTCCGCTGCTGGCCCCGGCCCCAGCGCCGGCAAGAGCGGGATGGTTGGCCTGGTTCCGTCCCGCGTTCGCTGTGCCCGTGCTGGCCTTACTGCTGGCGGTGGTTGGCTACCAGAATCTCGTTACCTATCCGCATCTAATGCAGGCGGCGAATCAGCCTCAGGTAGGACCTTGGGCGTCCGTCAACGTCAGCACCCGCGGTGCAGCCACGACTGTGATCAAGACGCACGCGGGAGAGGGCTTCGGCCTGCTGGTGAACCTGCCGCCAGAGGATGGATTCGCGTCGTATGCGGCGGACTTGTATAATCCCGCGCAGAAGCTGGAGTGGTCGGGCCCGATTTCCGCAACGGCCGAGGAAGGCCGCCAGATCTACATCCCCGGCAGGAACCGCCAACCGGGTACTTACACGCTTGTAGTGTATGGCATTACCGCCGTCGGCGAAAGAAAGGAAATCAGCCGGCATTCGATTGATGTACAAATCCAGAACTAAGCTCAAACGAGCGGAGCGCAGCCGATGGCAGACAACGTCAAATCTCATTACTTCCATGCGGAAGCGCACGCCCTCGCCGGGAAGCTTGTCCTCCCATTCAAAGAAGAGATCAAGAAGCAGGCATTCGTAAAGTTGGAAGGCAGGCTCGCGGACTTGTCCGACGAAGAGAGAGCGCAACGCAACTATTTCTCTCAGCATGCCAAGAATTTCCGGCTGGAGGGAATCATTTCCTACGCGGCTGCCCATACCCAGGTCTCGGGGCATGCAAGCGAGAAGCACAAAGGCGCGTCGGTAACGCTGGCCACTTCCGTGGTGGAGGATCTGAACGTTCTGAACGTGGTTACCGCGGATCGCGTGGTGGCGCAGATTTCGACGACGCACTTGCCAGGTGAATACTCGCCCGAAGTTACTTTTCTGGGCACGCATTTCGAGAACTTGAGGATCG
>Ga0116123_1001439_pt1 | contig 13643 bp, 16 predicted proteins | sample June2015DPH_13_1_3_FD_89727 | JGI IMG/M metagenome (GOLD analysis project Ga0116123, IMG submission 89727) | Peatland microbial communities from SPRUCE experiment site at the Marcell Experimental Forest, Minnesota, USA - June2015DPH_13_100 | ecosystem: Environmental > Terrestrial > Soil >... | reverse complement strand
TTCCTAGGGTTCGGTACGCTGCGGATTCTACTTTTGAGTATTATCTTGGGCGTAACTAACCTGTAAAGTGGTGTAAGTGGATTATGAGTCAAGAAGGATACGGCGGCCGAAGCATGTTCAAAGTTACATGTTCTGACTGCGGCGCTGAAACTGAAGTGCCGTTCAAGCCAACACAAGGCCGACCAGTATATTGTAGGGCATGCTACCAGAAACACAGACGATACTAGGTTCTAAACCTGCAGTTATCGTCTCCCCCTTTCCTTTCTAAATTTTCATTGCATTTTTGCAATAGTTCAAATCAGAACGTGAACAGTAAGTTACCGAATCGAAATGGAATTTGACAAGTTAGTTCGAAAACGCAGAATGGTGCGCAATTTTCGACCTGACCCAATCCGCGCTGGTCTGATCAACAGCCTACTTGAGTTGGCCCTTCATGCGCCAAGTGCCGGTTTTAGCCAAGGCTGGGCCTTTGTAGTAGTAACCGAACAGGAACTGAAGAAGAAGATTGGGGAGCTTCAGGGAGAGGTTGACTATTACGCTTCCAGTCGTTTTCATAAGTTCGTTTCAGAGGCTCCAGTGCTGGTCGTGGCCTGCACCAGCGAGAAGATCTATCACGACCGTTACCGAGAACCCGACAAGCTGAATGAAGATGGAACCGAGATTGAATGGCCAACTCCTTACTGGTTTTTCGACATAGGATGCGTGTGCATGTTGATCTTCCTCGCAGCTGTCAACAAAGGTTTGGCGGCAGCATTTACGGGTGTCTTTCGCGTCGACCAGATGAAACAGCTTCTCGGGATCCCAAATCACTTCCACCCAGTCGGGGTTCTGTCCTTAGGCTACGCCGCAAAGGATGTGAAATCCCCGTCCCTTAAGCGGGGTCGAAGGCCCATCAAAGAGGTCGTTCACTATGAACATTGGTGACGCGCACCTACAGCCTGATTAGAAGAGTTCAAAGACTGGTGAGCTGAGGCAAGTTACGCCACCATCGCCCTTCCGAAATTCTGAGACGTCGATTTCGATCGGTCGGTAACCCACATCCTTCAGTTTGGCAACAGTTTTGGGAAACCCGGATGGTATGAGAACCTTGTCTTCCCCGATGTATAATGCATCGGCAGCATAGGATTCGCGCTCAGGTATTCTGATGAACCTGAACCGCGGGAATGAATCTGGGTTAACCAGGTCAGGCGCTATTATCATCGTTCCATTGTTTAGGTACGAGCATCCGCATAAGAGGTGCATAAGCCCCGTTCTTACTGCCCTCACGTCCTGATTGTCGAGGATAGCGTTCAGCTGCTTAATGCCACTCGCGTTAGTTCGTTTGGAGTCGCCCACAAAGATGCCCCTGTCAGTAACAACCACGTCGCCCCCTTCCAAAGTGCCGGGAGGGTTCACGAAATTCAACACGCCAACTTGGGCTCTTTGACTTCTTAGCTCGTCGGTGAGAACTTTCGCCTCACCCCTGCGAGTCTCCTCTCCGAACCGGCCTATTATGGAGCGAGAGGCACCCAATAGAGCTGGGTCTTGCATGAAAACCGAATCTGGGTACGCTTCCAATGACTGAAGCCCGATTACTTCAACGCCCGCTTCTTTCAGGATTGAGGTATACGTTCGGTGTTGTTCCCTCGCTAGCGTTACGTCGATATCGCCTTTGCTTGGGTTCGAGGAGACGCAATTAATGTAACTGTCTGACGGCGGGCGAACGAATGCAACATGAAATAACCTATCAAACCCACTCATCGCGTTCCCCATCGCCCAATATTTCTCAGGCCACAATTCATGTAGGCTATTCTTGGATTCTAGGGAAGTTCGATAGATATTCAGTGCCCTTTTCCGTATCTAGTATGTCGTCCTCTATTCTGATTCCGCCAATCTTCGGGCCATAAATCCCAGGCTCAACACTATGTACCATGCCAGGCTTGAGGAGGTCACTTGACTCGACGTGCAATGCAGGAATAGGTTCGTGAACTCCCACACCAATCCCGTGCCCAAGCCGATGCACCAGATACTCTCCAAGTCCGTGGCGCCGTATGACATCTATCGATATTCGTGCAATCTTCGCTGCGCTGACCCCCGGTTTTATTGACGATATCGCGGTGCTTTCCGAATCGAGAACCGCTTCAAGAAGCGACATCTGTTCTTTGTTAGGTTTTCCGACAATGAAAGTTCTTGTGGTGTCAGAACTATAGCCGTCCGCTATCACGTCAAGTTCCAATAGCACGAGGTCACCGCGCTTCAACTTGCGCCGCGTATTACCGACAACGTACTTGTACGCTTCAGCGGTTGACGGCCCTGATACTACGAAAGCGCACGCGACGACACGATTAGCCCGGTGCTCCATCACACCTTGCGTGACTATGTCGTGCTCAATCTTGGTTGATAACTCAATTTCGGAAAGGCCGGGTTTCAGATTTCGTTCGAATGTTTCCAGTCCGATGCGTGCGATTCGATTCGCCTTCTTGAGGGCTTTCACTTCTTCCATAGTCTTTATTGCGCGTGCTTGAATCAGCAGCCTAGAAGCGTCCTTCAACTCATACCTTGTGAGTTTCTCCCTAAGAGTCGTCAGCGTCTTTTGGCCGATCACGTTCAGTTCATACCTTAACGTTGACGAGAGGATGAATTCCCAGGCCTCCTCAACTCCGATGGCGCCGGAACTTATTCCGATGTCCGATAGTGCCTTGAGAACTTGTTCCGAGCCCACGTTAAGGGCGCTGCCTAGATGTTCGAATGTCTCCCACTTGTACAACCTGACATCCGAAACCCAAGTAGGTGGCAGGGTCTCTCCTGCGGGGTGTATTAGGACTGGGTCTCTTTCGAGCGGGAAAACTAGGTAAGTTAGGCCTCTGCCGCTCCAAGCATCCGAAAGGTACGTGACGTTTTCGGGTAGGCGCAAAACTAAAGCCTCGAGGCCTTCCGTGCGCATCATTTCCCAGACACGTTTGAGTTTGACTTCGTCGCGAACCAAATCCGTACCACCCGAAACGGGTTGTGATTGTCATAGAGTTAAGAGGTTTCCCGTAAACGGAAAGGAAAAATCCACGGAACTCGAGGATAGCAGTGCTGGAATGATTTCTTGGAAGAGCGAAAAGTCGAGATGCCACAGGAATGGGGCGGCATTATCCCGACCCAGGTCTTTATCGATGAAGGCAAGCGGTTAGTCGACGAAGCTGCGAAACGAGAAATACCGATTAGACTTCTCGGAGGCGTAGCAATTCGTATCCACTGTTTAGAATTCCTAGATTTCGCTGAGAAACTCATGCGACTAGGAGAGGGCCAGCAGGAGTATACCGACCTGGACTTTATGTCATACATGAGATTCCGAAGAAGTAAGATGAGAGAATTCTTTGAAGAGATGGATTATGAGAAAAGGCCGACAACAATGTCGACCGCCGCTACCCAGAGGCAAATTTACTTCCACCCGAAAGGTTGGTTTTACGTCGACGTCTTTTACGACAAATTACTTGCCGCTAACCATCCGTTGGATTTCAGGGGACGATTGGAGCTAGATTCGCCGACCATAACGCCCGCTGATTTGTTACTTGAAAAGTTGCAGATCGTATTCCCCGGTGAGAAGGACATCAAGGATCTACTCTTAGTTCTCCGGGCGCATGACATTTCACAAGAAGAGGAGAAGAATAAGATAAACACGAAACTCGTCGCCGCCAAACTTGCCTCAGATTGGGGTTTCTGGTATACCGTAACATCAAACCTGAGCGGCCTGCGGCAGTACGTCGAAGACGCTCAGAGTCTCACAGTTGAGGATAAGCAGGACCTCACATCGAAGATAGACCGCCTTCTGCGAGCCATAGAGACCAAGCCCAAGAGCACAGGTTGGAAGATGCGCTCAATCGTCGGTACCAAGAAGATATGGTACAACCCTGTTGAAACCACTCAAACGGTCGGCGAATTCGGAATCTGGAAACTGCGGGAAAGGAAATGATCGCGCCAGTTTTCTTGACGATACTATATATTGCCGTCCAAAGGCGATAGCTGCTTCGAACCGGAAGCCTCACGACATGAATGACTTGTTGAAGTACTCAGTCGACCGAACACGTGACCTTGGCGCTCAATATGCCGACGCCCGCTTCCAAGACCTAAGGCAGACACTCATCATCGCGGAGAATGGTTCTCTCCGAAGCTACGAATCGGACCGTTCGACTGGGATAGGGATCAGGGTTCTCGCTGGAGGAGCCTGGGGCCTCGCATCATCAACCCTTCTAAAGAAAGGGAATCTGCGACAGATGGCGTCGGAAGCCGTCAGGATGGCGAAAGCCACTAGGAAGTTATCCACTCCCGTACAACTCGCCAAAATTAAGCCCATGGAATCAACAGTAAAGATTCCCGTTAGAAGTGACCCAGACAACGTACCACCTGATGCAAAAGTTAAACTCCTTTTGGAGGCAAACAAAGCAGCACTGACAATAGCTGGCATCAAGAACTCAACTTCGCGATTAGGATTTTTGCACGATGTCCGAGTTTTCGTTTCATCTGAGGGGACAAATGTAAAGACCGATGTTACGACATCTGGGTTCAGCCAGCTTAGCGTCGCCGGTGCCAACGGCTCTATGGAACGCGTACCCGAGCAACGGTCCCAATGTGTCGGATACGAATTCATTGAGAGTACGGATTGGAATACATTCGCCGCCGAAGTTTCTCAACTTGCAGCCAAGGTCGTCGGGGCACCTATGCCTCCACCTGGAACCTACCCTGCGATACTCGACCCTGAACTCATAGGGCTCTTCCTCCACGAAGCCCTGGGGCATGCGTCGGAGGGAGACCTCGTCGCCACGAAAGAGTCAGTCCTGGAAGGAAGGCTTGGCGCCTCAATTGCAAGTGAAGCCGTGACGGTTTATGATGACGGTGGAATCGCAGGCGGGTACATGGTTCCATTTGATGATGAAGGAGTACCGAAGGGCAAAACAACTGTGGTGGAGAAAGGTAAGCTGCAAGGTTTCCTTCTATCGAGAGACACAGCAACCGAATTAGGGCTTAAACCAACGGGAAACGCTAGAGCACAGAACTTTGAGCACAAACCCATAGTTCGCATGACGAACGTCTACATGGAGCCCGGTGACCTATCCTTCGAAGAACTTGTGAAAGGTATTGACCACGGATTCTACATTCGTGGAAGAGGCAGCCTCGGCGGCCAGGTTGATGTCGGCGGTGGGACGTTCACATTCCGAGCCGGCCCATCATATCTAATCGAGAAAGGAGAAGTGAAGCACATGGTTCGAGCGGTGAACTTCGCGGGGAAAGTTCTGGAAACGCTGAAAACCATCAATGCAGTCGGAAAGGACTTCTCCATTTCAACCAGCGTATTCGGCGGGTGCGGGAAAGACGGCCAAATGGCGAAGGTCGGCGACGGCGGCCCACACGTACGCCTCGGGAAGATCACAATAGGCGGAAGGGCTGATTGACAGAAATTCTACCAGCCGCCGAGAGCGCAGTAAGGCTTGCAATGAAGAAAGGGTTCGACGAAGCAGAAGCCTTCGCGACCAAGATTACACGCCGTGATATCATCTTCCGCAATACTATCGAAGCGACAAGGCGCAGTACAGTTGCGGGGCTGAGCGTTAGAGGCATCGTTGGCCGGCGAACAGGGTTTTTCTCAATATCCTCACTCGAACACTCAGACATTGAAGCAGCGGTTGACGAATCTCTTAGGATCGCAAGAGCGAACACCGAGGACCCTGCATGGAGATCGCTCCCGCGAAAATACGGAAAAGCCAGCGTTCAGAAAATCAGAGACACGAACATTGAGCATGCCACGGCTAAGGACCTTGTTGACGAAGTGCGTCTTGCAATCAATACCGTTCGTGAGGTAGGTTCCGCGGACATTACGCGAGGTTTCCTCCTAACCAACGTCATGTCGAACGCTATCGCAAACTCCCATGGATGTAGACTGGAAAGAAAGGAGACCCTCGCCGTACTGTCACTTGCTGTAAAAGCGGGCACAGCCGACAAAAAGGGAGTTAGCAACGAATTCAGCGTGACACGCCTGTGGAAAGAACTCAAAACAAAACAGCTCGCACACGCAGTGGCCGAAAGGGCAGTCAAAATGGTGGACGCGGTTCAGATTCCGAATGGAAAAATGAACACTGTCTGGCGACACGACTCATTCTCAAGCATAATTGACGCTATGCTCACCCGCACAATCACAGCAGACGCTATTCAGAAGAACAGGTCGCCATGGGCTGGGAAAATTGGCCAACATGTGGCTAGCGATGGCGTCACAATTGTCGACGAGGGTAGAATGGAAGCTGGAAACGGAACACGACAGTTCGACGATGACGGAACCCCACAGACACGCACCCCAGTTATCGAGAAGGGGATACTGCGGGGATTCCTATACGATAACTATACAGCGAGCAAAGAGAGCCGCCTCTCCACGGGAAATGCCCACCGAGACGTTGGAACCTTCGGCTCCCAACCAAATTACATGAAAACTCCGACCCCGTACCCGAACAACCTAGTAGTCGAACCCGGAGACGCCACTGCCGAGGAACTAATCAAGGAAACTAAGAATGGCCTCTATGTTGTGGAAACGATAGGAGAATGGCTCTCGAACCCCATTAGCGGAGAACTCAGCGCGACGCTCAGCAGTGGTTTCCTAATAGAGAACGGGGAACTCACGAGGGCCGTCAAAGGCGTGATAATTGCGTCGAACTTCTTTGATATTCTCAAAGGAAAGATGGACCTCCGCGCAAATGACCTTCACAGCGCAGGAGCAGTGTACGCACCGACCACGCAAGTCAATAGCATGACTGTCGCTGGAGAATGAACACAACCGTGCCTGGCGCAGGTGTTCGGCGAGGGGGGGGTGGGTGGTGTAATTTTATGGGGAGAACGTGTTACTTTGCTGTGTTTGTGATTGTGGCTGTGCTTCAAGCATTTCGCGAAAGTTCACACTCTTTTAGAGCTCAAATGAGACCGTTCGGATGCAGTCAGGATTGCTGTGGGTTCTGCGGGTTCATGTGCGCGAGTTAAAATAACTAAACAAGCTGGCACAATGTGGGGAAGCCTTGATTTGGTGGAATGGGTCACCCTCTATTGTGAAAAGTGCAAGGCCGAGACTAAACACGATTTGGGTTGGGAAAGGAAAAAACCGATGGTGGGTAAACCTTACCGAGAGGCAGCGTGCACGCGTTGCCGGAATCGCACCAAGTACTACAAGAGATGGTGAGCCAAGGTTGGCACGTTGTTAGGTGTCACCTTTGACTATATCGAGGATTCCTATTGCGGTTGGTAACCTAGTTGAGATCGTTGGCATTCTCTTCGCCCTGTACCTAATTGTGATGGCTCCTGAGGTTACCCTCGTTCCCTTGAAGCTGATTCTATACTTGGTTGCGTGGGTTTGCTTACTCTTCTTTCCACACAGCCTAACACACTATGCTGTAGGCAGGTTGGTTGGGGTGAGGTTTCGGTACTACTCGTTCGGTAAGTCTTCCGTTTACAGACTCAGAATACCATTCCTTAGCGTGATCGCGTCGAGGTCACCCGTCTTGACATTGAAGGTCGATCGAGGGTCACTTCAATCGGTCGGTCGTGGCGGGCGTATTGCAATGTTTAGTTCAGGAGCTGTAGCGTCGATGGTGTTTCCATTTTTTGTTGCATTTGCCTCGTTTCGAGACTTGCCGATGGTGTTTAGCGTTTTTCTCCTCTTGCTCTCCGCCGCGAACCTACTGTTCGATTGTTACTTTAGTCCGAAAGCTGGCGACATATTCAGGGCGATTTCTGCGGCTAAATAACGTCGATTGCGAAGGTTGTAAGGCAGCTCAGATTGGTACCGCTTTAATATGGCCCTTTCAATCTGGGAGATGTGGACAAGTTATGAACTATAGGCGTCTCGGTAGCGCAGGCCTGAAGGTTAGCGAACTTTCTTTGGGAGCTTGGGTTACATATGGGGGCCAAGTCGGCGAAGATGCCGCGCTGAAATGCATGTCTGCCGCCTACGATGCTGGAGTGAATTTCTTCGACAACGCTGAAGCCTATGCGAAAGGAAACGCCGAGAAGGTCATGGGAAACGTACTCAAGAAGATGGGTTGGTCACGCGAGAGTTTCATTGTGTCCAGCAAAGTCTTCTGGGGTGGAGAAGGCCCTAACGATAGGGGGCTCTCCCGCAAACACATCTACGAAGCTTGCCGGAAGTCCCTGAAACGCCTTCAGCTCGATTACCTGGACCTATTCTTCTGCCACCGTCCCGACCCGACTACTCCAATTGAGGAAACAGTTTGGGCGATGGACGATTTGGTCCATCAGGGTTTGATCCTATACTGGGGTACCTCAGAGTGGAGTGCAGCTGACATAATGCGTGCCCACGCTATTGCAAGAGAACAGCACCTGAACACGCCGCAGATGGAACAGCCGCAATACAATATGTTGCATCGGGACCGAGTGGAGAAAGAATACCTTCCCTTATACCGTGAAATTGGTTTGGGCACAACGATCTGGAGCCCGTTGGCATCAGGGTTACTATCAGGCAAATACAACGAAGGCATCCCAGCAGGAACTCGGGGTTCGCTTCAAGGCTACGAGTGGTTACGCGAATACATTCTCACACCGCAGAACATTGGGAAAGTGAAACTGTTGCAACCCATTGCTTCTGAACTGGGTTGTACGATGGCGCAATTGGCTTTGGCATGGTGCCTGAAGAACCCGAATGTGAGCACGGTAATTACGGGCGCAACCCGACCGGAACAAGTCGTAGAGAACATGAAAGCCTCAGAAGTAGTTTCAAAGCTAGATTCGGAGGTTATGGACCGAATCGATAAAGTCCTAGGCAACAAACCTGTCTTCGAAGAAGACTAGTCTACTGTAGAGTCAAGAAGTGCACGCAACTTCCTGAAATCCTCCAGCATCACCTCCCTCAAACTGAAGGTGTAGAGGGCGGCAGCTGGGTGGTACATGGGAAAGTATGTCTTCCCACCGACCTCGAAGGGTATACCATGAACTTCCGTTACGGGATCATCCGAGTTGATTAGCGCATGTATCGCTGAGTTTCCCATCGGGCAGATTACGCTTGGTTGAATGAGGGCGATCTGCCGTTCAAGGTACGGCCTGCAAGCTGCCGCTTCATCCTTTCTGGGCGGCCTGTTGTTCGGGGGCCTACACTTCGCAATATTCGTGATGTAAACTTCTTCTCGCCCCAAATTTACCGACGCAAGGAGCTCGGTGAGAAGTTTACCAGCAGCTCCAACAAATGGACGACCCTGAATATCCTCTTGCTCTCCTGGGGCTTCCCCGACAAACATCACCCTCGCATTTGATGACCCCTCACCGGGAACTGCTTTCTTCCTCGTCTCACAAAGCCGGCACTTCCTGCAAGAAACCACTTCGTTTGAGATCTTCTCCAGCGAGTCTTCCGCTTGCGTCGAAATCACATCCGCATTTCCGGGTGAGTCAGATTGCGCTTTCCGGGATTTTGTTAACGCACGGTATATATGCCTCTTTTCGCTTGTAGCGAATTCGCTTCAAGGTAATCGTATATGCCCATCACCGATGTTGTGAAGAAACAGCTCGCGCAAAAGGTAAGGTTGCACTACAAGGTATGCCGCGACTGCGGCGCACGCAACCCGGGCCCGTCTAATCGGTGCAGGAAATGCCACGGCCACAACCTGCGCTGGAAGAAACGTGAGCTGGGCGCCAAGTAGAACCACTCACACTGATTCGCATAGTCAACCAGCAGACCGCTTCGTATGAGGGGATCGAGGCGTAAAATGAGCCGAGCGTTACCTTCGCTTGGCACCGTTTGGCACCACCCCTCAATGGGTGGATCCACCCGCTTCCACACGTGGTCAGCGCTCATTCTTGCATAGAACTGCCGGTCTGAATTTCAAAAGGGAAAAGAGAAGTAGAAGGTGGGTTGGCCCAGGCCGGTTAGGATATCCCCATCTGTGCTTTTGCTTCTTCACTCATCTTGTCTGGTGACCAGGGCGGTTCCCACACAAGATCAACCTTCGCATCCTTGACGCCGTTCATGGCTTTGATCTTTGATTTGACTTCCTCAGCAATCATTCCACCCATCATGCAGCCTGGAGCGGTGAGCGTCATCTTGATTCCCACGTTACCATCATCTAGAACGTTAATGTCATACACTAACCCTAGGTCCCAGATGTTGATTGGGATTTCTGGGTCGTAGCAATCCTTCAGCACGGTTATGATTTCATCTTTAGTAACCAATCTTCAATTCACCTCCACGTTCGGGAGCGAGCAAGTCTTCCGTGACAACTCGGCATTTGCCTTCCCTATTAATCTTAGTCTGTTCCCTTAAACCCGTGAGACAACCTACGCTTTCTGTTCAGACCAGGCTATTGGCATAGCGCCGGGAATCGGTTCGAGCAACCTGTTCGCGTTCAGCCTCACAGCCCTCGTAACGTCTTCGAATAATGGGTTGGCGTATTCCTCTATTTTTCCTTCGTCAGCTAACTTGGCAATTTCAGGGTCGATTGGGACGGTGCCCAGGAATGGTATCCCCGCCTTCTTGGCAGCCTCCGGTGCTTTGCTCCGGCCGAAGACTTCGATCCTCTCACCGCAGTGTGGGCAAACCATGTAGCTCATGTTTTCGATTAGGCCGAGAATCTTCACGGAAACGAGTTGCTCGCTGAGTGTCTTCGCCATATTGATCGCCTTACCTACGACCATCAGTGCAAGGTCCTGCGGCGTCGTAACCACAACGACCCCCTGCAATGGGAGCGATTGGAAGACGGTCAACGGGGCGTCCGAGGTCCCTGGAGGGAGGTCGACGAGTAGAAAGTGCAGGTCTCCCCATTCGATGTCCTGAAACATTTGGCGGATCACGCTGTTGATGATTGGGCCTCGTACGATGACAGGCATCTGTGGTTCTTCGAGGATGAGATTCATCGAGACGACTTTGATTCCCAAATGCGACGTTGCTGGCAGGACGTGTTTGTCGGGTGTTACGAAGAGGGGGCCTTTCAGCCCGAACATTTTCGCTATGCTTGGGCCTGTGATGTCTGCGTCGAGTATGCCTACCTTGTAGCCCAGCCTTGTTAGTTGAACAGCCAAGAAGCCTGTTACGAACGATTTTCCGACTCCGCCCTTGCCCGACATTATTGCGATGACGTTTCGAATTCCTTTCCTTTCCAATCGGTTAATTCCAGGGGGCATGCCTCCGGGCCCCGCCTTTTGCGTTTGGGCCGCAGCCATCTGGGACTGAATCTGCTTGCGCACGCCTTCAAGTTCTTGCTTCGTCATCACACTTGTTTCAACTTCAACAACCGTGACGCCCGGCAGCTTCGTTACTGCCTTTTCAATGTCGCTTGAAATTGTCTTGGACAGCGGGCAACCGCCGACTGTAAGCGCGACAAGAACCTTCACCCTGTCCCCTTCAATGTCAACTTTCTTGACCATTTGTAGGTTAACTATGGAAATGTGAAGTTCAGGATCCATGACGTCTTTAAGTGCCGCCATGACCTGATCCTTTGAAACCACTCTTCCATTCCCCAGAGCTTTGTCGCGGTATCACCGAACAGTGGCTGATAACCGTTGTTAATTTTTCAGGTTCCAAAACTCTGTCTGTTTGGTAAGAAACCTTACACACGGGCCAAGGAAGGTTGGGAGGGGTGATTATTGTGGGGACAAAAAGGGCGTAGTTACTTTGGGTGAGGAAACTGGGAGGATGACGTCTGCAATATTGGTTGATATCCATCCATGATCGGATTTGTCTTTGAAATCACATTAGTGCGTCGGAACTTTGAGCTTTATTTTGTCGCCGTCAACACGCAATTCGTAAGAGGTGAGGTCATACGTCTTGATCTTCCCCGTGATTCGGCTTGAATGCTCGATAAGCTTAAGGAAGCTCTCAGGGAGTTGCTCTACATTTGGTAGCGGGCCCATTTTGGGTTCCGCAATCTTTCGTCCAGAGGTGACGTCAAACTGGGCGCCATGTAATGGGCACGTGACAATGTTTTCCCTCAAGCCACCCATAGATAGTGGTGCATTAGTGTGCCCGCACCGATCACTAACAGCATAAAAGTTGCCGTTAACGTTAGCGACCATAATTTCCTCCCCCTCAACCTCTACGTGTTTCATCTTGCCCGGTGTGACCTCGTTGACGTTCGCGACTTCGACCCAAGGTTGCATTTCTTTCATCTCCCACTTAATCCATCTCAAGCTTTCAGGCAATAAGCAACGATTGCGATACCTACAATGAGAGTTAGTGCGCCCGCTATTTCCCAGAATTGCGAACCACTCATCACACTGCCAGGAAGCATGCCGGCTCCCTGTAGGAACCATACCAAACCAAACAGCGCGATTATTGCACCAACGATCGAGAAGGCTCGTCGTTTCATGCTTTCACCAGACCCCCTATCATGACGTTTTCGCCAAGAGCTTTCCACGTTCCAACAGGGCGTGAAGCGCTCTCCGTCCGAACACTTCTGCATGCATCGCCAGAATTCCAAGCAATTTCTCTTCCCATTCCTTCTGCGACTCCTTGATCCGTTTCAAAATCTTCGTTTGAGCCGTTCGACCCTTGGGCGTAAGCGCATAGTAAACTCTACTCGACCCCTCATCTCGAGTCGATTTGATTATTCCTCTGCGCTCCATGCGCCGAAGGAAAGGATAGATCGTACCAAAACTGACCTTAATGTGCCCTCTAGTCATCTTCCTAAACCGCGTAGCCAACTCATACCCATACGCCGGTCCATCCTTCAAAGCCAGAAAGAACATTACCTCGTACGGGCCAGTCTGAAATCCCTTCGCCATGAGCCATCCCCGCATCCATATCGCATCGATACATCAGGCGGCGTATTTTAATATTACCCATCACCAACTATCGATAAGATAGTATCGCACCGATATATGGAAGCGAACGAATAAGGAATGATATGATGTGACTGTCGCCATACCATTGTTTGACAAGGCAATGAGACGCTAGAAAATATGAAATGTGAAACCCTATGCGAGTAAATGATTTATTCAAATTAGCGGTTAAAGCTCTAGTTGACCGAAAAGCCCGAAGCACTATGACCGTTATTGGAATAATGATTGGTTCAGCCGTAATCATGGCTTTGATTGCAAGTTCAAGCGGATTAAGCGTTGGCATAAACGCTCAAGTGGAAAAGATTGGCGCCAACGTTCTCATAGTTCGTGCTGGAGGGTCAAACTTCCTTACAGGAAGTTCCTCGTCTTTTGCGCTTTCCATTCAAGATATTCCACGGTTAGGTAATCTTCCATACGTCACCCAGGTTTACCCATACTACAGTAGACCAGCAACCGTGAGCGTGGGAGGTCAATCAGTTTCAGGAACACTCATTGGAATTGATTCAAGGGCGCTCCCATTGATATTCAAAGGGTTAGCGCTTGAAGACGGGCAGTTCCCAGACTCATATGAGTCTACTTCTGCCACAATCGGGTACAACATCGCTTATCCCTCATCAGGTCAGGGATTGGTTGGGTTGAATCAAGTTGTTTCCATGAAAATAGGCTCAAGCAGCTCAAGCCTCAGTTTCCTAGTGAAAGGTATCCTCTCGCCATATGGCTCCGCTCTATTCAGTAATGTTGACAACAACATATTCGTGTCGCTACAAGCCGCACAAATATTGATGAAAATTCAAAATTTCAGCGCAATCTACGTGATCGTTGACTCAGCAGATAACGTTGCAACCGTTCAATCGGAAATT
>Ga0116123_1001377_pt1 | contig 14174 bp, 13 predicted proteins | sample June2015DPH_13_1_3_FD_89727 | JGI IMG/M metagenome (GOLD analysis project Ga0116123, IMG submission 89727) | Peatland microbial communities from SPRUCE experiment site at the Marcell Experimental Forest, Minnesota, USA - June2015DPH_13_100 | ecosystem: Environmental > Terrestrial > Soil >... | reverse complement strand
TCCCTAATGCCGTTGGGCCTTTATTGCCGGGATCCCATTAAACGGAGATGCGCTCCAGATATTGATAATAAAGGGGATTCAGGGTGGAGAAGAGACAAATCCGGATTATTGTCTCCATTCATCGCAGCATTTTTATTATATGCCTTTTTTCACGTCTTTGCACAATAACAAGCTGCGTTTTGTGTTTATGCACCGGCCGGAAAACGCTAAGGGACGCCCTTACCCTAACGCTGTCAAGATTACAAGGGTGATCTGCATAAAAACCGCCTGCTTTGATAGATAGTCTCGCCCTCAAGTTCTGCAATAACCTGAGCGCCTAACAAAACAGTCAGTGCAATAGCTTCGTCACCGCAAGAACGGCGAGCAGAAAACCCATCCTGGCCTGCACTCTGATGAAGAGGGGACGCACGATGTTGTCCACGGGGCCTATGCCGAATGCTATCCCGTACTCGCCTCAAGCAGGCCGATATCGGCGTAGCCATGGGCATCAGGGGTTCCTATTGAAGGAAAACTGTGTACCAAAATGTGTATCATTTTTAGTCGATGTTCGAGGCTGAATCTAGAACTTTTAACGAAACTTCTGTCGCCTGTCGTTCGATCCTGAATCAGGACTCGAACCCCCGTCGAGAAACGAAAAAGGCAGAGCCATCTCTGACTCTGCCCTCATTACTATTTTTATTGTCCGACTCTTTACACCAGATATTTCCTCTTGAGCCTGTGGGACGGTGGCGGCGGCACACCTCAAGGAGTGGTTGAAAGACCGCCTCATAGAGCACACGAATTATGCCCCCTGCCACGGCATCGACAAACCCGGGGCGCTCAGCTGGAAGTGGCCGTTCGGGCCGAAGTGAGGATGGAGCCGGCGCAACGAGCTACATTTATGTAGGATAGGGGAGGCAAACCTACTTTTTTAGTGGCTTCCGCGGTCCACGCCTCGCAAGACCCGCACCCCGGAAACCGGACCCGACCGCGTGGCAGGAACAGGCATATCGCTGCAATTACAATCCTTTCCGTTCGTAAGAGGAACGCTCCTACCCCTTCCTCCATGTTTGGCACGGTTATTGGAAGCAGCAGGTACCAAGAGCGGTACCGAAGCGGTTGAGGACACGGTGATGTGTCACGAAACGTTGGTGTTCTGAAAAGGGCGCCATTTTTGCGTGAAGATGGAAGGCCTTTTTGCAAGGGACAGGATAGGCACTATTTGTCCTGCGGGTACTAAACGTGGAGGTATTGGTATGAAAGTTATCGTAGGTATTCTCGTTGGTCTTATTATTCTTTCTTTTTGCTGTCTTGCCGGTTATGCCGAGGACCAGGGGCAGCCGGCGCCGGGACAGAACGTGAGCCCGCCGCCCGCCCAGCCGGCGGCTCCGCCCGCAGCCGAGGCCCCGAAGGACACCTCGCCCAAGGTGGGCAACATGACCATCGACGAGGTGAGAAAGGCCCTCGGACTCAGCCTCTATTTTCAGGGCGGCTATGTCTACAACACGAGGAACCCGAGCTCGCAGGAGAACGACCTCCGCGTCTTCGATCACAAGGCGAACAGCTTCATGCTCGACCTCGCGCAGATCAGGTTCCAGAAGGACGCCGATGTGGGGGGCCTCGGGTACAACTTCAGGTTCTCCTTCGGCGAGACCGCGAAGTTCATCCATTCGAGGGGCCTCGGCCCGCAGTTCAATAATCTAAACCCGGGGACGTCCGATATTAAGGACACGACGCCCTTCGACCTTACGCAGGCATTTGTCTCTTATAACGCACCCGTCGGCAAAGGCCTGACGTTCTCCTTCGGCAAGTTCGTCACCATGCATGGGGCTGAGGTGGTAGAGGCCATCGACGATTACAACTACTCCCGCTCCTTCCTGTTCAACTACGCGATACCGTTCACGCACACGGGCCTGAAGGTCTACTACCCCTTTTCCGACGCCTTCAACGCCGCATTCTATGTAGTAAACGGATGGGACAATACGAACGACAACAACACGGGCAAGACGGTCGGGCTCTCCTTCAACGTTACCCCTGTCAAGCCGGTCGTCCTGGCCTTCAACTTCATGTACGGGCCGGAGCAGGACAACAACAATAGCAACGAGCGCTTTCTCTTCGACTGGGTGGGCACGTTCAACGCGACCAAGAACCTGACCTTCGTCGTCAACACGGATTATGCGACCGAGCAAAGGGTCCTGACCGCCCTCGGTCTGCGCGATACGAAGTGGTACGGGATAGCCGGGTACGCCAAATACCAGTTTACCGACTGGTTCGCCGTGGCGCTGCGCGGCGAGTGGTTCAAGGACCCGGACGGTGTGCGCACCACGTTCACTACGCTGCCCGTGGCCGGTACCGTGCTGCCAACAGGGATCGGGCAGACGCTCAAAGAGGGGACCCTCACGACCGAATTCAAGGTGGCGAAGAACCTTATCCTCCGGCCCGAGTACAGGCACGACTGGTCGGATAAGAATGCCTTCGGCTCGCCCAGCGCCGCACCTTCCGCGCTGCCGAGCGGACGCGAGAAGACGCAGGACACGGTCTCGGTGGGCGTGATGTACCTGTTCTAGACTATAGTGGCACGGCCTCGCTGCCATCCGTTGCAAAGCTCTCGTTATCGAAGTGTGAGCGCGACCGGAAGGTGCGAGAGGATAGATGTGATGAAGTGCCGGGGGTGTCTCCTTCACCCGTAGGCGCCCCCTCCTCCAAGGGGCCGGACATCGACGCCCGGCCCCTTCTAAGTGCATCGGCGCACAGCCGGCCTGAAGGGCCAGGCAGTTCCTTAAAGCAACAGAACGAGTCGATTCCCGGCAAGACGGGGGTCTGAAATAAATGGCAGGAGGACTCTATTACGAAAAGACTTCTTTTGCAAAACAAGGAGGTGTCTCATGGCTAAAGAGATAGGGGGGGTTGTCGTACAACCGAAATTGGGTCTGGTCGGGGCAAGCATGAACGCCATGGCCCTGATCGCGCCGGGTGCCTTCCTCTGGATCACCTATCAGCTCCAGGCGGCGGCCACGGCGCCGAGCGGAGCCTCGGTGGCGGGCGACCCATGGATAGGGATAGTCCTTGCGTTGGTCGTTTGCTTTCTCACCGCCCTGTCGTACGCGCAGCTCGCGAAGATATACCCGGAGGCGGGTTTTGCCAGTTGCGCTTACTTCGCGGAGAAGGCATGGCTCGATGCCAAGGGACAGAAAAGGAGCGGCCCCAGGTCAGCAGCCCGTGTATCCAAGCTCGCCACCGGCTGGTCTGCCCATCTTTTCTCTGGGCCTATTCGGGGGTCATGGCCGCCATGATGGCCACGATGATCGGCTATATCTACAACCAGTTTACGGGCCACGATCTCCCGGTCGTCGACCTGGCCATCATCTGCGTCGTTTTCACGATTGGTACCGGCTACATCGCGTACCGCGGGATAACGGGGTCAACGTTTACGGCCATCGGCATCAACATCATTCAGTGGGGCACCCTGGTACTCTTCAGCGGCCTCGCCATCTGGTACCGCATCGCCAACCCCCAGCATGTCGTCCACTGGGCGTTCTCGGGCGGCCTTGACGTCATCAGGCCCCATATGCTCTCCGGCATACTGGTCCAGTCGACCATCGCCATACTGATCCTCGTCGGCTTCGAGAGCTGCACGGCGCTATCCGCCGAGACAAAGAACGCGGGGAAGAACATCCCCAAGGCGATCATCATTTCTCTCGTCGTGCAGGGGGCGATCGCCTATCTTTTCGAGTATTTTGCCGCGAGTTACATGGTGAGCGACAAGCTCGTCAACGTGACGAACAAGGTGACCACAACGGGTCTTGCGGCGGCTGCGGCGTCGAGCGCCCCCATCGGTGACCTCGTGCAACTCCTCGGGAACAGCGTCATCCCCGGGATAGGCTTCGGTCTCATGATCACCATGGCAGTCACCGTTGCCATCGCCGTCGTCGGCACCACCTTGAGCGCCATGAACACGGCCATGCGCATCACCGCCGGCATAGCGGACTCCCGGGAATTGCCCTCGGGCCTGAGCTTCATCCATCCCGACTTCAGGACCCCCCACATAGCGCTCGTCGCCCTCATAGTAGCCGTGTCGGTGATCGGCATTGTCGGTGTGCAGAGCGTCGTCGGTCTCACCGGTATCACCCTCGCCTCGAACCTCGGTACCTTCATCCTCTACGGCCTCACCTGCGCGTGGACGATCGTCGCCTTCAAGGACAGGAAGGACTTCAACTCCCTCAAGCACGCCCTTATCCCCTCCTTAGGTGTGGTGGCCAACCTGCTCATGACCGTGGCGATCCTTTATCTCTATATCATCGGCAATGCCGACGCGAAGGCAGAGGCGAAGATATGCTTCATCATCGCCGGGGGCTGGGCCATAGTCGCTCTCGCTTACGTGGCCATGACCACCGTGCGTAAGACCAACCGCTTCAAGATGGTCTCCGGCATGATCCGGCCCGAGCAGCTCAACATCGTCGTGGATGCCCTGAAAGAAGAGGACTATATCCTCGGCATGACCGTCACCAGGGTCAAGGGGTTCGGCAAGCAGAAAGGTCACGCGAACGGAAGCGAGGGCGGAGATTCGGTCGTCTTCGTGCCCAAGGTCAGGGTCGACGTCGTAGTGAGGGAATGGGACGTCCAGGCGGTCATGGACATAATCGGGGAAGCAGCCCGCACCGGCGCCGTCGGGGACGGCAAGATCTTCGTGACCGACACAAGCGAGGCCATGCGCATCCGGACGGGAGAACGAGGCATCGAGGCGCTCGCTTGATGAGCATAAGCTCTGCCATAAGGAGGATACCATGAAAAAGATAGAGGCGGTAATCCGCCCCACTAGGGCGGGCGATGTCTACGCGGCATTAGGGGGTGCGAATTGCCCCGGCCTCATGATCACGGAGATCGAGGGTCACGGGAGACAGAAGGGCGTGGAGCAGGAGTTTCGCGGCAGGAAGTACAAGACGGAGCTCCTCACCAAGGCGAAAATCGAGATCGTGGCAAACGACGAGGACGTGGACAGGATAGTCACGGCAATACGGGATGCTGCCCTTACGGGCAAAGAGGGGGACGGCAAGATCTTCGTCTACACCATAGACGATGCCATCCAGATCAGGACAGGCAAGCGGGGCAAGACAATCATATAGGGAGAGGAAGATGAAGAAGATAGAGGCAATACTCGAACCCTCGGAGGTCGAGGTGATGCAGCGCAGCCTCTCGGCGATAGGGATCCCGTTAATAACCGTCACGGAGGTGAAGGGTTTCGGCGGCCAGGGAGAGACGCAGGTTTACAGGGGCGTCAGATGCGAGCCGCCCTACCTCACGGAGGCGAAGGTCGAGGTAGTCGTGCCCGATGAAATGATGGAGAGTGCTGTCGCCCTCATCCGGGAGACGGCGAAGATGGACCCATCGGGGCAGAGCAGGATAGTTGTCTTTCCAATGGAGGATATCATCGGGAAGCGCACGGGCAGTGGTGTCGCTGCCTAGTGACCGGCCCTCGTCGCATCGCCGGCAGATACTATCGATCGGATAAGTTGCCGGTCAGGTCGGGGAAGGCAGGCAGAAACAAAGGATTATCAGGTTATTTTTCTGGAAGCTAGAAAAGAGTCGGCCCGGACGCGGGTATACAAGCGACAGCCATGAGAATGTGCAGCTGCTGGTCGCGTGGTAGAGGGATGAGGCAACAAGGCACTCGTTTGGAAGTCAAATGATACAGAGCAACGACGTGAGCGTAGTCAAGGAGTTACTGGGGCAGACCGACATTAGGAGTACTGAAAAGTATCTTCATTTTAAGGTGGCTCACTTGGCTGATGCATTAGACGGGAGAAGACAGGTTGTGGAATTAGTGCCGAGAGGAAAAAAGGAAGTGAAAGAGAAGTGAACCAAGGACAACATACACCTAATAATATGCAACATATAAATGGTGGAGGCGGCGGGAATCGAACCCGCGTCCAGAGAACAAGAGCCGAAGGAGCCTACATGCTTAGTCGGCGTATTGGATCTCGGAATCGAGGACACTCGCCGACAGGTTTCCTCTCATCCCAGCCTGCAAAGCTTCGCCTTTCTTCACAGGTATCGAGAAAGGCTATCCCACTTGCATTACACCCGGTTGGACTTGAAGCGGGAGGAAAGTCCAGCGGATGTGGCCGCCCTAAGCGGCCAGTGCGTAGTCTGTTTCTGCGTTTGTGTTTAGCTCTACCTGATAGCGGGCAGATAGAACCCCGGCATGCCTCCTTGACCCTTCTTTCCCTGTCGAGACCATTCGCCCCCATTATCATCTTGAGCGTCCTTCGCGCTCGTTGATCCTTTTCTCGTCTTTCGCCTTTATGGCATGGCGTTTGTCGACGGTAGTCTTCCCCTTTGCCAGACCGATCTCCAGTTTCACCCTGTTCCGGTCGTTGAAATACATGGAGAGCGGAATGAGTGTGTAGCCCCTTTCCTTCACTTTACCGTACAGGCGGTTCAGCTCGAAGCGGTGCATGAGGAGCTTTCTGTCGCGTTTCGGCTCGTGGTTATAAATATTGCCGCAGGAATAAGGGCTGATATGGGCGTTCACGAGAAAAAGCTCGCCGTTTTTCACTTTGGCGAAACTGTCGTTCAGGTTCGCCTTGCCCTCCCTGAGCGCCTTGACCTCGGTCCCCGAAAGGGCTACGCCCGCCTCGTACTTCTCTTCCACCTTGTAGTTGTGGAAGGCCTTCCTGTTGGTGCTTATAGTCTTCACGATAATATTATAACACATTCGGGCGGGCCGGGTACCGGAGGGGCGGCCGCAGTTGTCGGGGCGGGATCTTAGGCTTGGAAGATGGGTATCTCTATCACCATCTTAGTTCCTTTCGGGGCGTTGTCCTGGGCGTTGATCCTGCCGCCCATCTCCAGGATGATAGAATTGACGATCGTGAGGCCGAGGCCCATACCGTCCCGGTTTCTCGTGAAATAGGGATCGAAGACGCGGGACTTGTCCTCGTCCATTATGCCGGGGCCGGTATCTGCCAGCTCTATGCGCACCATGCCTTTGCCTTTGTCGTAGTGAGTCCCGACGCTGATTGTTCCGGCTTCCTCGCCTATGGCCTTTATGGAGTTCGTGATGAGGTTGATCAGGGCCCTTTTCATCCTGTCTCTGTCCATCTTGAGGAGGGGGACATGGCCCCCGTACACGTGGAAGGCTATGGCGGGGCAGAGGTTCCTGTAAATGGCGACGGTCTCCTCGATGACTTCGTTCACGTCCTCCATCGTGAGGGTCGATGCCGTGGCGTGGGTAAACTTCGTCAGCTCGTTCGCCATGTCGGTTATGTCGTTGGACGAGTTGAGTATGACCGAAGTCGTCTCGTCGAGCACCTGCCACTCCTTCCCCTCGACCTTCGGGAGCACCCGCCTTCTGATTCTTTCCGCGGAGAGTTTTATCGGGGTGAGGGGGTTCTTGATCTCGTGAGTGAGTCTTTTTGCGATCTCCCGCCAGGTTGCGAGCTTTTCCGCCCGCACTATATGGGTGATGTCGTCGAAGGTGACGATGTACCCTTCGGCCTTGCCTGCTTCATCGCGCAACGTGGTGAGCGAGGCGCGCAGGTGGAGCGTATCGTTCCGGAGCGACAGCTTCGTCTCCATCGCGGGACCCTCACCCTCCTGCCTGATGCCCTTGAGAAAGGTCCTGACTATCTTCCTGAAGTCCTTCCCCGCTAAGCGCCTCAGGTGGCTTCCCATCCAATCGTCGTTCTCCACCTCGAGGATGCCCTTCGCCGCACGGTTCATCAGGAGCATGTGGCCCTTCACGTCCGTCGTGATGATACCCGTGGCCACGTTGTCAAGGATCACCTCCATGTACTTCCTCTTCTCCTCGATCTCGTCTTTCGCGACCTTCAACTCCCTGGCCATCCTGTTGAAGGCGCTCACGAGGGTGGATATCTCATCCTTGCCCCTCTCCTCCAGGCTTATGTCGAACCTCCCGCCGGCGATGATCGCGGCTCCCTCTTTGACTCTTTCGAGGGGGACGGTGATCTCCGTAGCCATCTTGATCCCTATCCAGATGGACAGGAAAATGGAAAGGATCGTAATGAGGAAGAGGGGAATGACGAAGCTGTACTTTACGATTTTCTTGAAGGGCCGCGCTTCCTTGAATTCATGATAGGTCGACGATATCTGCTTCATGCTTTGCGTGCCCTTGACCCTGATCTTCTCGCCGAGGAAGAGCAGGGCCCGCACCTGGCCGGAATCATCGGTTATCGCCGTGAGGAAAAGGAGCAATTCGCCGTCCTTGAGGGGGACGATCTGTTTCGCGAGCCGGCTTTTCCCGATTGTCTTCGATTTTTCGACGAGAAGGCGGCCCATCTGGTCATCGAGGCGGCTGTAACTTTTGATCGGCTGGCCCGTAACGTCGAGCAGCGCGAGGTAGCCCAGGAAATTGGATTCGCCCTCTTCCTTTATGAAGGCCGCGAGCTCCTTGTTGTTGTCCAGGATTTTCTTCTCCTTGATTTCCCTGGCTAGGACCTTCCCCATCCTCTCGTACCGGCTGAACAGGTCTTCGTAGTAAAACTCCGAGAGGTTGCGGGCATTCTCCACCGTGTCTTCCACCTTCTGGCCGAACCATTTGTCCATGCTCGTGTAGAAGAACCACGTGGTGAGGATGAAGAGGGTGAAAGAAGAGATGATCGAGACGGAAAAGACCGTGAGGGTTATCTTCGTCTTCAGCCCCGAGCCCCAGATGCCCCTCTTCTTTTCAATGTAAGTCTTGAGGATGATGCGGCTCGCGGTGAAGATCAGGAGCATGATCAGGAGGAAGTTGAGGTTCAGTATGGCGATGAGGAGCTTGTTGTCGAGAACGGGCAGGAACTTCCGGAAGAAGGGCAGGTTGGTCTCCAGATAGACCAGGACAACGCAGGCTGCGATGGACGCGAGCACGTAGGCGAGGTTCGCCCGGTTTCTTTTCACAAACCCGGCTTCACCGCGCGGCCGAATGCCGCCCGTCTCCATCCCTTCGGACCCTGAAGCTTGTGTCATTTTTTCGCCCCCCCTGCCGTGCGGCCCCTCCGGGAGGCCGCGGAAGCGTTTTTCACCAACGCGAAGTTCACCTGCCTGCCGCGCGCCGACTCGCCGGCCGGGTGGGCCGCCGCTCGCCTCGCCGAAAAAAAGAGGTCCCTTCTGCACGAGGTGCAGAAATCGACATCATCAATGCGGGCGACCCCTTCCCGCGCCAGTAATCCGCGGTTCGCCCGCCTCAGATCGAGAAAGGTGGAGGAGTCCCTTTTCTCGAAGACTTCGTCGCCGAATCCTGCCTTCCTGAAGGCGGCCGCCACGTCTTCTCCTATATTATAGCAGCATGGGCCTATGCCCGGCCCTATAAGCGCGCCGATCCGGTCGGGTGCCACTCCGAGGCCGGCCATGGCGCGCACGGCAAAAGCCGCGATGCGCCCAGCCGTCCCCCGCCAGCCCGCGTGGACGATGGCGCAGGCCCGGCCGTCCAGGGCGTATAGTATGACGGGGAAACAATCGGCGGTCTTGATTACCCCGATCACTCCGGGTTCGGTCATAAGGAGGCCGTCCCCTGTAGTCGGCCGCTCGCCTGCCCTGATCGTGTGCATGTCGCACCCGTGGACCTGGTTAAGAACGATCATGCGGGTCGCCGAAAGGCCCGTGACGAACTCCTTTTTTCTGCCGTTATCGGTCAGGATCGCCTCTGAAGAGCGCGTCATGAAACCGGCGGCTATGCCCGCGTCCTCGAGTTCGGAAAAGGAGTAGTAAGACCAGGGCCCTGCCTGCCTCAGCTCATACTGCATATTCCCTCACGAACGTCTCGATGTCTGCGGCTACGGCTGCCTCGAAGGACACCCTGGCGCCGCTTGCGGGGTGGTCGAAGGCGATCCGGTAAGCATGAAGGAGGGGCCTGTCCGTCAGTTTTTTTGCCCGCTTTCCATAGAGCTCGTCACCCACCACCGGGTGGCCGGCGTGACTCATGTGAACCCGTATCTGGTGGGTCCTCCCGGTCTTAGGATAGATCTCGACGTAGGTGAACCCCTTGAGCCTCTCCAGAACCCTGAACCGGGAGAAGGAGTACCTTCCGCCTCTTGCCACGAGGTCCATCCGCTTCCTGTCCCTCGGGTGTCTGCCGATCTCGCCTTCCACGACCCCCTCGTTTCCCTCCATGACCCCCTCGACTACCGCCCGGTAGGTCTTCTCCACGGCCCGCTCGTGAAATTGACGGGATAGTGCCTCTTGCGTCTTCCCGTCCTTCGCGACGATTATTACCCCTGTCGTACCCCTGTCGAGCCTGTGGACGATTCCCGGTCTCTCGTCGCCGTGGCTCACCTCGCGCAAATAGTTCAGGATGGCGTTGACAAGGGTTCCCCGCCGGTGGCCTAAGGAGGGGTGGACGACCATGTCCTTCGGCTTGTCGATAACTAAAAGATATTCATCCTCGTAAAGTATAGTGATGGGGATGTCCTCGGCAACGAGGAGGACAGGCTCTTCCGGGGCGATCTCTCCCTCGATCTCGACGTCTCTGCGCACTTTGAAAGATGATTTGGGCACCCTTTGCTCCACCCTTACGTGGCCCTCCTCGATCAGCCTCTTGATCTTCGATCTCGGCAAAGACAGCCTCTCCGAGAGATAAACATCGATTCTCACGTTGTCTTTATCTGCGCGGAAGCGGAATTTATCTTCCATCCTGGAGAGCTTGAACTACGGCAAGGAGCAGGTAGGGCTCGTCCTCTTCCTGCACGGTCCGCATGTCGATGAGGACGCGGCCTTTCTCGATCCTTGCTATAAGGGGGACGTCGAGCGCCCTCATGCGCCCTTCGAACCTCTCGACGGAGGTCCGCCGCGGCAGAAGGGAGAGGCCGTAGGACGGTATGGAGACGTCCGGAAGGCTCCCCCCGCCGACTTCCGATGACATTCTGACGACCTCGACCGCCACATGGGGTGAAGCCTTTCTCACCTGCCGGGCCGCTCGGACGGCCCTCTTCTTCACGGCCGCCTCGCTTTCGTGGAGCATCCGCAGGACGGGGATTTCCCGTCTTGCCCTGTCTTTGTCCGAGTAGATAAGGAGGGTGCCCTCGAGCGCCGATAGGGTGAATTTGTCCGGTCTTAAAGCCCTCGTCAGGGGGTTCTTCTTCATGGCCTCGATAAGCCCGGCCCGTCCGAGTATAATCCCGGCCTGAGGTCCCCCGAGGAGCTTGTCCCCGGAAAAGGAGAGGACATCGGCCTTGGGCGCCTCCACCAAAACCAACGGCTCCCCGAGGCCTGTAAAAGCTCCGGGTTCGGAGAGAAGGCCGCTCCCCCCGTCGAAATAAAAGGGGATACGGCGACTCGCGGCAAGGGCGGCGATCTCGTCGCTCCCGGTCTCGTGCACGAACCCCCTGATCCTGTAATTGCTCGTGTGAGCTTTCATGATAAGGGCCGTCCTCTCGCTTATGGCCCGCTCGTAGTCCTCGATGAAGGTCCTGTTTGTCGTGCCTACTTCCCGAAGGACTGCCCCGCTTCTCTCCATAACCTCGGGGATTCTGAAAGCGCCCCCTATCTCGATCAACTCCCCCCTGCTTATTATGACTTCCCTGCCGGAAGCCAAGGTATCGAGCGTAAGAAGAACCGCCGCCGCGTTATTGTTGACTACCAGAGCGGCTTCTGCGCCGGTCAACCTCGAAAGGAGGGAGAGGCAATGGCTGTACCGGTCGCCCCTCTTGCCTTCCGAGAGGTCGTATTCGAGGTTCGAGTAACCGGAAGCGACGGCAACGGCCCTGGCTATGGCGGAGGCCGCAAGGGGGGACCTTCCGAGGTTCGTGTGAATAATCACGCCCGTGCCGTTGACGACCTTGGTCAGGGCCGGCCTCAAGGATCGGGCGGTCCGCCTTCTCGCTTCCTCGATTATTGCCTGCGCGGGCGGTATTTCCCGCACGCTGCCCGCCCTTATGGCCGACCTCAAGCCCTCGAGCACTTCGCGGAGGTGCTCTTTTGCCCATTCCGTGGGGTAGCCGGCCAGTTTCTGCCAGGCTGTGTCCCTCAGGAGATCGTCGACCTTCGGTATCTTTCTGAGGAGGTCCTTCATCGCCCGGTAAGAGTCCTGATAATATTGAAAAGGTTCATCCGCAGTATGCCGGTCGGCCATTGGAGCTCTTTCTTCTCGCCTATCGTGCCGATGTTCTTCTCGACATCGATGCGGAGCTCTGCCATCTTTCGCCCTCTGTTCGGCCCGTCCATTTCCATGATCCGGTCGATCTTGCCGACCGTATCGAGAGAAAAGCCTATCCTTTTTTCAACCTGCCGGTACACGTCCGCCGATATGAGACCGTGGGTCATCTTCACCTTGTTCAGGGCCAGGGCCGCTCGATAGGTGCTGTCTACGATCTCGTCGCGGTTCATCCATTCCGTCTCGTAGTTCAGAAAATACTTCCAGCCGGGCTGCCTCATTGCCTGCCTGTGCGACTCGGCGTCCCTGAAAAAGAGCCTGTAGCCGTGCTCCTCGGGCGCCTCGAAGACCGCGCTCCCCGGGTCGACAAAAGGGGCCAGCGGTGAGATAAAAGGCGTGGCCACCCGCGACCTTCCGAGGCTCCCGAGAAGGTCGCTGCAATAATCCACCGTCTTCATTACCGATCCGTAATCCTGGAACGGCAGCCCGACCATGAAGAAGAGGTCTATGCGCTTGCATCCATATTTTACCAGAGTCTCGATGAGGCCTTCCATACTTTTGTTCGAATAGGGCCTGCCGAAAGCCTGCCTGACCTTCTCGTCGTGGGACTCCGGGGAGATCTCCACGTTAAAGTTCTCAACGGCCTTGCTGATCATTTTAACGTGCGCCCGGTCGGGCGGACTGAAGAACTCGAAGACGAAGCTATTCCTTATCCGCTCTTTCGCGAGGAGGAAGAGCAGCCTCTCTCCATACTCCGGCCCGTTCTGGAAAAGGTCGCCTATGAGGAAGATAGGTCCCTTGAGATGGGCTGCCACCTCCCTGATCTCCTCCACGAGAAGCTCGGGCGACTTGAAGGCAGGTCTTTTCCTGCCCGCCATGTTATTCAAGGCAAAGCGGGAGCCTCCACAGGTTTTGCAGCCGTAAGTGCAGCCCCTGCAAGTGAAAATAGCGGTAATGGGGTACCTGGGCCAGTTGATGAAGGGGACATAGCCGGCAAAATCCCTGTACCTCATCACCTTCCTGATGATGTGCCGGTAATCGGTGCGGGTGTAATCCAGGTCGTCGGGCACGTAGGTCAGGGGGTTGGCGACTACCTCGCCCTTGTCCCGGAAAGAGAGGTTCGGGACATCGTAGGGCTTCTCGTTCCGGCGGATGGCCTCCATCAGGAGGCGCAGCGGCTCCTCGGTAGAATCGCCCCGCACTACGAAGTCTACCGTCTCGTAGCGCCCGAGCAGCTCGCGATGGAAGTAGGTAGAGGACAAGCCGCCAAGGATCACGGGCGTATACGGGTGGTGCTTCTTCACGATCTCCGAAAGGGCTATCGCCCCCTGTATATGCGGCATCCAGTGGAGGTCGATGCCGAAGGCTTTCGGCCTCATCCGCCCTATCTCGCGCTCTGGATCGTAGCTCTTGCTCCGGAGCATCTTGTAGGCCAGGTTGACGATCCTCACTTTGAAGCCGAAGCGCTCAAGGTACTCTGAGAGACTCGCAAAGCCGATGGGGTACATCTCGAATATCGGTGTGGAAGGGATGACATCGCTTATGGGCCCGTGAAGGATGGACTCTTTACGGAAATCATAAACGCTGGGCGGGTGAAGTAAAATGAGGTCCACCATCGTTAGTTGTAACATATCGGATAAGATGAATCAAACGGCCGACGCCGCCCTGCTGGCCGAAGGCAAGACGGCAGGGCCGTTCGAAAAGGTTGTTGCGGACCTGTCAAGGTCAAGAAAAAGATATAACAAGCCGAATCTGCGTTATGTGGGCGGTTCCGGCCTCTTGACACCGGTTATGTCGATGTCTATAGTAGTTGAGCAGCAGCCCCGAACCTTGTAACCGGGTTCTGAGGTGCTTTTATGGTGCCTCACGACGTCCCGCCGAATTCGTACCGAAGTTGCCCCGAAAAGCCGGGGAGGGGCCAGCCCGGTCAAAGACGAAGCAATTCCACAAACATCGGGGACCAGCCAAGCACGGAGGACTTCTACCGGCCGATCGTCGAGATATGTCCCGACGCCATGTATAAATGGGATCTCTTGAAGGATCGGTACGATTACATCAGCCCTGTTATCGAAGAAATAACCGGCTTCGGAGCAGCAGAGCTTTCTTC
>Ga0116123_1001364_pt1 | contig 14235 bp, 15 predicted proteins | sample June2015DPH_13_1_3_FD_89727 | JGI IMG/M metagenome (GOLD analysis project Ga0116123, IMG submission 89727) | Peatland microbial communities from SPRUCE experiment site at the Marcell Experimental Forest, Minnesota, USA - June2015DPH_13_100 | ecosystem: Environmental > Terrestrial > Soil >... | reverse complement strand
TCCGAGTCGAGGAGGGAGAGGTGTTCGGATTCCTGGGGCCCAACGGGGCAGGAAAGACCACCACGGTGAGGATGCTATGCTGCCTGATATCGAAGACAAGCGGCGAGGCAAGGATAAGGGGCCACGAAGTAGGCAACGAGGAGGACTCTCTGAAGATAAGGAAGCTCATCGGATTGGTTCCTGACAATGTGGGCCTCTACGATAGCCTCAGCGCCTACGACAACCTGGACTTCTACGGGAAGCTCTACGACTGCACAGAGCAGCAGCGGAAGGAGAACATCCAACGCTTCCTCACGATGCTTGGACTCTGGGAGAAGAAAGATGCAGCAGCAGGGACTTTCTCAAAAGGGATGAAGCAGAAGCTTGCGATTGCACGGTCCCTCATCCATGACCCTCAGATACTCTTCATGGACGAGCCCACAGTGAACCTGGACCCCGAATCGTCGAAGACGGTCAGGGATTTCATCCTCGAGCTCAAGAAGGAGAAGAGGACGATCTTCCTGAACACGCACAACCTCGACGAAGCTCAGAGGATTTGCGACCGGATTGCAATACTGAACACCAAACTGATGGCGATTGGCACCCCGGCTGAGCTCGAGCGGTCAGTGAGCGGCAGAAAGACCGTGATTCAGCTGGAGCAGGTGACCGATGCGGTTCTTGTTGTTCTCAGGAAGCTACCCATCGGGAATCTGGTCGTCGACGGCAGCAAACTGACAATCGACGTGAAGGACCCCGAGAAAGAGAATGCCGCCATAGTAGACGCGGTAGTCCGAGCGGGCGGCCACCTTCAATCCGTCACCATTGTCGGCTCGACACTGGAGGACGCCTATCTGAAACTCGTGAGGGAAGCCAAATGAGGCTCTCCAAATCGTGGATCATCGCGTCTAAGGACTTCAAGACGTTCAGGAAGAAGAGGACCATAATCTACTCATTGGTGGTCGTCCCTCTGATCATCGCCGTCCTCATCCCGGTCGTTATAGAATTCGCGGGCCACAAGAATGGTGGGACTGGCATCCCTGCGGCGGAACTGCTGATACTTCTTCCCGCCTTCGCCTTCTTCTACGTCATCCTCGCGGCGTATCTCCCGACTCCCATCGCCTCCTACACGATAGTGGGCGAGAAGGTGGAGAAGAGCCTGGAGCCGCTGCTGGCGACGCCCACGACGGACAGCGAAATCCTGCTTGGAAAGGGGGTCGCGGCCTTCCTCCCATCCATTGGAGCTGTCCTGGGAGGGTCGGTGGTCTTCATGATTCTCATGGACCTTGCGACCCGGAGTGAGTTGGGTTACTACTACTTTCCCAACTGGGGCACTGGTATCGAGCTCTTCCTCTTGGCCCCGCTCGCGGCCCTACTGAGCGTTCAGGTGAACGTCATCGTTTCGTCGAGAATGAGCGACGTCAGGACCAGCCAACAACTCGGGGCCCTTACGATTCTGCCCCTCGCCGGGCTTTATGTGGCGGGCGAGCTCAAAATAGTTGACCTCGGCTCAACGTCAAACCTCCTCATCATCGCAGTCGCCCTTCTCGCGGTAGACGTGCTCCTCTTCTTTGTCTCGAGAGCCACCTTCCGCAGGGAGGAGATCTTGACAAAATGGAAGTAACATGAATAGCCCGAATCAGGCTTATTCTCACCGACAGAGTCCATTCTGAGCTTATTTCAGATAGCCCGGCTACGAATCGAACTTAAGTCGAAGGTAGTGCGCTAAATCGTTCTGAGGGTTAAATAGCCCGGCTAGGATTCGAACCTAGGTCGAAGGCTCCAGAGGCCCCCATCCTTGACCACTAGACGACCGGGCTGCTCGGCATTTGGTCGACGTCTTCTCTGCAGATAAAAAGATTGCAGACTTCACTCACGGGCAGCTGTCGTTGCCCGTGTCCTTCCCATGCCCAAATCGTCTAGGACCTCGTCCATGGAATGAAGCGCTGATGCGAGGCGCTTCGGCGTAAGAATTCCGAAGTGCCCGATTCTTATCATGGTGTCCCTGGCCTCGTAGATTCCTCTGGCCACGATGATCCTGTGCCTATTCTCCATCATCTTCTGGATGTCTCCGGCTGTGCCGTCTTTGACCCAGAAGGAGGTCACAGTGTCCGCTCTGAACCCTTCATCAGCAACGAACTTGAATCCCCACTTACCCACCTGGTTACGCGTCAGTTTCCCCAGCCTTCTGTGGCGGGCCCACCGCTTCTCGAGAGTCTCCTTCTTCACTTCGAGCAGCGTCTCCTTGAGCGCCAGAAGGACTTGGGTCGCCGGCGTCGCGAGATACATCCTGGGGTCTTCCATCACCGGCTTCCATCTGAGGAGGTTCATGTAGTACGACTCGATAGGCTTCTTGCGCTTCGCCATGTAGTCTAGGACCCTGTCGGAGGCGGCAAGGAGAACGGCCCCAGGGGCTCCGGCAAGTGCTTTCTGCGAAGCTGTGAACACGATGTCTGCCCCGAGCCTGTCGAAGTCTAGCGGCACACCCCCGATGCTGCAGACGCCGTCGACAATCGAGAAGACATCCGCCTTGACGCATTCCTCGACCAGCTCCCGCACTGGGTTGCATACCGAGGTCGAGGTATCGACGTGCGTGATGAAGACAGCCTTGTACCTGTTCTTCTTGAGCTTCTTCCTCAGGTCGTCAGGGTCTGCGTGAGCTCCGTCCTTGTACTCGATTGTGTCTGCCTTCGCCCCGTGGACCTGGTTGAGAAGCAGCATTCTTCGCCCGAAGTACCCGGTGCTCAGAGTGAGTGTCCTGTCTCCGTGGGAGACGAGGCTGACGACGGATGACTCCATGCCGATTGTCCCCGACCCTGTAAACACGAACTGAGGAGCCTTTTCATTCCTGAAAACGTACCGGGCAAGAGAGACTATCTCCTTGAAAGTGGAGTAGAACCGCGACCCGACGTGAGGAAGCTGGGGCCCGGCCATCACGTTCCTGACCCGCTTGGAAAGATTCGTCGGTCCCGGAATCAGAAGCAGGTCTTCTTCCATGTCTGGTCTCAGGACGACCCGAATGGAGGGGGGTAAAAAACCTCGCTAAAAGTGGTCGAAGATGTCGTGGAGCTTCTCGATGTGTATTATCTTGGGGTCGCTCACCCTTGTGGTGTGGGCAAGCATGAACCCGAGCGCCGCCGATCTTAGGAAGCGAAGGTCGTATACTGTGTCGCCGACCGCTATGGTCCGCTTGCTTGGGATGCCTATCCTCGCCAGGAATTTCAAGTAGGCAAGGTCCTTTCTGGTCGGGTCAACTCTCCCTACCCCTTCAGAGAGAACCCTGCCGTTCTTGTCGAACCGAAGCCCGTTGGCCAGCCAGTAGTCGATGCTCAGCTCCTTCGCGACCTTTTCAGCAAGAATGTCGATCCCTGAAGTGATCAGGGCGGTCTTGATCCCCCGTCTCTTGAGTTCATCTATGGTCGGCTGGGCCTCGGCCCGTACTTTGTATCCAGACAAGATTCTCTGAATCTCGCTCTTGGTCAAGCCCCTTGGCCACGAGGAGATGTCCCTCCGCATGAACTCTCTGTAGTCGATCTTTCCTTCAGTGTACAACTTGAGCGAAGCCTCTCCCTCTTGCGTAGTGCCAAAGGCACGATGAAGGGCGACCCAACTGCTCTCGTGTTCGAGCACCGTGCCGTCCATATCTAAGGCTGCAAGGAGTATCTTCTGTGGCCCCGACATCGATGATTGGCGAATCGGCGAGGGAGATTTAACATTGACCCCAGGTTAATCTACCGTCGGAGACGCCCTTTCTTACAGCCCCGCCCCGGCGCCTGCAAGTGGCGGCTTCAGGAGTCGCAGCAGCCTGTGCGTCATTGGGCAACTGTGTAGGGTCGGCGACCTTCAAATCCGCTCTCTGCGAGGAATGCCAATCAACTCCATCGACTGGGCCAGGACTCTGCTGGCAGCATCAACGAGGGCAAGCCTAGCGTCTCTGAGCGCTGTGTCCTCCTCTCTGTTGACCTGAACGCTCTCGTAGAAATCGTTGAACGCCACTGCGAGTTCGTGTGCAAACCGGGCCATCTCCTTCGGCGAAAGGTACTCGCCCGCAGTCTCAGCCGAAATGTCCATCATCGAGAGCTTCTTGACCAGGCTTGCTTCCTGAGGCCTCGTGAGCTTTGCGGCGCTCCCGATGTCCATCACAGGCCGCCCTGTCGTCTTCTCGAGAATCCTCCTGGCCCTGGCATAGGTATAGAGCAGGTAGGGCCCCGTGTCGCCTTGGAAGCGAAGTGAATCCTCGAGGTCGAAGACGATCAATTTGTCGGGATCCTGTTTCAGGAGCTCGTACCTAAGCGCAGCCACTGAAACTGCCTCAGCGACGTCGTCGACCCAATCCTGGGCGTCCCCGGGGTTCCGCTTGCGGGTCTCTGCCTTGGCCTTCTCCTTCAGAGCGGCCAGCACAGCGTCCACGTTGACGTAGAGCCCCCTGCGACCCGACATGTGCGCAAATTCCGCACCGATCTCGAACCCGAGCTCGGAAGCCGTCCGTTTTGAGAGCGCGACCACTTCGTATCCTCTGTGGAGGTACCTTGACGAGGCTCCCTTTTCGAGCCTCTCGAGGACCTTGCCGACGATCCTCTGCAGATAGCTCTGCCTGGTATCAATCACTGAGACTGCGACATCGGCTCCTCCGAACCTGGCGCCAGGCTTGCTTCCGCCGAGCGTGGTAGAGTAGAGCATCCCACCTCCAGGCTGCGCATCTAGGTACACCTCGTAGCCGAAGGGGTCATCGATCAAGCCGATCTTCCACGCCGCGTACGGGATGTCCTTCGCCACGTAGACCACGGTTCCGTCGGAGCGGACGACAACCTTCTGCTCACCGGTCTCTGGATCCGGGATGACCCAGCACCCCTTGTTCTCCCCCTGGGTCTCGAACTTCACTAGCTCTTCCTTCTTCATCGTCTCGAAGATCCTCTCCCACATCCCGGAGTGGACCAGCTGAGACTCCCAGTTGAGGAGGTCGTACCTGGCCCCGAGCCTCCAGCAGGTCGCAAGCTGGTCGGCGAGTATCCTCCTGACGATCCCTCCCGTGTACTCGGCGAGCTCTCCTCCGCCCTTCTCGATCTCCTTCAGGACGAGCGACTGCTTCTCCTTGAGCCCGGGGTTCTTCGCGTACTCCTGGTTGACCTTCGTGTAGACACTGTCACCGCAGTACACGTCGAACTTGACCCCAGCCGGCGGCACGTCAGGGATCCCCAAGAACCTGAACCCGACGATCACGTCCGCCACCTGGGCTCCCGAGTCGTCGATGTAGTTCAGCGCCTGGACTTCGTTGCCCAGGTACCTCATCACTCGGGCGAGCGAGTCGCCGAGGATCAGGTTCCTCGCATGTCCCACGTGAAGGGCCTTGTTCGGGTTGACGTTGGTGTGTTCGATCGCGAAGGTCTTCCCCGTCTTCTCCTTCGAGCCGAAGTCGTTCTCTGAGACGACGGCCGTTATCGAATCGAGGAAGAACCTCGGGCACTTGATGGAGAAGTTGAGGTAGCCTCCGCGGTGAGGCGTGACGGACCCCACATACCTGGAGTCCTTCAGGAGCTCGGCTGCCTTCGAGGCCAGCCTTACAGCCACGTCGGCGGGTTTCTCGGACCGCTCCTTGGCCACCCGCATCGGGACAGCGCTCGACAGGTCGCCGTAGGAGGGGTTTGGCGGCAGGGCGACCTCGACTTCGATTTCACCATAGCCGAGTGACGCGCAGGCTTCCTTGATGATCTGCTCGACCTCGCCCTCGAACTCCAGGAACTTCAAGCGTGGCCCGACCTGGGGCAGACACGATAAAAGCTCTCGGTGTGGTAACTCTTCTTAACTCGGCAGCTGTAGGGTTCCTCGGGCCCGTAGCCTAGCACGGATCAGGGCGTCAGCCTCCGAAGCTGAAGACCGAGGGTCCGAATCCCTCCGGGCCCGCGTTCAATAAGCTCAGAATATCCTCTGTTCGTCTGGATTAGCTGGATTCTAGCTATTTCAGCGCCTGATTGCAGAACCCATTCCTGCAAGGTCCCGGCCCAGACGTGCTGCTCTGTCGTTTCTTCTCGTGCCACCCCACAACGGCTTTATCATGCGACTCTCACTTGACTGAGAGAAGCCTTGTCCCAGAGCGAGCGGAGACTCGCGGCTATCATGTTCACTGACATTGTGGGTTATGCCTCCCTTACCCAAAAGGACGAGTCTTCCACTCTTCAGGCACTGGAAAGGCATCGAAGTCTCCTTCGTCCGCTCTTCTCTAGCCACGGAGGGCGTGAGATCAAGACCATAGGCGGCGCCTTCATCCCGCCGTGGTCAGTTTCATGCCGACCATGTGCTCCTTGAAGCCCATCGCCTTGTAGAGTCTCATCGCGTCTTCGTTCCTTACCCAGACGTACAGCTCGACCTCCCGCGGTCCCAAGTCATTGAGGTCTTTCAGGCAGACCTGCAGGAGTTCCTTTCCGATCCCCTTCTTCCTGTGGCTGGTCTTGACGTAGAGGTTTGCGATGTAACTCTGTTTCCTCTGCGTTTCTAGCAGTGGCTTGACCTCTCTTTTGCATGCCAGGTAGCCGACAAGCTGGCCCCCCTCCTCCGCGACGAGGACCTGCCTGGGGTCGTGATCGATCAGCTCGCCGAGGAACTCCGTTTGCTTCTTCGTGTTCTCTGTGTGTGTCGGAATCGGCTCGTCGATGGCAGAGGGGTCAGCCACGAACTCCTTCCAGAGGGAAACTATCGCATCAATTTCGTTCGACTTCGCTGGCCTGACAATCGTGCTCATCAGGGCATGCTGTGGTCACAGTGTTATTTCAGTTGGTCTTCACAACAAGCACGTCCTGCATAGAGATGGAATACTCCACGCTGATACCCGACCCGGCGGGCCCGGACCTGATACGGCTGCGAATCTACGCCGATTCTTTCCCTTGGCCGGGCCAAGGCTTTGGGCCTGGATTCTGGCCCTCCTGAAGTCGGTCACGGCTGAGGTCGGTGTTTTTATTCCTCTTTCAGATACAAGAGGTTATGACCAAGGGTTCGAATCGGCTAGGACCCGCAGAATCATTTCGGGTCCAGGAAAACAGACCCTGTAGGGTTCGAATCCCTCCGGGCCCGTTCTTTCACTTGCTCTGGTTTCTGCAGGCTTGAAGTCAGCGGTCAAGGGGTCAAGGCGAGGTGCTCGAGGAGGTCGGGCTCCCACCGCTTCTGCCTGCCCCTCTTCTCTTCAGTACCGCCCCGAGTACGGCGAGGACCGCCCCCGAAGCCGCCAGATAGCCGGCGGCCCGGAAGCCCAGGCTCGGGTTGATCATGACAGCGATATTTGTCGCGAAGTAGGTGAGGTTCAGAGAGGATTGTGTGTTCCCGTTGGTCAGCACGGCCATCAGCGGTTCGACGTCGGGGACGAAGTACTTCACGACCACGCTTGTCCCCGAGACGTCGTACTGACCCGCGACCTCCTGCCTGTGCGACGCCACGTAGTCCGAGAACCACGCGAGCTTCTGGGGACCGTAGTTGAAGGAGACGTTGGCCAGCGGCAGGCCGCTCCTGTTCGCTATCCAGACGTTGAACGCGGTTTGGTTCGTGTTGAGGAGGTAGACCTTCGCGCCCACCGGCGTGGAGCTCATGTTGAGGAAGTACATTTGCTGCGGGCTCGCGGGATTCCAACTGGACAGCACGGTGTAGGTCCCGACTGGGGCTACATCGACGTTGTCGCAGTAGTAGTACCCGTAGTTGTGGAAGCATTGGTCGCCATGATAGCCCGAGACCGTCAGGCTGCTCATGTACGAAATGAGCCCGAAGGCGAGCGCTATCGCGATCAGTAGGGTGCCCGCTCTGAAGACGACGGTCGCCCTGGAGCTTCTGTCCATCACGCCTCGGTCCTCTTCACGAACAGCAGCGCGCCTACGGCCAGCAGGACCAGCGAGAGGAGGAGGTTAGCGGCGAGCAGCCCGACTGCTTGGGCGTAGGTCGGCACGAGGTGGTAGTACCCGAACCATGCCTGGTTATTGAAGTAGCTCGAGAACGCGTAGATAGGGTTGATGAAGAAGACCGCCCAGACCAGGTAGTAGTAGCCTCCAGAGGAGCCCATGCTGAAAAGGAAGGCCGAGAAGATGAGTATCATGAAGTACGCCACCAGGCCAACGGCGAACGGGACGCCCCCCGACTTGGCCCACAGGACAGCCAGGACGACCAACGCAGCGATCAGCAGGGGCGCGGTGAGCGAGGCCAGGAACCCGAGCAGCAGGCTTCCGAAGTGGGCCTGGGCGAAGCTGGGGGCGATGAGGAAGACGGCCGAGAACTGGGCCAGCGTCAGGAGGCCCAGAGGCACGAGCAACGACGAGACGAGACGGGCCAGGAACACCTTCCCTCGGCTGAGGGGATAGGTGAGGAAGGTCTGCATCGTCCCCTTCTCGAAGTCGTTGCCCCAGCCCGAGGCCAGGTTCTTCAGGATCAGGACGACGAGGATCAGGCTGGTCAGCGAGAGCCCGCCTGGTCCGGCCATGTAGGAGAACGCGGAGGATGCGTCCCCGTTGGACACCGACGAGAACAGGAGCACGCCGGAGAAGAACAGGAACGCCGACGCCTCGAGCACGGGGAGCCGGTGGTCCAGGTGGAGGAAGATCGAAAGCAGCTCAGTGAACGCCGAGCCCCTGCGCTTCTTCGGCCCGCCCTGCTGACTCACGCTGCCTTCCCCCCCTTCTCCTGGTCCGACGAGACGGCCTTCCTGAACAGCTCCTCCAGAGACGCGTTCTTGGACTCGATGCCGTACAACCTGGCGTGGACCTGGGCCGCGAGTCTGGGGATGTCCAGGTAGAGCTGGCCCTCGGCCGCGTCCTGGCTCGTCTCCACGACCAGGTTCTCCCCAGACACTTCGACCGAGACGACGTAGGCCAGGGACCTGATCGCCTCCGCGAGGACGCCGGGACTGTCGGTAGTGACCCGCGCGACCTCTGCCCCAAAGCTTCGGTAGAGGTCCTGGAGATTCCCGCTACCGACCATCCTCCCCTTGGATATTATCACCGCGGTGTCGCAGACCCTGCTCAGCTCGGGGAGGAGGTGCGAGGAGATCAGGAACGTCGCCCCCCTCTCCTTGTTGAGGGAGACTATCAGCCCGAGGACTTCGTTCCTCACCTGAGGGTCCAAGTTGGAGGTCGGCTCGTCAGCTATCACGAGCTCGGGCTCGTTCATCAGCGCGTGGACTAAGGCGAACTTCTGGAGCATCCCGGCCGAGAGCTTCCCTATCCGCCTGTCCCTGGCCTGGTCCAGCCCCACTCGCCTCAGGTCGTCAAGGGCCTTCGAAGAAGGGTATCCGTGCATCCTCGCTACCCTGGTGAGGTAGTCCTCGACCTTCATACTGAAGGGAAAGTGCGGCTTCTCGAGCACCACGCCCACCCGCTCGGCGACGCGCGGGTTCCCCCAGGGGCGCTCACCAAACACTAGGACGGAGCCTTCGTCTGGTCTCAGCAGGCCGAGCATGATCTTGATCGCGGTGGTCTTCCCCGCCCCGTTCGGCCCTATCAGACCGGTAATCGCGCCGCTCTCGACCCCGAAAGAGAGCCCGTCGAGGGCCACCACCTTGGAGAAGCCCTTCCCGAGCCCCCGGCTCTCAATGACCTTCAAAGGTCATACCCGTTCGGGTCGTACTGCAGAGCCTTCGATATTAAAGCTGGACCGGACTTTCGTGCTGCAAGGCTACGGCGATCAAAGAAGCGGATTTGGACCCGAGACGTGATGCTGCGACCTACCTGAACTGACAAGTTCCGGCACGCGCGCCTCAAGAGACCACCTCGATTATTTTGTCCCTCGTCTTCACCCCTCTCACAATAAAGACCCTTGATTTCGGAACCCCAAGATGCTTGGCCATGATCTCCAGAAGCCTCTTGTTGGCTCGGCCATGTATCGCCCTTTCATCGACCCTTACTTCGAAGACTGATTCGTCAACCTTGGTTACACTAACCTCTCTTGCGTTTGGAGTCACGTGGACCCTGATGAGCATGTATGTCTGACTGCAGGCGTCGCGTTCTGTAAACATTGCGACACGCGCGCGCTTGGACGGGGAGCACCAAGGATCTCAAGTTGCTCAGAGATAGGTGAGGAGGGCTCAAGTTCTTATCATTGGGTGTTTGGCGGCCCTTGCGATTGACCAAAGCCCAAGAGACCCTTGACGAAATGGTGGGATGGAGTGGTAACAGCGAAATCGACCTTTACCCTTATGTCCGTGAACTATTCACGAATATACTTGGCTACCCGAAAGATCACATTCATCTTATCGAGAAGGGAAGCCAGGGCAAGGTACCCGACTTGTCGCTCGTCTCGGCCGATGTGAGCCCGAGAAGCAATACCTACTGGGTCGTCGGCGAAGTCAAAAAAGAAAGGGGAGTATTCCGTTCTCGCGACTATCGCAAAGAGCAATGGGAGGAGCAGCTCAAGAATTGCGTCAGTGCAGATACTGCCTACGCCCTCTTCATAGACCCAACCACCATCGTGGTTCTTCGGCCCGATGGTTCCGAAGTCGAGGTGGTCGAACTGGACAGACACCCGGTAGCGGAGCTTATTTCACCAATGGCGGAAAACAGTTTGGCACCGCTGCGTTACGAGAACTCTGTAGAGGACCATCGAGCCCATCGAGTTTCCCAGCATCCCTGAAGAGCGCGCGCTCTTTCAGAGTCGTCACTCCATTGGAAGTTTCAGCCTGTCGAAGATTCCGAACACCTCCACGAGTGACCCGAAGTGCTTGGGTTTCGTCCCCCTGATGAATCCGCTCCATCCCTTCTCAGTGAGCACGTCCGACACCATAAAGACCGCTCCAGCCTTCACACCCCTCGCCCTGGCCACCGCGAACAGCGCAGCCGCCTCCATTTCGACGGTCATTATCCCCTCCTTCGAGTACCTCTGCAGCTCTTCCACGCTCTCTGTGAAGGGAGCGTCGATGGTCCACGACGGAGCGGACTTGAAGGCAAGGCCTCCCTCCTTCATCGCCCTCGACAGTGCTTGGTTGAGTACGGGGTCAGATTCCACGAAAGGCGAGTCTGGGATGTAGTGGTGTGAGGTGCCTTCGTCCCTGAGGGCCCGTGTGCAGAGGAATAAATCGCCGAGCCCAGGGCTCTTCAGGCCCCCCGCTGTCCCGACTATGAGGAACTCCTGAGTCCCCATCGTAATCAGATTCTCTACGACCAAGGCGGTTATCGGGGCTCCTATCGCCAGCTTGACGAGGGCGGTGCCCTTGCGCCGCGTCAGGTAGACCCTCGAGGTAACGAGATGGAACCTCTTCGAGAGCCTGAGTCCGCCCTTCGCGAGGAGGGCATCCTCTAAGTTCGAGTCGTACACGAGCACAGCCTTTCGTGGGGCGCGAGGGACCCGGCCGCCGTAGGTAGTCCTGACGTCCTGTTCCGAGGTGATCACAGGATTGAATCTGTGTTTTTCCCCTACATTCGGGAAACTGACGGGTCTCCTTCCCATTGTCAGCCCAAGGTGAGGGCAGGCGTCTTTAAACCTCAAGCAGGTGGTTCTTGGTGCGTCTCGGGGCGGGATCTTCTGATCTGAGTGAGACAACCGAAGCAGGGGCTTCGTGGCTTAGCCGGGTTACCAAGCGCCTGCTTTCATGCGAGCGCACGCTTGTAGCCGAACATGGGCTCTATTGAAGCGCGCGCATCCGGATGGCGCTCAGCACTTCACGCCTGATATTGTCTCTGAGCGACCTGATTTCGTCCTTCAGTTCCGTTTCGACTTTGTTGATGTCTTCATCCAAGTAAATACATCTTTACCCCCTTGGACGTGTGGGTATATATTTCTTTACTCTGCGTGACATCACTTTACTCAGAACGACGTAGAAGTAAAACGTGGTTGACTCAGCCAGGGCTAGCGCGAGCGCTTACTGCCGGCAATCTGCGCGTGCGCATTCGAACCCATTGTGGGTCTAGACCCCCCGGGCCCTCTGCACACTCTGCCGGACATCCTCAGTAGAACCACCTTAGCGTGTGCGCGCCCGGTCTCTCGCTTCCGGACAGCACTAACGGTCGAAGGTCGAAGGAGGGACCAGGAACAGCTCGGGCTTGCAGACCTTGCAGCGCTTCGCCCCGTACACGTGGGCGGCAGTCGCGAGACTGTCGACCCAGAAGTAGCCCCCCTGCTTGCCCTTGTTGAGGCCTACCTTGACGTTGAAACTGTCGACGTTGATGCACTTCGCGTTCACCCTGTGGACAATCGCAGGGCGGGCGGTGTCGGTAATCACGAAGTAGCCGTCGTCAGCTAGCCGAAGCTTACGTAGCTCTTCGAAGTTCGATATCTCCTTCGTTACCGCCATGTTGAAGTCCTCTCAGGGCGCCTTGAAATAGCTATCCCGGAGCAGTCCGGCCGATTTCTATCGTTGGGGCGCCTACCTAGAATGAAGAACGCTGAGCGTGAGCTCTACGGTGGCCTTTAGAACCCTGGAGACTGGAGGTCGCGGTCACTCACTTGCCCGTAGGAAAAGACAACTCAAGCAGGAAGGCGGCATTGGTCGACCTCAAGGGGCCTCAGAACCATTGGATTGTCGGAACACCGCCGGCAATCCGGAAATCCAGCCCCCTCTACTCCAAATGGGTTCAGATGGCCTACACGAACAGCAAGGATTCGGTCCAAGAAGACGAGAGGCTCCACAGCCACAGCAAGTCGGAGGAGTACTACCTTGTAATCAAGGGTGCACTCGTTGTAAGGGTTGACAAGAGCGACGTGCGAGTAGGCCCAATGCAACTTCTCAAAGTGCCGAAGAAGGTGCCACACAAGGTGACGAGGCAAGAGCCACCTCTGACGTGCTTCACAATCAGAGTTCCATCTGCACTCCCAAGCGAGAAGACGATAATCGAAGAGTAGCCTCAGAATCAGTTGCAGTCTCGCTTGCAGACTAGTCTATTCCAGGTCACTGCTCTGATAATCGGAGCACCAACTTGAACTGACAGGTCTCGGCGGAGTCATCTAGCTATGTGCCAGACTACGGAGAACTCTTTTAGACCTTCACGACTGGAAAGAAGAGCCATGACGCGGTTCTCCGTGCGGGAGCTCGGGCCAAAGGCATGGCCTGACTTCGAGAGAATTGTCAAGAAGCACAACGGCGTGTGGGGCGGATGCTGGTGCGTCACCTTTCATGATTCGGCAGGAAAGGGGACAGGGACGGCAGCCGGCAACAAGACGCTCAAGAAGAAGCTCGTAATGGCACACCAGTCGCACTCCGCTCTTGTCTACGAGGGGAATCAAGTAGTTGGATGGTGCCTCTTTGGACATCCCACTGAGATACCGGGAAGGATGAGCGCCTACGGCAGGTTGAAACTGGCCCAGCCCGACTGGAGGATACCCTGTTTCTTCGTCGACAAGGAAAGGAGAAGGGAGGGAGTCGCGGAAGCGGCGCTGCAGGGCGTCCTTCGAATGATAGCCAAGAAGGGAGGTGGAACCGTGGATGCGTACCCGATAAACGTCCACGGGAAGCCGTACGGGAGCTCGTTCCTTTGGGGCGGGACCTCGACCATGTTCGCCCGAGCAGGGTTCCATCCAGTCGTAAAACTTGGCACGAGTAAGTTGGTCATGCGGAAAGTGGTTCGTGGCCGATAGGAAGTCGCCTCGCGGCGGATTCGACGAGGTAGACGGTAGCACTTACCGCTTGGTTGCCTGAGGGGAAGTGTTCAGCCAAGAGTCTCCCTTCCCTCAGAATGTTTAAGGAACAGTTGGACATCGAATCTGCGTAATGGAAATGGAGGCCATGGTCAAACGTAATTTGGAACTCATGAAGACCCTGGACGACGCGTGGAATGCTGGACCCGGAAGTCCCCTTTGGGAGACATTTAGAAAACGTCACCATGAAAATGTCGCTGTCTACTGGCCTGGCGGGGCTCCGCCTACAATGGGACGACACAACCATGACCTGGAGGCTGTGGAATTCTTCAAGACCTTTCCAGACAACCATCTGATCAACAACCCGTACAAGATATTCTTTGGCCAAGGCGACTACACTTGCACGGTGGCGGATTTCTCGGGCACCATGAAAGGCCCGATGAAGGCGGCGGATGGCAAGGTAATTCCTCCTACGAACAAGAGTTTCCATGTGGAGTTCTGTACAATCGCCCGCTGGAATGAGAAAGGAGAGATACTCGAGGAGAGGCTCTTCTACGACCTAGTCGGACTGATGAAGCAGGTCGGACTGTCTTAGTCCAAGTCAAACAGCCTCAGGAACACCACTCACGCAAACAGAATGACGTAAGGGACTAGCTACCGCCAGAGTTCTCTCCATACACACATGCACCCAGTCCCTTGTAGGCTGGGCCAACTTGTCTTCCATGT
>Ga0116123_1001363_pt1 | contig 14258 bp, 17 predicted proteins | sample June2015DPH_13_1_3_FD_89727 | JGI IMG/M metagenome (GOLD analysis project Ga0116123, IMG submission 89727) | Peatland microbial communities from SPRUCE experiment site at the Marcell Experimental Forest, Minnesota, USA - June2015DPH_13_100 | ecosystem: Environmental > Terrestrial > Soil >... | reverse complement strand
TTTTGAGACCAGCGGAAGGTATGATATTACTGCGCTCGCTGCAGACCAAAACGCCAACGAGATTCTCTTACTATACCAAGCGGCCAGTGAGTCGAGCGGTGATTATCCGGGGTTGCCTGCCCTCCCCTCAGGATGCGTAACGCTGGCTTCAGTCACCGTCTCTAGAACGTAGCTTAACCATGTGCTTTTCCATTAAAGCAGGTTTACTAGGGTAAGAGACGAACAGCACTACACACTGAAATCAGGGATTGGGTGCTGGGAAAAAGCCACCACGAAAGTGTCGCTGCTATCTGGCTGAGGGGATAAGCAAAGCGAGGCGCACGGTCAGAGCAAAGCTTACCGCGGTAAACTTCTGCGTCATACATCACAGACGCGCGTAAGCACTGACAAATGCTATGCACAGCGGCAATCTAGACCTCAAGCGGTCCAAAAAAGCGGGAAGAGATATAAACACGCCAGCACAACCCGCTGCCAGCTGTCTGTGGAGGTGATGTGTTGCTCTTTATGGTCGTTGCTAAGCATACCGCTGAAGACTGTCCGGGAGGACTTGTGCGACGTGATGAAGATTTCATTGCTAAGGTCGTCGAACACGTGGAGCGGTCCGGCGTTACCCTCACTGAGGCATATACCGATGCACCAGGCCACTTGTGGTTCTTGGTTGTTGATACAAACGACAACGAAGCCTTGAACACTGCCTTGGAACCATTCAGGCTCGTTGGCAAGGTGAAGGTGCACCCCGTGCTGAAGCTCTCAGATATGACCGCGTGGGCGAAGAAGATAGGCATTCAGCGCTAAGCACTTGCAAAGCCGTTGCTTCATTGACCACCTAGCGTTGCTTGAGTCCGTTTAAGTCTAGTCAGATTTGCTCAAATTCTATATTGCATATAGGATAACCGTGCTCAGGCAGCGCCGACTTATACGTTCATCCTACGCGCTCACAAAAGCTTTATCACATCTATTTCATCTCTCAATGAATTATGAGCGCTGAGCTCAGTTCACTTGAGAAGACGTTGGTAGTCTCGCTGTGGCACAGAGCACAGGCAAGCAAAGCACACCCTGAGCTACTGAACGATGTTAAAGCTATTGAGCTCGTCAATCATCTTGACTACGATTTTTCAATCTTCGAGCAGCGCTTCACTGTTGAGGATAGCTTCAGATCTGCGGCACGAGCGCGGCAGTTCGACGATAAGCTTCGAACGTACATCAGCACACATCCTGATGCGTCGATAATGAATCTCGGCGCAGGCCTCGACACAGCCTTTTACAGGGTCGATAACGGATCCATTGAATGGTACGATCTCGATCTCCCGAACGTGATCGCTCTGCGCAAGCAGTTGCTGCCTGAAACCGATCGAGTCAAGTACATCGCCAAGTCGCTGTTTGACACGAGCTGGTGTGCTGACATGGGTCACACCGATAACGGCATCTTCATATTAGCAAAGGGCATTTTGTGGTTCTTTGAAGAGGCAGAGATCAAGCGCTTTTTCTCATCACTCGCTGATGCGCTACCGGGAGCAGAGCTTATCTGTGAGGCGAGCTCTAAGCTCGGGGCGTCGATTGTTAATGACTCATTAAAGTCCGTTGATATGGACGTAGAAGTGAAGTGGGAGTTGGAGGACGCACGCGTCATTACCCAATGGGATAGCCGCCTTAAGCTCATTGACCAGACTCCGGCCTACTTAATTCCTCGAGATCCAGCGTGGGGAGAGCAAACCTTAGAAAACATAGACGCGAGCGACCTGACCAACGCTTTATCTATTGTTCATCTATGCGTGTAATGCCCCCGCGCTTAGCGATACTCGACGCCTCCAACCCTATGCGGGGACCATAGGACGCGCTAATTAGTTGACTTTAACTGCCAGAACTGTAATATACCATGCTTGAAACCGACGCAAGGTCTTTAATCCCTGATTGTAGCTAACGCTTGTCACAATGCAGAGAGGTGACGAACTTGATCGAAGACGATGTTGAGGAGTTAAAAAAGCGAGTTGAGCAACTTGAGGCGTGTTGTAAAGAACTCCGCGAGAAAATACGTCCTGAAAGAATAGTGCCAGATATTTACAGATTTGACGACGAACTGGTAAAGCGGCTAGGGGGGCGCATTTAGAACGGCGACCTATTCCGAACCGCTCTTGCACTTCTTTAAAAAACGGCTCGGCAGTCCAGACAGTTCCAAACGAGACCATTAAAGCTGTCATTGCACGAATCTGAGCCTCCCATGTGGCGTTGGCAAATTAACGATAAAGTTCATTTTTGCCGTTATTCGAACGTACATAACGAAGAGCTATACTGGTCGTTCTTTTATTTTTTCATAAATGGAAGCTGATGTTCAACAAACGTGCGTGTCGTCGTAACCCCTTGAATGAGCTTTATGTCATCAACCACGCGGTTCAACTCGGAAAGTTCGTTCGCTTCGATGATGGCGACATAATCAAACTCTCCAAAAACATGCACAGCTCTTGTTACGCCACTAATCTTCACTAGTTCCTGCCACACTTCGTATTCTGCGCCCCGATTAACGTTCATCATTGTGAACCCAATTAGCATTGATTAATCCCCCTTTGTAATCCTGACTTAACATTTCCTATTCTCTTTCTTTAGTGTTTTCATGTTTTTCGGGCCATTAAAAAAAAAGCCGGTAGGTCCCGTGGTTTAGGCCTATTTTTTCCGTCTACCTTGCATTTGTTCTTTCGATTTAGAGCGATTTCTAGGCCCGTTCAAACTAGTGACTAGGCACGGCTTAAAAAATCGATTTTGCGCCTTGAAGGGATGAGATGATCCAAATCAATAATAACGATAATCGCTACTGTTTGTACACACTAAGGCAAATAGAGCAAATCATTGCACTACCTTCCCTTTTGTTAAGCACAAGAACCGTTCTAATCGTTCCGTCGTTGTTTGGGCCGGCGCAGAGGCTTGTAGAAAGGGGTGTAAAACTAGCTTTACGTTGAAAATAGCAATGTTTAAGTTGCATCGCTCTCGTCTTGCGAATTGGTTTATGAAGCAGAAACTAGCAGCGAGTATCGCAATTGTCATATTGGTAGTTCCTGTGCTCGGTTTTGGTTTTCCCAGTCCTAATGTATGGGGTTTACCGTCCGGCGGCGGTTGGGGTTTACCGTCCGGCGGCGGTTGGGGGTTCCCAAGCGCGGGCACGTTTAGCCTCGGTAGCAGCGACAGCACCAGCCCGTCTCCAACCGCTTCGCCGCACCCGCTGCACGCGCACCTTGTAGTTTGCATCGGGGATTCAATTACGGAAGGGTTTTCTGCCCCCAACAACTGGCCGTATCATCTCCAAGCACGGCTCGGCGGCAATTGGAAGGTAGTCGATCAGGGCGTTGGTGGGGCTAAAACGGCGGATATGCTCGCCCGTACAGATGCGGCCCTCGCGTTAAACCCGCATTTCGTCATTATAATGGGCGGTACTAATGACCTCGCAAATGGTGAGGTACCGCTTGCAACGACACAGGCAAATATCAAAGCGATGTGCACTCGTGTCGAATCCTACGGCGCCGTGCCTGTGCTGTGTACCGTCATACCCAACAGTTACCACCTAGCCGAACGGGATAGTTTGAACGCGTGGATAGCCGAGTACGCTAATTTGAAGGGATACCCCCTCATCGATTTTTATGCAGTCATAGACAACCCACTGAATCCCGGACATTCAAATCCAGCGCTCGTAATGTCTGACGGCGTGCATCCGAACCCGGCGGGATATACTGCGATGGGGAACGCAATCGACCTTGATATCTTTACTGGGAGACGCTAACCTAATTTAAGTGTTATCGTTAGCTGCGCGTCCGGCCCTTTTGGCGACCCGGTGAGGGTGACGGAAAGCTCGGAGAATACACAAGGTAATCTCAAAGCTGCCAGCAAAACGCTCTTCATTCCTCTTGTTCGGTTCAGCTCAGTATCGACCGTATTGTGAAGCTAAAAAAAGACGCCGCAACGCGAGCGACGTCCTATTCGCTGTGCGGACGGTTGGCCTAACCAGGGGCCTTACGCTGCTTTGGTCAATGCTGCAAAACTTTCACACCGCGCGGAAGACTGTTAAATACGATCTACACAGCATAGGCGTGTCGATGCTGAAGAGCACGAGCCCGCCCAGTGGGCTACCTCGAACAATCCGTCTTGCGGCGGGCTCAAGCTCTGTATTGGCCGCGCGCCTTCTATTTGCGCCCACGTGCAGTGGAAGAACGCCAGACACGACTCACGACTACGTTTGATCGCAGCCTTCGTTACAAGACCGTCCAATAGTAAAAGGGACCTTTCTGTAAGCGCAGGCATCTCTCGGTTTTTTTTACGGCCTCGCGATAACTGCTAAACGGGCAAACAAAACTGCATAACTAGAGACAAGAAAATCGCTATTTTCGTTCTAAACCTGTTTATCTTAAGCCGCAGGTGGGCAACTTGGAGGTGTGAACAGGCGGGGCGTGCGGGATACATGATCGTAAACCCAGCCCCACTTTGAAAAACGGCGCTGACGTTGGAGTTTCCGGCAACCAGCGTAAAAGCCATTAAATGGCATAGATTCACCAAAACCTTCTTTTCGCGCGTCATTGGACCCCACCTAAAGCAGGTGTCGCACTAGAGATAAACGTTTTTTGCGGTCACTCAGCCGTTGGATGTCGGCGCGAGCATTCAATTCGAACTACAAGAATTCGCCTTTGAACGCGGCATCATCATCTCGTGATGAACCTAGTCATGCTCGACGCCTACGCAGGCGCTAGGAAAAAACGGGACGAGACGGTTTGGCTTTGTTTGCTCCACTCGTGAGTCTCTGCTTTAAGCGGTCGGACTACTGCCCAGTGAGCGCGTCGGTGAGCATGAATTCGACCGCGCCGTGCGCGTAATCCTTCGAAACGCGTTTGAAGGTCTCAACGCGCGACGTTACAGAAAAAAGCGCGTCTAAGCCGTTCACCCTCAACATCGGCACGTTTTGATCGCCGGTATCAACATACGTTGGCCGATCAAACCGTATGCAGATTTCGTGAGCGGGCACCTCTCGTATCTCAGCCAAGTAGTGTTCGTGAAGGACCTCTCGTACGGTCTTAGCGGCGTAGTGCTCATCAAAAAGACGCGTTTGTTCGTCAGGACTGCGCGCGTTAATCTCTAAAGACGCCCCCTCTCGGAGCTTAGGCATCAAGACGCTCTCTATCCATTCTTCGTCAAATACTGGTGCGATATGTTCAAATTTGGGGATAAAAAAGGTAACCTCATCGTTGGTCATTTCGATGGTGAAGGGAAAAATGTAGACGTCAATGCCATAGCGCTCCGCGAAGTTGTGCGCCCCTTTTTGATACCCGCTCGATGCGACGAATACCCCCTTGTGCTGCCCTTGCAAATCATTAAGCACTGCACGGAACTTGCTGAGTTCTCTTCGACTGACTGGCTTATCCCAATGTTTTGCTTCTATTGCACACTTGCACGCCGTTGCGCCCGTCACAAACTCCCAGTAGATATCGATTTGGCGAGTGGCACCGCTTTTTCCGTGGAGTATCTTGTTAGCCTCGACAACGATGGTCTGCACCGAATCTTGCATGCGTATCTCCTCAAGCAGCTTCGTGACGATCGTTAGATGCGCTTCACCCTTGTGCGCCATACAAGCGATATGTGACATTCTTAACTGTATCAAGCTTTCTATTCGAGCCTGATCCTGATGTCGGCTGCCTGGGTTTTCTGGATTCAAGAAGGAAGTCTTGCCGGCGCCTAAGATGCCAGAATAACATCTTACAGAAGCGATAGACGTATGGGAGTTGTCACTGAACGGTGTCCGCTTGTGCAGGGAGTGTGACGCAAAGTTGTGGTCACGCTTTCGCACACAAAGCCCGTCTCACGCGGCCTTAAGAAACTTTCTTGCGCAGTCTGGTTTGGAGGTGACCGTGATGGCTAAAATAGTAGTAACAGAATACGAGCGGCACATCGCCGCCATCATCGAAAGCACGCTTCACACCTTGGTACATACCGATCTCACCGTAGCAGAGATCCTCGATGCTGCACACGAGAATGCGCAGCGAATGAGTTAGGATGCCGCCACTATACAATGATCGCAGAAAATAACGCGTGCTACTACGGGCGTCACGTAGGCTGTGTGAACGTGAATGATCCGAACTGCAGACGTTGCGCAGAGCGCTTAACTAATGTAGTGAACCAGTTAGTTCGACCGACGATGCAGAAGAATTAAGCAACGGTTAATTCGCTGCACGAACTTCAAACAAGATGGGATAACAAAGACCAGAAGAATTAAGCAACGGTGTTCGTTACACGAACTTCAAACAAGAGGAGATAACGACTACGACGACGATAATAAGGAGTAGTTTTACAAGGGCGTCTATCAGTCTTCTCTTTTCTTCTTTTTGCGCGCTATAGCTGTGCGCATCTGTGTCCTCCTCGCTGTCCATGCCGTGATCTTTTGGTTGGAAGCGATAAAAAGCTATGCTCCGAGCGCCATTGCGTGCGCCACTGTGGGTTTTAACGGCGCATTCCTGTTACGCCATTCGTTCATAAGTTGCGTGTCTAGGTTTGTGAAGTGAGTTGGCGGCGCTTCAATGCTACGCAACCATAAGCTCAGGACGGGCACGTCTAGCATAAAGAGGCCGCCGAGGGCGCCAACAATGCTCAAACATAAGTATAAGTATAAAGATGCTCAAACTGTTGAGCATACTTAACATAAATAAATGGAGCGAACAAACTATGCACGAAAGACACTATGGTGAGATGGGAACCCATCACGATATGGGTAAGAAGTGGATGATGAAGAAAATGATGTGGGAGCAGCTGGACGATGATGCCAAGAAGCAGTATGTGCTTCGCAAGCTCGACGAGAAGATCATGAAGAAAGAGTTTAAAGTCAAGCTTGTACAGCACAAAATGGAAACCTTGCGCTTGATGAAGGGCTGGATCGAGCGGTGAGATCCGTATCTCACCCTTATCCTAACTGCTAGCGGCCTGCGCCGCTACACGAGATAGAATGGAGAAGGAAAAATCGGAACATCAGCGTGTGCTCGTCAAAGGGTACATGCGCCCTGACGGCACGTCCTACTACGTTGTCATTCCCAAAAAGATCAGGGAACTTTTTAACCTGGACGGCGGCGAGTACTTCCTTATGAAGGCAAAGCCGGAAAAGGGGATCATCCTGCTCAAGCTCGTGGAGTTCGCCGACGAAGAGCAGGAAAAAGAGTCGGAAACGAAATAATTTTTTTGCGCACCTACGGCTGTTCACGCATGACGAAGGTCGCTTAGGACCAGACGATGTCACAGGATGTCAAAGAAGGCAAGCGACTGCTGCTGTTCTTTGGAGGGCGCGCAGCTTCGGAATGCGCGCCGAGCGGCTTCCGCACTAGGGACGCGTCAACATTAAAGCCTGCAGAACAGCTCAGGAACCCGAAATGACGAACATCGTTGAAACGTACAATCTCACGAAGATCTACAACAAGACCATTCGCGCCGTCGACGATATCAGCATCGAGATTCAAGAAGGGGAAATATTCGGCCTGCTTGGGCCTAATGGCGCTGGAAAGACGACGACGATTCACATGCTCGCGACTATCACGCGGCCCACCTCAGGCAGTGCTCGCGTGGGAGGGTATGACGTGCTCAGGGAGCCACGCAAGGTGCGAGCGATAACGGGCTACTCCGCTCAGGAAGCAGGGGTGGACGAATACTCCTCTGGCCGTGAGTATCTGACGCTCTTTGGGCACTACTATCATCTTGACAATCGGACGATCCGAAGTAGGGTCGATGAACTCCTCGAGCTTTTGGAACTGACCGACGCCGCTGATCGACTGGTAGCCACGTATTCGGGCGGCATGCGCAAACGGCTTGAAATCGGCACTGCCCTCATGCATAGGCCGCAACTTCTTGTGGTTGACGAACCCACGCTCGGGCTTGATATTCAGACCCGCGTTCGCATATGGGATTATATTCGCGCGCTCAACAAAGACGGTATGTCTATCCTTCTGACCACCCACTACCTGGAGGAGACAGACAAGCTCTGTGACCGCGTAGCGATTGTGGATCACGGGCGCGTCGTCGCCCTCGGAACGCCCGACGAACTAAAGGGAGAGATTCACGGCGACGTTGTATCATTGACACTGCCAGTCGAGGAGCCTGACCAACACGCTCAGACGATAGAGAAGGTACGACAGCTGCTCTCTGCGCAGCCCTTCGTGAAGGACGTGCAGCCCACCGCCGAGGCACTCAATATCTACGTTGACCAGGGAGGCGTCGCCGTGCCTCAGATCCTGCGTTTGCTTGAGGCAAGCGGCCTGACGGTTGGAGAGATCGCCCTCGCGCGCCCCTCGCTCGATGATGTCTTCCTCAAATATACGGGCCGTAAAATACGCGAGGAGAAAGGGAAGGCGGTCGGCGCGAGGGCCGCGTGGATCAGGAGGCCCCGATAGTCATGTTGGATGGATTGTGGGACACGTGGTACACCCTGGTCAGGTACCTGCGCACCTTCGTGCACAACCCCTTTTGGATGCTTATTCTATTGATCCAACCACTGGTCTGGCTTGTCCTGTTTACGCAGCTCTTCCAGAGCATCACGACGCTTGGCTTTACGTCAGGCAGTTACGTGCAGTTCTTTGCCCCTGGGCTCATCGTCATGTTGGCGGTGTTCAACGCGAACGCTCTGGCATTTAGACTGCTCAACGACATCAACTACGGCGTGCTCGTGAAAATGATCGCGACGCCGGTTAATCGCTACTCTCTAATCGTCGGCGGTCTGCTCTACATAGCGGTGACGTGGGTTCTGCAGGTATTCGTTGTGTTGATCGTCTCCTTCTTGATGGGCGCACGCGTGGCAACAGGAGTCGGCGGTGTCCTCATGACGTTTCTCATCGTAAGCTTGCTAGGAATCGGTCTTACGGGCTTGGTGGCCGCGATCGCGGTCACGATGAAGCGGCCGGAGCCCGTGGTGCTTATCGCGAACCTCATCACGCTGCCGCTGATGTTCCTATCAAGCATCCTGATTCCTGCGTATCTGACTCCTCAATGGATTCAAGACGCCATGAAGTTCAACCCTGTCAACTATGCGATCCTTGCAGTGCGACCGATGTTCCTCACGGGCTTTGACTGGACTGCGATTGGGCAGGCGTTGGTGGTATGCGGCGTTTTTGCGCTCGTCGCCATCTTTGTCGAAACGGCCGCATTTCGCAGATTTGGCGGCTGAAGATGAGAACGGCCGCTCGATCGCGGTCGCGTTTTTTCCTCTGATAGCGGCAAGGGGCGACGGGGTGAAGTCTTGAGCGAGGAAACGAATCCTAAGCATAAGAGCGGCACCATTAGCATGTCTTTAAATGTTACCGACTTATTGTACGCTTTGGGCGGTTGAAAGTAGGTTGCGAAACGCAATGCTATGTGATTCAACCGGTTAAGGCCCTACCCCCTCGCGGTTTTTTGCTCAAAGATCTATAAGCGATCTTCCGTGCCGTTATCGCCAGCGACTTCTGTGTCGTCTCGCACGCCCTCAGTCAGCAGGTGCAACAGCCGGCCGGCCATATCTGTCTGGGTTGCAAACGACGACTTCATAAAGCTATTTTCGTCGCGGAGCTGTTCTATGAGCGTGTCTTTCAGCTCGATCTCTCGTTTCAGTCGTGCAGCCTCGTGTTCGTTGTCCGCTAATGCGTAGCTTATGAGTTCAGCTGCGATGCGCGCTTTTGATTTGCCTTCGCTTTCAGCGCGGGTGAGGATCGTGGTAAAGTGTTCGTCGCTAACTGCCGTACAAATTTGCGGCATGTTATGTTAGGCGATTATCCTCGTATAAATGGCTGTCGAATTGCATCAGGGCGAAAATCAATTGAGATCGCATCTCGAGTCTATCTCTTCAACGGCTTTCATGTTTCAAAAAAGCTCTTAAAGCAAATTAATTAGACTATAAAAGTCTCTAGGGACATATATGCGATAATGCGCTTACGCTACCTTTTTATTAGGGATTAGTATATATCCATGCAATGCAAATGCTATTACGCTTAATATCCCGCGGTGTCTCCGGTACCGGGAGTTGGCACGGGGTAACCTGCCTCCGCAAATAGGAAGGTACGGGGAGGTGGTACGCGAGCATTTGAAGATATCGCGCGGACAAGGAAACACAACAAACAACGCAAGTCAAACCGCAATGGCCAATGGCGAACGTGCGGTCTAAAAGTGGCGTAAGGACGAGAAACGGCAACGGCGTGGCGCGCCTTTTTTTGCGAAGAAGTGGCACCTCTTTGTGAAGAGCGAAGAACCTGCTGCGCATGGGCCTCGTCTTCTTTGCACAACACCTCGGTAATGGTTCAACTTGTAGAGAGCCACTGGACAAAAGTGCGTCTGTCGCTGGCTATTGACTTGCGTTCCTGCAGTGATCCTCGTTCCCAAGTGTTTTTTTTGATGCGAATAGAAGCCGCGAAGCTCAGTCAAATAGACGTGAACCCTCAATTGAGGAAGAACTAGAATGATCAAAGGGCGCCTGCTATGTGCGACGATGATTGTTGCCGCGCTATTGTGCTTTTCTGCGCTGGCTACAATCTGTCCAGCAGCGGCTACAGATGTCAACGCGTCGGCCCCCGCGTCGGGGGCGAGTGGGCAACGGTACGAGATATTATCAAGCCTTTCGTCAGCTCAGACGCAAAGCACATCGACAACAGCGGATCCACAGTCACAAACGCTTACGATTCCGTTAGTGCCTTTTCAGCTCACCGTTGTAAATCAAACGGCTTCAGAATCTACATCATCAAGCGCGTCAGCGACGGTCGGGGCAAGTCAAACTGGAGGGGCACCTAGTGCCGCACCCAGTGCCGACACGGCGGCAGGCAATGCTGCGAATCCTGCGGATGCCGTCACCACAAACGTGACGCAGCCGACGGCTGATAACGGGTCGCTTGCGCCAATCCCGGTTTCAGCAGGAGGTGGTGGAAGTGGACTCATCTTGGTGATTTCGCTGAGTTATGTTACGGCAATCGTTGTCCTTGGCTTGATGCGCTACTGGTCTTTTTCGTTTGATGAGGGGGCAGAGTCACCTCCTGATTTGAACAATCCGGACATTATTTATGTGCGAGGCTCTGCATACTCGACGCTTGAGAACATCGAATATGGACACACTGCCGAAGGGCCGTGACGAAGACAACTTTGAGCTTTTTTACTCTCAGAGTGAAGACAGGGGGCTCCTGCTGCATTATGCCGCCGTCTGCCGTAAGGCGACACTCGTATTCTAAGCTTGTTTAACGCTACAACGGCGGTCTTGAAAAATGCGTCCATATTGCCTCTTTGGGCTGATGGCGCTTTTGTTAGTTGGAGGGGCTCTCTTTGCGAGCTGCACCGCTCCAAGCGCATATACCACCGGTTCAAGTCGATTGATGAGGCGTCGTACTTGGTCGACGACCTTAACAAAACGGAAATGTGGCGACTGCGAACCTCACGTCAATCGAGACCAAAGTCTACTAGGGCATCGCGGGGCTACTCCGATCGTGCATAGGGATTACGCGCAGATCAAGCTCATTGGTCCTGCATACAACAACATCAAACTGGTCAATGACGTCGTGGGCTTGCAATCGGTGAGCCTCGCCAAGACGTGACTTGCGGCACTTGAACTACTAGCTTGGACATGGCGCGTCAAGGCGCCTGTTGGAACGGTTTCGACTTGTCAGATGAAAAATGATTTCACGGGGCGGGCCAAACGCTTCACAGCAGGCCGTTGACCGTGCTGCCCTCTGCGGCGCTCATGGGACAAGCATGACCAGAAACACCGTCTCGGGACGCAGCCGGGCGCGATGGCTGGGTGGTTTGCGTGCCAAGCTTTGTGAGCGCGCTCAGAGGCGCGCGAACGGCTAACCTTTATCACGTTGGAACGCGGACTATTATAAATGCTGAGAAATTTTAATCACCGACCGCCCCGATCGCGCTAAGATCAGGTACCGACTCGCGACACGAGGCACGGAGAGAGACATATGGAACCTGACGAAATGGACGAGATCGTTTTTCACGGAACTCTACAGCAGCTCGTCGAGAAGGTCGAAGCGGGCGAGATGGTTCCGAAGCTGCAGGCATCGCACGCGCCGATGTGCAAGTTCTTCACTTCGTTTTATGTCATCAACGGGATTCGGCACGTGGTCCCCCTGGTGCACGGTCCTACGGGATGCCCCTTATGGGTCTCAGATATCGTAAGGACGAGGGAGTGCTGCGAGTTCCGCGGCGTTCCCCTCGAGCCAACTGCCTGCACCTCCCTTGACGAGACGAACGTCATCTACGGCGGCGAAGGGAAGCTGCTCGAAGCGGTCAAGGAGGCGGACGAGCGCTACCACCCCGATCTTATCGTCATCCTCTCTTGCTGCTGCTCCGGGATCATCGGCGACGACGTCGAAAGCGTCGCCCGTGAGGCCGAAAAGCTCGTGCACGCCCACGTGCTCGCGCTTCGCAGCGAGGGGTTTGGCGGCGACTTCCGCAGCGGCTACGAGGACGCATTTGAGCTCATTATGGACCTGATGGAGCCGCCGAAAACCATGCGGAAGGGAACGATCAATCTTATCGGGGCGCGAATGGGCCCATCACTTACCGAGTTCAGCGACGACCTTGATGAGATCACAAAGCTGCTGCACGAGGTGGGGGTTAAGATCAACGCGGTGATCGCTGGCGGGTGTACGGTGGATGAGATCAGGCGGGCGCGCGAAGTCGAGCTGAATGCCTCGTGGTGTTACGACTGGGGACAGAAGCTTGGTGACGCCATGGAAGCGCGCTTTGGCATCCCGTACAGTAGGACTGGACAGCCCTACGGGCTCAAAGCGACAGAGGAATGGCTCATGGGGATCGCGGGCCCGCTGGGTATGAGGAAGGAGGCCACACGGGTAATAAAGCGCGAGACGGAACGCATTCGGCCCGATTTAGCCTACTTGCATGACACGCTCGACGGCAAAACTGCCGTTATCGAGATATCAGAGTTTCCCGGTCCGATACGGGCGCTCTCTCTTGCGCGTATGGCAGAAGAATGCGGCGCTCATCCGGTCGTCATTAACGTGCATCCTTATACGATCAAGGAGCGTATGCCCAGTATCAAGTTCCTCTTGGACACTGGGGTCAATCCCGAAGTGATTCTCACGAAAGGCCTCTTCCGTCTCGGCAGCTTTCGTTCGTCGCGCGAGACGGAGGGCGAGCTCGAGGCAATCGCACAAGGTCTTGACGACCCGATATTCTTCGGCAACGCCGCCCGCTTTCCAGGGTGTCCGGTTGTAAACCTCACACTCCTCAATCCTGTGTACCTGCCCCACTATGGCTTCCGGGGCATACACAACATCGCCGCACTGCTCAGACAAGCTATGGAAAACCAGCGCCTGCCGCGTTCGACGCTTTTTCGAGGGATGCTCTACGGAAACGAAACAAACTGACCAGACGCATGCCGCGCGCACGACGGCCACCGATGCGTGCCTTGACCCGTACGTCAGGTGTGCTCTGAGCGGCGCAGCCCAAACAGCGTTAGGAGTCAGTGACAGTGCCGTTCTCGCTCACGCACCACAGGGGTGCAATTATCTCGTTGACGGTGCCTTTTCTTGGCAGGACTGCGACTACGCCCAAACGACGACGCTGTGCACCAAGCTCTGCGAGGATGAAATCGTCCACGGAGGCGAGGAGCTCCTTGCGCGCACGATCCTTGAGGCCAAAGAGCTCGACATCGCCGCGCTCTTCGTTCTAAGCGCGTGCGGGCCCGAGATCGTGGGCGACGATATCATTGCGGTGTGCGAGGAAATGCAACCCCGGGTTGACTTCACGATTGTTCCCATCGAGTGCGCCGGTTTTCGCGGTTCGCAATACGATGGCATCGATCTCGCGCTCGACGCGATGCTTCGCGCGCTTACCGGGAACGGGTGTCCTAAGATCCCGCACTCGGTGTGCCTCGTCGCTCCGCACGCTAACGCCAATCCAACGTGGATGGCCGATCTGGAATGGGTAAAGAACGTTCTCGGCCAGCTCGGCGTTCAGGTACTCGCTACGCTCACCCACGCAACGGCGCTCAGCGAGTTTGCAAGCGTGTCGGCCGCCGAGGGGGTGCTTCAGTTAAGCCACGACGCGGGTTACGGGGCGGTCAAGCATCTTGTCGACACTTTTGGGGTCGAACCGCTCTGTTGGGATCTTCCCCTCCCCATCGGGATGACCAACACGCGGCGCTGGCTCACTGCGCTGGGAGAGCGGTTCGACGCAGAGCGCTCGGCCGAGGAGCTGATCGCCGAAGGCGAGCGCACAGTAATGGAAACATGTCGCCGGCGCTGGCCAGTAGCGCGCTTTTTCTATCG
>Ga0116123_1001337_pt1 | contig 14420 bp, 15 predicted proteins | sample June2015DPH_13_1_3_FD_89727 | JGI IMG/M metagenome (GOLD analysis project Ga0116123, IMG submission 89727) | Peatland microbial communities from SPRUCE experiment site at the Marcell Experimental Forest, Minnesota, USA - June2015DPH_13_100 | ecosystem: Environmental > Terrestrial > Soil >... | reverse complement strand
TGCTCGCCTGGCAGGTCAGGCGATTGGATACCAGTGTCCCCCGCGGAGATTGGCTTCCGGAGGCGGCGGAATCAGTCCATGCCCTCCACACCCTGAGACAGATGGATCGGGAAGGCATTGTTGAATCGTTGCGCATCATTGTCGAGCTTCCAACCGACTCCATCGCGCAAACCGACGCTGGGTGGAATGTGCTGGATCGTCTCACCAAGCGCCTCGCGAGCGACCCTCGTTCTGGCCGCGTGATTTCTATCACTACGATTGCGGAGGGCAACCGGTCTTCCCTCCTTGACATCTCGCGGGAGACCCGTCGAACATTTCTGAGTAGTGACGGACGAGCGGCGCTGATTGAGGTGTTACCCGCGAGTTCGGTCTCCCTGCGCGACCAGGTCAACTGGGTGCGGGAGCTTCGGAAAACGGGCGCGCTAGCTCTCACCGGAGTGCCTAGCGCAACGCTTCTCGTTGGGGGCATCCCGGCACTCAACGCCGATTATGAAACGATTATTAGAGACCGCTTTCCGTCGGTAACGGCGCTGGTAGTCGGGGGGACGCTCCTTGCGCTACTCTGCGGGTTCCAATCTATCTTCGCCGCCCTGAAGGCCATCGCACTCAACCTGTTCTCGGTTGCCGCGTCCTTCGGAGCATTGGTTTTCGTTTTCCAAAACGGGCACGGAAGCAGATTCCTGGGAGTTCCTGGAGGAACGGGTAGCGTGTTTCCTCTTGTTCCGATCGTCGCCTTTGCAATCGTTTTCGGATTAAGCATGGACTACGAGGTATTTCTGGTTGCACGCGTTCTCGAAGCCAGAAGGAGCGGGCTAAGTGAAATGGATGCAATCCCGGAGGGTCTGGCTAGAACCGCAGGCCTGATTACGAGCGCCGCCGCGATCATGATCGTGGTATTTGCGGCATTCACTTTCGGAGGTTTCCTGGTGGTCAAGATGATCGGATTTACGTTGGCGGTCGCCGTGTTGATTGACGCCACACTCGTTCGTATTGTGATCGGTCCCGCGCTCCTTCGTATTGCAGGTGATTGGAACTGGTGGCCTGGGGGCTTGCCAAAGCGAGCAAGGCGCGCTTGATGGCGAGTCGCGGAATACGTCAGCCCGGTTTTTTGGGAATGAGATCTGGATTGAGAACATCCCGAAAGCGTTACTCCCGCCTCGCGAGTAACTCCGCCCTTACAGGTCTTCTCTGGAAGCACGGATCGTAGCATCCAGCGCGTCCAAAAACTGATGCGGCGTAGCGTAGATATGATCGACCGACGCGAGCTTTTTCTGTAGCTTCTGCGAGGGATGATCTGGCATGTCTTTGTCCCTGCGCGGCACCCACACGGTTTGCATGCCTGCTTTCTTGGCACCCCGCAGGTTGCCGATCGTATCTTCTGCCATGATTGTCTCGAACGGCTTAATCGGGTCCGCCGGGTCGCGCATGTTGTTAATGGCCGCAAGCGCTTTCTCAAAAACCTCCGGGTGCTTGCCTTTTTTATAGGGAGAAATCTCTTCTAGCCCAAAAATCTTGTGCTCGGGAATCACCCCTTTGAGGCCAAGCTTTTCCAACTTTTCCATTGCCTGTCCTTCGCCCTGCTTGAACGAATGCGAGAGGACAGCAACCTCGACCCCAGCGTCAGTTAGCCGCTGTATCTTGCTTACCAGTCCGGCATCGGGCCGGATGAACCCGCTGCCCATGTGCCTATTCCATAGCCGCGTAACCCCTTTTTCTCCCTCCAGGATTTTTCCTCGCAGTTCGTCGCGCGTGAGTCCTGCTTTCTTTTCGCTCCTGTGGCCCTGAAGTAGCCTCAGATTAAAGGCCATGGCGATCATGTCTTTGTAAGGTGGGTCAAGGGAGTGATCATGCTGCCTACCTTCTTCCGCCCCACCCGAGCGCGCTACCCGCCGGCTGCGACGATAGGCTTCCAGCATGCCGATTACGGAGGCGCCGGGGTGGCCCGTGCTTTCCAGGCGTTCCGCCATCTCGCTGATGTACCGGCATAATGCGTCATCTGGATTCTTCTTCGCTTCTTCCTTTGCCTCTTCAATCAATTTTTGCGCTATTTTCTTCCGGAATATGGGAAGGCCGTATTCCTTTTCTACCGACCGCCAAGCTCGCAGAACGGCCTTGCGGTATGCCTTATCGTAAGGGTAGAGAAAGGCATCCAGGTCCAAGATAACGAGCCGCACCTTCTCGGGATAAGGCTTAGGGTCGGGGTAGGTTTTAGTTTTCATGGACTCAGGCGGACGGGCCTGAGATTGCGCAGCATGGTGATCTTCAGTCCCACAGCCATTCTAAAGCGGCGGAGCTTATCTCTTCGATGGGCCAGTAAGTACCTGCCTCATTTTCTCGCGGACCTGGCGGCTTCAACCGAATCCGCTAGGGGATTGCCAGTTAGCTGGCGTCCTAAGGATGGACGCCGGGCATCGCTTCTCGGTGGCCTCCCATTCCATAAGGCCGTCCATCCATTTTTCGAATTGATCTCGATAGGTCTTTTTGGTCTTTTCATCACTTCGTCCCTCCCGATTCTTCTCACTAAGAGGCAAGCCCAAAAAAGAGTTCTTTTCGCAGCTCCGAAATCCCGCGTCGTGAGGAGTAAGAAGCAAAATTTGTGCCAAACTCCGTGCAGAATGAAGCAAAGGGTTTACGTCGTGCGGAAATCTGAACAGGTAAATACTAGATGGAATGATGAAGGATGCAGCCGCGGCTGGCACCTCCAAGACGACGGCAAGGACTCAGCAGCAGATAACGGTCGTGGCATTTTGCCTGAAGCCTCCCAACGCCTGTTCTGGCACCCTCCCCAAAGATGAGGGCAAGGCCCATCACAAATGCCACTTTCCGGTTTGCTCGGATTCAAGAGCGGTGCACTTTTGTGTGTTGCTATTGACAGTGCATTCGGTCGATGAGAGACTGCGGTTGCCGGCTCCGAAAGTGGTTCGGCCCGCTCGCCCGCCAAAGCCCGCCCGGCAGTGCAGCCGCAACAATCGGGTATGAGCACCCATTCCAGCCTCGATCGCGAAACTTTCCAGCAGTTTTTGGCCAGCGTGTTTGCGGTTCAGGAGAGTCGGATGGATAGTCAATCGCTCTCCGCCGTTATGGAAGTCCAACGCTTGGTCACCACGGGAAAGCTCGACGTGGATGGTGCAATGCATCTGATCGTTGAGTCGGCGCGAAACGTGGCCAACGCTACTGGGGTCGCCATCGGTCTGTTAAAAGAAGATCAACTGGTTTACCAGGCTGGAAGCGGAAGTGCCGCCACTTATATAGGGCGGCATGTAACGGCCTCACTGACTGCCTCAGCAGACACCAAGGCAAACCGCGAGATTCTCCGTGTCGAGAATACCCAGACAGACACACGGATTGAAGCGGCGATTTGTCGGCAGTTCGGAGCCAAGTCCCTTCTAATTTTGCCGATTTATCACGACCGCGACGTGGCGGGAGTCCTGGAGGTCCTGTTCGGCGAAGCGCACGCCTTCGAGGATCGCGAGGTGCGCACCTATCGATTGATGGCCCAACAGATCGAGGCGGCCATGTTTCCGACCGCCCAGCTTGAACGGGGAAAAAACTTCACAACCGATCTACCGACAACTCCGCACGTCACTGAGCAGATTACAACTCAAAGAGAGAAGTTTCTCCACGCCGGTGGATGTTTGCCGGGCCCAGCAAACAAGCATTCCATCTATCAGCGTTGCGGAGCCGCCCTGGCAGTAGCCAGGGATTTGCCAGTACTCAGGCAGCCAGCCTTGCTCGCGACGAGGATCATGCAGCGAGCGAAGGACGTTACCTGGCACAAGCGCCGGAGGAACTTGGCCCTGGCAGCAGTTGCTACTGTGCTCGGATTAACTTGCTGGATTGCCTACAGCAGTCGCGGCCCGGCTTTGCCCTTGGGATCTTCAGCCCTACAGAGATCGACTGCCATCGAGCCGCAGGTACCCTCCCAACCCGCGATAGCAATGCCGGCGAAAGGCACGTCCGCGCTCCGGCGCGCGAGAGTTGTTGTGAAGGAGGCGAAGCCTGCGAGGACAACGCGACAGCGGGTGCGGGTGGGGAAGAATGAAGTCGATTACATCGGAGATGATGTTACGGTGCGCTATTTCACGTACGGACCTGCACCGCAGCGGAGGCGGGTCGCGGAGAGTCGGATCGCATACATCGGAGATGATGTTACAGTGCGCTATTTCACGCCCAAACTAGCAGTAAGGCCCAACAGTCGGTGAGGTCATGAGTTATGGTTTGACCCAATGACAAGTTTTCCGCGTCATCCTCTTCGCCTGGTCGCCAATTAGTCGTAGTTCTTGATTACCACCCTGTACGGAACTTTCCACCTGATTGATTGAACCAGTCGCGAGGGCATCGCAGTTTCTGCCATGCCAATCCGGTGCGCCTACAGCGTGAAAGAAGGCGTCGTAAACGTCGTCATTACTCGTCCAGGCTGCGCCGTCGAGGGTGAGTTCTTTTCATACCTCAGCTAATTCCCGCATCCGCGGGACAAATAATCCCTCGTCTGCGCGGGGAAAGACAAGCACTCAAGAATTTCTTCCGTTCATCAGCCTGGAACAAGCTTCGACACGGTAACCGGCGTTTGAGTGCACGTTCGTAATTTGAAAGCGCGCAGGCAGAGTAGTGAAATCGATTTGCTCATCGGTCGCAAGATGCTGCTCGAAAACAGCGGCTACGAAGTTCTAGGGGGCGACCGGGGGGTGATGAAGGGCTGAATCTGTTCCGGTCCCATCCTGTGGACGCCGTCGTTCTCGACTACCAGATGCCCGAGATGAACGATGATGTGGTCGCGGCCAAGATGAAGCGCATCCGGTCCAGCGTCCCATCACGCTGCCTTCCGCCAGTGATCCACCGCCGGAGAGCAAACTGAAGTCGGTCGACACGTTCGTGCCGAAGTCCCAGGAGCCGAAAATGCTCATATCCACTCTGCAAATGCTCATATCCACACTCCAGCATCTGCTGAACAGCCAGTCCAGGCCTTTTTTCTCCCGTTGGCTTGATCACTGGAAAGATCGCAATCAGACGGTGAAGCTATGAACTTCCTAAAACATCTCTTGGGGCAAGGTTGCAAGCATCGTTTTTCCTGGCCGCGGAGTGATCACGACGGCCGCCACTATCAGATCTGCTCGTTGTGCGGAACGGCATACGAGTATGACTGGAGAATGATGCACCGGACGGACCGGTTGCTGGCGCCCCACGTCCAGCACGGCTCGCAGTCGAGAGCGACCGCGTAGTTCACGCACTGCGAACTCTCATCGCCCACCTACCACAGAGCGGACATTCCCGTCTGATCTTTGACGTCAGGGAACCAGAACGTGATCCGAACCCTCCAAACTTGATAGCTGTCCAAAGCCAAACCGGTCGGCAAAGCTGTTGGGATCGCAGGTCGCACAGACTCGGTCACGAGATTTCTGAGCAAGGTCTGTTTCTCGTGCCAGAGACATGTTCGACTTGCCGTAATGTGCTGTGCGGTCCGCGATTCCTGCTGAGTTTGCGCGGGGGCCAGATGGAGCTCGCGGTGGCGAGCCTGTAGCGTTCTCTTGAAACGTTCAACTGATCTTCGATCCATGATCTGCACGCTCTTGGGCCTGGCTTGCGCAGATCAGTCCGGCAGTTCGATTCGGTCGGGGTGTTCCTTGTCGCGCTCGTGCTCTTCAGCAAGCACCTTTTCCAGCCACGCCGCTTGTTTTTCGGCAATCTTCTTATCCACGAACCCGGGCCGGTGACCGATGACGAACTCCTCGCCGCAACCGTCACACCGGAGGGTACCCATTTCCTGGAACCCCGCAGCCTTCTCTCGGCTCTGCCCCTTCTTTATTGCCAGTGCCTTCATCTGCCAGTGCCCTCATCTACTGAACTTCTCCGATTGAAGTGACGTTGCTGATTCGCGCGCTCGCCATGGAAGAGACCCAGAAGCAGCCGCCTTTGTTGCCTCGACTGCGGAGACGGCTGCTTCCGCGGCGCATCCTCTACCAGAACAGTAACGTTACGAATGCGACTGCGGAATTCTTGTGGGAGCGAGTCGAGCGCCTCCTCGACTAGCTTGACGAAATGTTCACGCTTTACCCTTCGCCCACTGAAATAAGTTAGGGCGCGTTCACTCCGAGTAGCCGTCGCCGTTTGTGTCGTGATCATCGTCATCTTCTTTGCCGTCGTTCCTCTTCCTCTTCTTCCTCGGCTGGCTCCTGTCGAAGGAGTACACCGGCGGCTACCGAGCGATCAGAAGGCTCCGAATGGGGGCATTCTCGATGTATTCTGCTCACTTCCAATGGTACGCTTCGTACCCCTTAGCAAACTACCGCTAGCCCGCTCGCTCGGTTATAGCGTTGACCGGTCAGCACCAGTGCGGGCCTCCGCTTGGCCTGTTCGTGGCCAACCTGGTGGTCAAAGTCGATGAATACCATGAATGTCAGGAAGGTAAAGTCCAGACGGCGCGTCATGCCGCGCCGCGCGGGCAACGAAGTGCCCAGAAGGTAAACCAATCCTCCAGCCGATTTGTTGTAGGATCGCGACGAGAGAGTCCACACAGTAGTTGAGGCATGCCAGTGATTCGCCGTCGCACGTGCATTCTCGATGACAGAGAAAAACGACAAGATCGACGAGGCGAATGCAGGCCAGAGCCGCAGCACGGCGAAAAAGCCCTATCAAGAACCTGCATTCCGGTATGAGCGCGTTTTCGAAACTATGGCGCTGTCCTGCGGCAAGGTCAGTGTCACCCAATTTCAGTGCAGATTCCACCGGATGAATTCGTAGTCTGCTGCCATCGATGCCATCGACGCTTGAGACTCGCGAGGATCCAAAGCTCGGTCTTGCGGCCGAGATGCTTCGCCGCCGCGGTACGATTCACCTCAAGGCATGGGGAACGAGCATGCTTCCCTCGGTGTGGCCGGGCGATCTGCTTACGATTCAAAACGCAGCGTACGACGAAGTCATTCCCGGAGACATCGTGTTGGTTCTGCGCGACAACCGCTTCTTTGTTCACCGGCTGGTCGAAAAGCGACTAGGTCCGGATAGCCTCTCGTGGATCACGAGGGGCGACGCAATGCCCCACAACGATCCGCCCGCAGCCGTAGCCGATCTGCTGGGCCGAGTGGCCAGCATCCGCCGTGCCAATCGCAGTTACGTTCCGAGCCGGCGAGTCTTGCCGCTCCATTCCGCTCTGGCGTGGATGCTGTGCCGTTCGGACCGATTCCGCAATCTCACGTTGCGCATGCATGCGGCGAGCCTGCAGGCAGGCCCGACACGAGCCGGGCAGTTGTTTCGCGGCGTATTCGGTGCGGTGCGCGGGATTTCCGGCATGTCTGCGTCCCGTACTTCTCATCCATGACCACCGCCCTCCCCACGACCGCGGAAGCGGCTGTATCCATCGAGATCGGAGGAATGGCAATTGCCCTGCGAACGCACGACCCCTCGTTTCGCCAGCTGATCGAGAATCGCTACGAGGGTTTTGTCGGAACTTCGCCGAGTTCGCACTTCGAGTTCGACATCGACCTGTACGAGCCATCGGAATCCGTCCCAGCCGACGATGGACTGGAGGTGAAGATCGAAGAAGGCGAATGGCTGCTGAAGCGAGGCGACTTCCGCGCACGATGGAATCCGCACACCAGCCAGGGTCACATCCGTCAATCGCACAGTCCCTACGCCATCGATTGCGTTTTGCGCATCGTGCACACTCTCATCCTGGCGAGGCAAGGAGGGTTCCTGGTTCATGCCGCTAGTGCGATTCGCGGGGGGAAAGCCTTTCTGTTTTCCGGAGTTTCCGGCGCGGGGAAGACGACGATCTCCCGCCTGGCGCCGCTCGATGCGACATTGCTCACCGACGAAATCTCCTACGTGCGGCGCGAGGGCAATCGCTATCTGGCCTGCGGGACGCTTTTTGCGGGAGAGTTGGGACGGGTAGGAGAAAACCAATCCGCCCCTGTCAGCGCACTCTTTTTGCTCGAGAAAGGCTTGCAGAACAGGATCGAACCGGTGGGTGCCACGGAAGCCGTCCAGCGACTGCTGCGGAACATCTTGTTTTTCGCCGATGATCCTGCGCTGGTAAAACTCGTTTTTCAGTCGGCGTGCGAGTTTGCTAGTTTGGTTCCCATCCACCGCCTAGTATTCGTCCCCGACCAGCGAGTCTGGGAGATAATACGTTAGTTGCCAGAGAATCACGATGGCTGAAAAATACATTGCGCGAAGCTCGGAGATCGCCGCCCGCCTCCTGGGCGGCGAAATGATGGTGATGTCGGCCAGGGACTCGACTTTTTTCACCCTCAATGAAGTCGCCTCTGCGATTTGGCAGGCAGCCGACGGGCGCACGCCACTGTCGCAAATCGTCGCTGGCAAAATCTGTCAGGAATTCGATGTCGATCGGGAACGAGCGCAGCGCGGCGCCGACCGCTTCGTCGACGAACTCTCACAACACGGTATTCTGTTGGTATCGGATCAGCCACTGATGAATTCCTCTCCACCCCGGGAGGGCCGGTGAGCCTTCTGGCCGAGATGAATCAAAAAGCGCTGAACCTGGGCCTACCCATCAGCGTTCATCTCGATGTCACCTACCGCTGCAATGAACGCTGCGTGCATTGCTACCTGGATCATGACGATCATGGCGAGATGACGACGGAGGAAATCGCTGATGTGCTTGCCCAGCTCGCCGAGGCCGGCGTATTTTTCCTCACGCTAAGCGGCGGTGAAGTTCTCATGCGCCGGGATTTCTTTGAAATCGTGGAACGGGCGCGGCAACTGCTGTTCAACGTAAAGGTGAAGACCAACGGGGTGATGATCCACGAGAAGGAAGCCGCGAGACTTCGCCAGCTCGGCGTCGAGCAGGTACAGATCAGTGTCTATTCCGATCGGCCGGAAGTTCACGATGCCATCACAAAACTGCCCGGGTCACTGAAGCGAACCCTCCGGGCGATTCGATTCTTGAAGTCCCAGGGGCTAAAGGTCACCATCGCCAACGTTCTCATGGCGGGCAATTTCTCCGACCAGCCCGGCGTGATCGCGCTGGCCAGGGAACTGGGAGTCGCCTACACGCTCGACCCCACCATCACGCCAAAAATGGACGGAGACACATCCATCCTCGCCCTGCGAATTCCGGGGTCTGAACTCAAGCAGGTTTTCCACAGCGAGGAACTGGTGGGCAACGTGGAAGAATTCTGCGCTCCTCCGCCTGCTCCTGGGGAAGACGTCATGGAAGGTTTCCCGTGTAGCGCCGGTCACACCGCCTGCTACATTTCTCCTTACGGCGATGTGTTTCCCTGTGTGCAATTCCCCCTTCCCAGCGGCAATGTGCGTCGGCAGAAATTCCTCGACATCTGGCGCCATTCTCCGCAGTTGAAGGAAGTGCGATCCATCCGCGCCAAAGATCTTACCGTCTGCTCGGCTTGCGCCCACGTGGGAACGTGCACGCGTTGCCCCGGCTTGGCCTACATGGAGGGCAACATGCGAGGGCCGTCCACAGCAGATTGCGAGAAGTCTTTCCAGAGAACAGGCATCCCCTCGGCAAACATGCTGAGACGGACGCGAGCAGGTTCCACGGGCCCACTGATTCAAATCCAATCCCTCGCTAGCTCGTTGCAAAACCACCCGTTTTCGGGAGAAGATAGCCTCCTCACGGCCTGAAGGATTGATTGGTATAAGCGCGAAGCCTCGATCGGCTGCCTCTGGTTGGCGCAAGCTAGAACGAAAGAATTGATTGGGCGCTCTCGCATCCCGTAGCGACGGGATGTTCGCGTAGAAGAATCATGGCCGAGTGTCAGGGTCGAAATCGATCGTTGGTGGGAACGATGTTCCACCGCTGAGTGGTTCAACGTGAGATTCCCGAGCTTGGTCCGCAACCTTCCTCTGCCAAAAGGTCCTCATGGTTCCCATGCACGTCGGTCATCAGGCGGAAATCCGTTTGAGCACGTAGGTTACGAAAGTAAGGCCCCGGACTCCGAACATTTGAGCGAAGATGAGAATGGCGCGATGGTGAAATTTTGAGGAGAGACACGATGCGAGGGCACGCATTCCGTCGGTTGTGTGTGGCGGCCGGGTTGCTCCTGCTGGGCATTCCGCTTTCGGGCCAGTCAGGGATAGGGATAGAGAGGACCTCAACCGGTGAGGCGAGCGAGGGCGAAAAGCACCTGGGGTATCCGCAGGACTGGAGTTCGCGGCACCTCCTGATGCCGGGCGCGCGCGCCGAGGATGTGCTGGCGGCGGGAGACCACGACCCGCGCTATGTTTACAACATGGTGATGCGGCAAGTGGCGGTGGAAAACTTGCGCAAAGCGGTGGAAGAAGCGCCCATCGGGATCTTTGGGCCATTGCCCCCGCGCCGAATTCCGCCGCGAATTCCCCGCCAAAAAATGAAGATCGACTGGGCTGTTTCGCTGGAGAACGGGTACGTGCCGCAGAACCAATTTCCGGCAAAATACCAGTTTGACGTGGTCGCGGAGGATTGCAACTCTGATTACGTTGTGTTTGGGCTGACCGTGACTTCAGGGACACAGGCCAACCTGGTCGGGATCAACAACCTGTACACGGCAGCGAGTCCGGCGTGCAATGGCGGATCGCCCTGGGTAACATTCGCCTTCAACACGGTGACGCAGACAGGGGGCCAGATCAAGACGTCGCCGGTGCTTTCGACCGATGGAACGAAAGTGGCGTTCGTCGAAAGCACCAGCGGGGCTTCGTACTTCCACGTTCTGGTGCTGCCGAATCCGATTCTGGCGCCGCCGTCGCAGGCGGGTACGGTACTGAGTCCGCTGGCTCCGTTTCCGTGCACCGCGCCTACGTCGGCCTTCTGCATGACGACCCTCACCATCCAAAGCAGCGCGACCGATTCGAATTCCTCGCCCTGGGTGGACTACAACACGGATACGGCATACGTAGGCGCCGACAATGGCTTGCTATATAAGATCACGCCCGTATTTGGCGGCGGCGCCCCGGCGCTGGTCAACGATCCGAGCAACTGGCCGGTCACGGTCTCGACTCAGACCACTAAGGTGTTGACCGCTCCAGTCGTCGATGACACGTCAGGCAGGATTTTTATCGGAGACGGGGAGGGCTACTTGTACGCGGTCAGCCTTACGAATCCGGGTAAGACGTACGCGGCGCAGCTGGAGGTCGGGTGGGCGACCCACGGAGCAGGCACCGGGATTGTGGATCCGCCGATTGCGGTCACCGATCCTGCCAATCCCACAACCGACCAAATATTCGCTTTTACGGGATGCAGCGTAGTAGAGGGCATCGGCGGGGCCGTCAGCCAGGTTCCAGCGAACTTCACGAGTTCCAGCGCGCTCACCACAAGCAACACAGTGGACCTAGGGTCGGGGAGCGGCGACGGTGACTGCACCACGGGCAACGTACACTCGGGGACATTTGATAACGCATTCTGGGTGAATGGGTCGACGTCGGGGCACATGATCGCGTGCGGATTCGTGTCGGGGACATCGGGCGCACCGCTGATCCCGTCGAATCCAAAGGTGTATTTCTTCCCCTTTGCTAGTAACGTCATTACGAGCACGGGCTCGTCCACTTTTGTGGTAAACAACACGGTAGGGGAGGAGTGCTCGCCACTGACCGAGTTCTACAACGGAACGACGGACAGAATGTTTTTTGGAGTGGGCGGCTCGAGCAACGCATACCTGGAGAGCTCGACGATTACAACTTCGCTGACGACACCGACCTGCACGGGCGCACCGACATCCAGTTGCGTGACATCCCCGAGCGCTCTCGGAGGAACCAGCGGAATTGTGATCGACAACCAACTGTCGAACGGTGGTACGAACATCTACTTCTCGACCATGGCGGCTGGTTCCGTGAACGGCCAGCAGTGCAATGTATCAGGCGGATCTGCAACTCCCCATTGTGCCGTGAAGCTGACCCAGTCAGCTTTGCAGTAAGGCGGTCTGCCTTTAGAAGCATGCTTTCTTTTGCGGCCAGAGACTCCGTGAATAATTCCTAAGAAGGGAATCACCTCTACATCGGGGACTGCGTCCTCTTCCTGCCGTCAGCGTCGCCTTGCTCAGTCTCAGCTCCTGTCAAGAGAATCGCTCGGCACGCGAATTTCTTCACCGGCACCCCCTGCTTCGGCGCTACAATTGTCATTGCCCAGTTGAAGGTTGAGGCTGTCAGCAGCTTGGTGTCGTATCCGCAAAAAGGAAGAGGACCTCATTTTCTGGGTTTGATGTTTCTGGCTCCCTAGTCATGTGCCGCGAGCACTGGCCATCAGGTTGGAGTGGAGCCCTCTGGCTCCCACTCAGAAGGAAGATGATATGAAGAGTCGCATATTCATAACGCTGCTCTTGTCGACAGCATTTGCGCTTCCTGCGTTCGCGCAGCACACCAACCCAAATTCAAGCGCGCAGCCGGCAGCGTCTGCTGATCAAACCACTCCCCCTTCACAGTCCTCCCGCCAGGACTTCTGGGACGGCGATCAGCCCAGCTTCGGAGCGCTCGTCTTGCACCCTTTTGCCAGCAAGCAGTACGTACGGCGGCATGTTCAGCCCATCCGGGACCGGGTCAACGAGCTCGAAGAACTGACCGCGGCTAACGGTAAAGCGATCAGGGACGTGGATGTCCGCGCCCGGCAAGGTATTCAACTGGTTTCCGAAAAGGCCAACCTAGCCGATGAGCATGCGCTAGAGGCAGTCAACAAAGCTCAGATGGCCCATCAGACGGCGGCCGCCCTTGACACCCGCCTCGCCACCGACGAGACAGTGGTCGGAAACATCGATCAGTACAAGTCCGGGCTGCAGACCGAGATTCGTTTCCGCCCCGGCCAGACCGTGCTGAGCAAGCAGGCCAAGGATGCGCTCGATGAATTAGCCGCCCAAGTCGTCAAGGATCAGCACGGTTACATCATCGAACTACAGGGCTTCTCTTCGGGTCGGGGCCAGATCGCGATCGCCAACTCCCGGAAGATCGCGGATGCGGTGGAACGTTATTTGGTGTTAAACCACGAAATCCCGCCCTACCGCATCTACGTGATTGGGATGGGCAACGCTCCTGTGCCCCAGCGCGCGAGCGTTACACGCGTAGAAATCAGCCTGCTGAAGAACGATCTCGAACAAACCGCCAAACAATGAAGAACTGTGGTTTCACCTGCGCGGAAGCTTGAGACAGGCTTAAAGGGACGGCTGACGGTTAAAGTTTGGCGCTGGCGTAAGAGTTAATCTCGCAATTCAAGCAAACTTCCTCGAAAGCGGGTGCTGTCCACTGCATTGTTTCCCCCAGTGTCAAGGCATTCACTGCCCCGAATATTTTCTAAGCTTAAACTAGCTGTCCTGCCAAATCAACAGTCGGTGAACAAAAATTCTGTCAAAACGCCTGCCGTCCCGGCTATCAAGCTTGCAAGTAATTGCACACTATTCCGTGTTCGACCCTATTTACAAACAGGGCCGGAAGTAATACTGAGTTTTCCACACGAGGAACCAGTGCGGCTACTTCTTCATTTCTCGATCCCTGTTACGGTAAGTTTCGCCACATTTTCGTGAGGACACGCATTCATGTTTGGCAAGACGGTTTACGGCACCACGTTCAAGGACGTTAATTTCGTTCCTCTGCAGTCCGCTACGTTTTGCATCCAATGCGAACTGATCAGCACCAACAGCAGACCTTATTGCCTGGCGTGCGGTAATACGTCGCTGCTAAGTCTCGCACGTGTTTTGGGTGGAACGCTGCGTAATCAGCAGACGGCCCATCTTATTACCGACTCGGAACTCGACAGCCTTGTACGGAATCTGCTGCGCACGGTGCCCGATCCACAAGTCTTGAACGTGGCGGACCATCACGCCCGCATGCCATCGATCGCTCTGCGCAGCCAGCTTCGCGTTGCCAATGCCGCTCATCCAGTTTCTGGCTTTCGCGCAGTACATGCTGGCGAAGAAGTCGACATTCACGCTGCGGAACTGGATCTTGAACCCGCGATCAGTGCAATCACGGAACGCGCCCAGCACCTCACCGGAGCCACCGGCGCTGCTATCGCCCTGCGCGCTGGCGATGAGATCGTGTGCCGTGCGCGCGCTGGCCGCACCGCTCCTGACCTCGGCGTTCGCTTGCAGACCGATGCTGGCATCTCCGCCGAAGCCGTGCGTACTGGAGAGGTCATGCTATGTCACGACGCCGAGCGCAATCCGCGCGTTGATCTTGCCAGTTGCCGCCGCCTGGGAGTCCGCTCCATCCTGGTCTCTCCGCTGCGTTACTATCGGCGCACTCTGGGGGTGTTCGAAGTACTGTCCTCTTCTCCCAGCGCCTTCGACGAGCGCGACGTGGCCACTATGCAACTGCTCTCCAGCATGATGGTCGCAGCTATCTCCCGCATCTCCAGCCTGCACCAGTCACGGCTGGCTGCTAGGTAGAATTTCTTTTCTGGGGGAATGCGGACTGGTGTTTAATAGGCCCAGTAGGGCGCCGTGCCGCCGGGCGTGCTTTGGCCCTGAATTGCAACGAATACGTTGCGG
>Ga0116123_1001329_pt1 | contig 14495 bp, 13 predicted proteins | sample June2015DPH_13_1_3_FD_89727 | JGI IMG/M metagenome (GOLD analysis project Ga0116123, IMG submission 89727) | Peatland microbial communities from SPRUCE experiment site at the Marcell Experimental Forest, Minnesota, USA - June2015DPH_13_100 | ecosystem: Environmental > Terrestrial > Soil >... | reverse complement strand
TGGAGTGTCGGGCGTAGCCCACGACCCGGCCAATGAGTAAAATCGCGATCTTTCAACAGTTATCCGACTTAAGTGTGCTCCGAACGGGGAAATGAACCGACCTTTGTTTAGGGTTTGGTTGGAGCATGCCACTCTGCTGTGCATTTGGTCAAGGATGTGGCACAGTCAGTGCGCGGAGCCATGGCTGGCCAGCCGCAGTCAGAATGAGGTGCGTTGTGTCGGCTTGGCAATGACGCAACCGGCTCTTAATCTTAGTGGATGGTGCGCCCCAACTATAATCCTCGCGTCAGCTTCACTTCCCGCAAGAAATCATAGACCGCGGACGGCGGCAGAGTCTTGAGCGCGCTTCTATGCAGTTTCCGGAACCTGGTCACAAGACTGGAGGCATACTCCATTCCGACACGGTCGCAATTTGCCTTGAACACTTTGCGCAACGTCGCGCCATTTGCCAGGTTTGGTCGCCCATACTTGATCCGAATCGGCCATCGTCGCAACACCTCTGGTGGGAGATGCGCCAGTGACGACGGATTTGCAGCCGCCATAACCGTGACATTGTCATAGAATCGCTTCATGCCTTGCGTCCCAATCTTGAAATTCTCATAGTGACGCGGGTCAAAGGTCATGTCATCGATGTAGAGCACGGTCCTCCATGGTCCCTCGGCCATGCGTTGTGCATACTCCCTGATCTGACCGAGGTAGTCCGAAGAGATCAGGACGAGCTTCAAACCATCGATCTCACGAACGAGTGCCTGCAGTGAGAGTGTCTTGCCCACACCGCCCTCACCTTCGAGGAGAGTGAATGGCATATGACCCCCCTTAACGAACGCGGTGAGCAGCGTCCGAAGTCGAGCCACATTCTTCTCCTGATCGATGACTTGATCGCTCTTCGCTTCCTCAATCTCGACGGGCTCAAGTTCGCCCTGTGCTCCGGCTTCAAAAACCTCGTACTTGGTAAGCGGGTCTTGGTTCAACTGATGCATGAACACTACTACATGACCGAGTTCAGCGCCCCAGTCGGGCGAGACAGCCAGTCTCTGGTACAGCTTAGTTTCGGCGCTTCCGTCAGCGTAGCGGAGCGTCAGGATCTGTTCTCGTTGCGAGTCTTCGAGATCGGCCATCTCTCGCATCTCGCTGATGAAATCCGATACGACGCCGGCGTCGGTGCAGGCAATCCGCCGAGGCGGGATCCCGCAATAAGTAGGTACCCGGATAGGATGCCTGGAGAGTACCTCGTGTATATCGACCAGCAAGGTCTGATAATTCCTGAAGATCCCTTCGATATCCGTCTGGTATATCCGCTGGAGCGACCGCAAAAAATCTTCTGCATACGCCTTTAACTCCACCCCGGCGCGATCCAGTGACTCTTTCGAGAGAAATGGATGCTTCACAAGCGTCTGGCTGGCCAGTTGACGGAGAAAGATATCTTGATATGAAGACCGCAGGACCAGCGGCGTCTTCCCGGTGTAGGTGAAAATCAGGACCTGCTGCTGTTCGAGATACAGGCTAATTGCATCCGCCGCTAGCTGAGACTCACGTTCCCCTTCGCCAAATACGACTCTGAACGCGGGCTCAACCTTCTCGTACAGCCTCTCCAGTGCCTCCACGCTACCATTATCCTGAGCATCTCTGATGCTTCTCGACAGAGATTTAAGTTCGTCCTCGAGCCGCAACATCGCCCTCGAGAACGGCATCGGGTCAAGCCCTTTGTGGTTCCAGGCCACCGGGCTGTACGTAATGATGTTATTGAGCGAAAGAGTGAACTTCCAAGTATCCCGCAAGAGATCATTTATGCGGATGCCAAAACCGCTAAGGACGTCTGCCAGGTCCCTCATAAAGGTCGTCCTCTATGTCCGATTGTACTCGCCGATGTTGACGGGGTGAGGGACTCGTCTGACGTCACCCCACTTCGAGAGACGACATACTTCCTGCCTGGTCCTTCACTGTCTAACTGTCTACGGATGGTTGGCGAGATCAGGACGATAGCGCTCACAACCCAGTCAATGAGCGTATGGCGATTTTTCGTCAACAATTAAGAAGGCTCACTTCTGCGCTGCGACGAACCACATTGCCTTGGCAGCCTCCGGGATAGCTTTCAGATGAGGCCCTTGCGGACTCTCAGAAGGAAATCCTCAGCATCAGCACGCGCCTTCTCCATGGTCCTCGGGTTGTTGCCCTGTTCGATTGCCATCTCATGAAGCACAAGTTCCACTGCGACCTTTGGTTTGTATCCACGCTTTATGAGCACTCGGGCACGCTCTGCGAAGAGGGTGCCTGCATCCCGTTTTGTTACTTCCTTGGCGTCAGAAAAGCCGCCTTCGGCCTCACACTTGTGCTCGCGGAACTTCACGGCGGCTAGGCGGTCGTAAGCAGCCATAGCCTCTTCTCCACTAAGCAGCGTTGGAACGGGAAATCTCCATCGACAATTCGAGCAGGCCCATCCTTTTGCGTCGCCCTCGACCCGGAACAACGAGCGCTCCATATCCGCAACCTCAACGAATTACCGCTATGAACACTGCCATGATATAGCGCAACCGTCGTCGGGAACCATTGCGACGGTTAAAGAGACGGGTGGAGCAAGGGATTCAAAGCACAGCGTCCCGGGTTGCGGGCGAGAAAACCGAAGTTGTGTCTATTCCATTAGTTAGGCCGCGGCCATCTCGAGCGACGAATCTTGCCCACAAATTTGGGCCCGTTTTCCTCTGATTGGCAGGGTAGGTGGGCCGAACCTTGACGGCCACGATTCTGTCGAGCCGCGTATCCAGGGCACGAATCCCGAGATCGACTTGCGGAGGCTTTCGGTTGTCACGTGTCGCGGTGTTTGGCTTCTGCTCCGCCGGCCAGCCACCAACTTTCGATTTCCTCAAGGCTGCGTCCTTTAGTTTCCGGAACTGCCAGCCTCACAAACAGGACCGCCGCAATACAGATTGCCGCGTAAAGCAGGAAGGCACCGGGCGCGGTCAACACTCGCACCAACGAGAGAAAAGTGAGCGTAACGAGGAGGGTCCCGCACCAGAGAAACAGGGTTGCGATCGACATGGCGCGTCCCCGCACCCGGTTCGGGCAGATTTCCGACATCAACACCCACGTTCCCGTGCCGATGCCAATGGCGAAGCAAGCGACATAGCCCAAGACCAAGAGCAAAACCGCGAGGGCTGGGGCCTGGAAATGAATCGATGCAGCTATCCCCACCAGGGAACCCGCCATGCCGGCGAATGCAGACGTCATCAATGGCTTGCGGCCAACGCGGTCGATCAGGTACATCCCGAGGATTGTGGCCACGAAGTTGATGACCCCGATCATGACGTTGGCCCACAGCGCCGTGCTGGCAGTCTGGTTCGGCACATGCTCCAGGAAAACCAGGGAGCCGTAATAAATAATTGTGTTGATACCGGTGAACTGACTAAACAGCGCGATCAGCACGGCGACTACAAGCGGCTTTCGAAAGGCCGGATCGAGCACGTTCCCGCTCTCCTCTGCGACCGCGGAATGGATGGCGAGAATTTCGACCCGAGCGGTATCCCGGCCTTTGATGCGGGACAGGATATGTTCGGCCTCGGTTTCTCGGCCCATTTGCACGAGCCAACGCGGGCTTTCAGGAACGGAGAGCAACGTCAACAGGAAAAATGCCGACGGCACGGCTGCCGAGGCAAACATCCACCGCCAGTTCGCCGGGCCCGCTCCGGTGAGACCGTAGTTCACGCTATAGGACAGCAGAATGCCTGTGACGATCGCCAACTGGTTGACGCTCACCAGCAGTCCCCGGATGCGGGCCGGAGAAATCTCTGCGATATAGAGCGGCGAAAGCGTGGAAGCCAGCCCGATCGCGAGGCCGCCAACCATGCGCGCGACCACGAACTCTGTGATATTGCGGGGTAGCGCCGCTCCGATCGACGAAACTGTAAACAGCGCCGCTGCCGCCAGTAGCGACTTCTTCCTGCCGAAGCGGTCGCTGGTGAAGGCCGCCAGGCTCGCCCCGAAAACGCATCCCAGAAGCAGACTGCTGGCACCGAACTCGGTTTGTGAATCGCTCAGCGCAAACTGGCGCTTCAGGAAAACAATGGCGCCGTTGATGACGGCCGTATCGAAACCGAACAACAAACCGCCGATCGCGGCAACTGCAGCGGGCAGATACAAGTAACGTACCAATCCCCCCTGTGCGCGCACGGATTCCTGTGTATTGGTCGGGTTCATCTCGGTTTTCGCATGTTCCCTGTCGAACTGATGTATCCGGTTTTAGATTGTCAGCAATCGCTGTTGCAGGAAGACCAGCCCCGCGGCGCCGGCCACTCCCCCGTACCCGCCTGTATTTTGAAGAACGATCGGCACCTTCCTCCCCAGCAGAACACTGGTGCGGCGCGCGACCTCTTCATGCAACGGGGCAAGCAGTTGTGGTCCGGCTGCGGCGATGTTGCCCCCCAGAATGAGCAGTTCGGGATCGAATACGTGGAGAAAGCTTACCAGCGCGGCGGTGAGAGACTCGAAAGCCAAGTCCAACACGCGACGCGCACTGGGGTCGCCCTCCGTAGCTGCCTGAAAGATAGCCTCGGTACTGGGAACCCCGCCGGCATCGTCGAGTGATAAACGGGTTGGGGACGCCCGATGGATGTGGGCAAAGTAAGCGGACTCGATCGCGCGCGAAGAGAAGCAAGTTTCCAGACATCCGTAATTGCCGCAAATGCAGAGTCCGCCGCGGATGTCGAGGGTGACGTGTCCCAGGTGGCACGCCGCTCCCGAGGCGCCGCGCACGATCACGCCATCGACCAGCGCTGCGGCCCCCACTCCGGTACCTAGTGTGAGCAGAACCACGTTGCGCCGCCCCCGAGCAGCCCCCCACAGCACCTCGCCGACCAGGGCCGTGCGCGCGTCATTGTCGGCACAGAGTGGCAGGCCATCCACACCGGCCAGTTCCCGCAGCACATACCCTTCCAGAAAATTCAGGTCGCCGGGTAGGCGGTTCACGCGCGTAGTGGCGGCATCGATGACTCCCTTGCAGCCGATCCCGATTCCCAGCACTGGAACCGTGGCGCGCTTGCGCACGGAGTGAACAAAATCCCGGAGCGACGAAGTGGTGCGCGGCGAATCCTCGCGAAAGCTCGCCAGCAGATCTCCGCGCAATCCCACCAGGGCGGCCTTGATCGTGGTGGCACCGATATCGACACCGATTGCCACTGCTTCGGCTTGGGGTGATTGAGTTTCGCTCACAATGGTTCTGAATTATACTCACGTCGATCCTCAGCAGACTCTCGCGAGGCGACAGGAGTCAACCTCATCCGTGCCAAACAAGGTCCTCGATCACGTTGTGGGTTCGAAGCAGGCCGGCCTGGCTTTCTTCGACCAGGCGATGGTTCTGCTGGAAGAGCTGCGGCGCACGCAAGCCGGCATCATTCAGAAAGCGGCCGAGCTGTGCGCGGAGCGAATCTCGCGCGGCGGCCTGGTTTTTCTCTTTGGCAACGGCCACTCCCGCATGATGTGCGAGGAAATGACACCCCGGCAGGGTTGCTATGCCGGTTTCGTAGCCCTCGTCGAGCTGGCGCTGTCGAACCATGCGTCGATCGTCGGTACAAACGGCCTGCGCGCCCCGCTGTACCTTGAGAACTACGAAGGGTACGCGGAGCAAATCCTGCGGAGCTTCCATTTCGGACCGCACGACGCCTTCATCGTAATTTCCACCAGCGGGATCCGCCCCGTGGTCGTCGAAATGGCGGCCGGCGCGCAACAGCGAGGACTGCCCGTGATCGCCATCGTATCCCAGGCGCATTGCGAGCAGGCGAAGCCTGCTCATTCCTCAGGTAAGAAGCTTATCGACTGCGCCGATTTGATCATCGACAACCAGTGCCCGCCGGGTGACTGCATCATCGAGTTGGACGGTTTGGAGTGGCGGACGGGGCCGGTTTCCACAATCACCGGCGCCACCATCATCAACATGATTCGCTGCGCCACTGCCGAAGCGCTGCTGGCGCGAGGCGTCAAGCCAGTGTTATTGCCCAGCCACCAATTCGTGGGAAATGCCAGCGCCGCCGAGCAGCTGGAAGCGTTCTACGAGGCCTATCGCAAGAGCCTCAAACACCTTTTTGAATAGGGGCCACGTGAGCGAAGTTCTCCTGGTGACTGGATCGTCGGGTATTGCGGCGGCAACGGCACGTTTGTGGGGCGCGCAGGACAGCGTGTTCATCGTTGGCGTGAAAGAGGAAGAGTGCCGTTCGCTAGCGGCGGAGTTGCCCCGGGCGGGTTTCAATGCGGCGGATGTGCGGGATGAGGAAGGTGTACGGAAGAGCGTTGCGGCCTGCCTCGAGCGATTCGGGAAAATCGACGCGCTCTTCAATGTGGCCGGGATCAGCGCCCGCTCGCTGGGTGATGGCCCGCTCCACGAATGCTCGACTGAGGCCTGGGATACCGTCATGGACGTGAACGCCAAGGGGACCTTCCTGATGTGCCGGGAAGTGCTGCGTAACTGGATGCGGCATTCGCAGAAGGGTGTCATTCTCAACTGCGGAAGTGTTCTGGCGCAGCGCCCGCAGCGGGAGCACTTTGCCACCGCGGGTTATGCCGCAAGCAAGGGAGCCATCGAGGCGATGACGCTTTCCGCCGCCGCTTATTATGCGCCTGCCGGCATCCGGATCAACGTTATCGCACCCGGACTGGTTCTGACGCCAATGAGCGCGCGCGCACAGAGCGATGCCCGCGTCTTGGAATACGTGGCCCGCAAGCAGCCTTTGACGCAGGGTCTGATCGCGCCAGAGGACATCGCAAAGACCGCGTGCTTTCTTCTGAAAGAGGACTCGAACCCCATCACCGGCCAGGTGATAACCGCGGACGGAGGGTGGGCGGTGAGCGCATGACTCAAGCAAGAAGACTGACCGCATCCACAGTCAAGCCCGCCATCGACGAGCGGCGCCCGGGCAAAGAACGCCGGCCTTTGCGAACGAGCGTGATCGGCAGCTACCCGTTTCCGGGATGGCTTGAGTTTGCCTCAGCGCACCTGGACGAATTTGGCGAGGCCGACATCGAAGAGATGCGGACCGACGCGGTGATCGCTGCCGTCCACGACCAGCTCCGCGCGGGCCTGGACGTAATCACCGACGGAGAGCAGAGCCGGTACGATTTTAACCTGTCGTTCTACGGACGGCTTGAGGGCATTCGCGCGACGCCGTTTTCCCCGCGTCGCTTCGGGCCGCCGGCCCACGATCAGCGCGGAAAGTATCCCGTTACCGGAACCATTGTTTCCCGGCATGGGCTGGGCGCAGTCGCCGAATTCAAAATCTTGCAGAAGGTCGCGCCGCCCGGAGGACCTGTTCTCAAGGCCAGCGTGCCCGGGCCTTACACCCTCAGCGGCCGAGTCGAACCCGGAGGAGCTTACCCCAGTCGCTGGGAGGTCACTGACGCGTTGATCCCGATTGTCCGCCGCGAGCTGGAACAACTGGTGGACGCTGGTTGCCAGGAGATTACCCTCGACGAGCCTTCCATGAGCTGTTATGCGTATCGTGAAGATCCGCACCACTTCGTCAAGATCTTTGCCGACACCGTCAAACCCATCGTCGGCCGATGCCGGCTCTCCACTCATCTGTGTTTCGGCAACTACAAGGGACGTGCGGTCGCACCGCGCCGCTACGCCCCGCTGTTCCCGGCATTCTTTGAACTGCCCGTGAATGAAATCTACCTCGAGATGGCGAGCCGCGAATTCGCCGAGATCGAACTGATCGGAGAAATCGCGAAGCGGGCCATCGATATAGCGGTCGGAATCATCGACGTGAAGAACTACTACGTCGAAACTCCACTCGACGTGGCTGAGCGTGTGCGTCTTTGCCTCAAGTACGCGCCCGCCAGCCAGCTTTCTTTCGCGCCCGACTGCGGACTGAGTCAGACCGCCCGGTGGGCAGCCCGGCAGAAACTCGTCAACATGGTCCAGGGTGTGGCCATCGTGCGGAAGGAACTGGGACTCGCGTGATCCGTCCCGTGCAGTCCTACGCCGCGCTGCTCGCCGATATCCGCGCTGCCGACCGGTTCGATCGCGGCTTCCGGCTCTGGTGGCTGGGACAGAGCGGGTTCCTGCTGCAGTGGCAGGGCGTCCATGTCCTGCTCGATCCTTATCTTTCAGACTCGCTCACGCGAAAATACCGCCAGACCGACAAGCCGCACGTGCGGATGACCGAGCTGGTCATTGATCCGGCTCAACTGTCGTTCGTTGATTTCGCGACTTCCTCGCACAACCACACTGATCATCTCGACGCCGAAACTCTGGGTCCGATCCTGGCGCGCAACCCGTCGCTGAAACTTGTTATCCCAGAAGCCAACCGCGCTTTCGTCGCGGACCGTCTGAAGATCGAACCCGCTGTGCCGATCGGACTTGATGATGAGGGTTCAATCGAGCTCTCGGGGATTCGATTTTCCGGCGTTGCATCCGCGCACGAAAGCGTAGAGCGCGACGAGTACGGACGCGTGAAAGCTCTGGGCTACGTTTTGCGATTCGGCGACTGGAGCCTCTACCACAGTGGCGACACGCTGCGATACGAGGGGATGGCGGAGAAGCTGCGCCCTTTCGCAGTCGACGTCGCGCTTCTTCCCATCAACGGCCGTGCTCCGGAACGACGCGTGGCCGGTAATCTGTCCGGACCCGAAGCCGCACAGTTAGCTAGCGACATTGGCGCGAAGCTGACGATTCCCTGCCATTTCGATATGTTTGAGTTCAACACGGCGGCTCCGGATGCGTTCGTCGATACCTGCCGCCGTTTGGGGCAACCCTTCCGCATTCTGCGCTGTGGCGAACGACTTGACGGCGAAAAGTGAATGAGAGAGAAGGCGACCGTGAATCGAAGCAAATCTCTTGGCATCAGGGGTGTTGGAGCATTCCACAGAGGATGCCCCACCTTCACTTGCTGAGTATGCGGCAGCAGATGATCGTAGATCCAGCCGGTGAAGATCGTCGCTTCCCTCGCCGTGCTGTCCAGGGTTGAGGAAGAGTCTTCATCCAGCCGCCCAGTTCCCAGCGCGTCGCCCCAATCTTGCCTTCTCCATGAACCCTGCCCGCTCGCATCCTTGACGCTGTAGCTGATCGTCGCCTTGTGAACATCCAGCCCGATGTAAATACACGGTGTCCGCTGAGGAGCCTCCGTGGTTGTTCCCTGAATCAACGTTCCCGTTGGGGATGCCTGTGTTTGCGAAGGGCACGAGGCGTACCATCGGGCATGAGCAGAATACATCCAGAATGCCCCGGTTCGGACCCTTCTGATCGGTCGGTAGCTGCCGATGTCCTCCTTCGACAAGAGCCAGACGAGGAAGAAGAGGAAGACGAAGACGACGACGATAAAGAAGAGGACGATGGTGACGACGAAAACGGCGACGGCTACTCGGAGTGAGCGTGCCCTGATTTATTCAGTGGGTGAAGGATGAAGCGTGAACATTTCGCCAAGGTAGTCGAGGAGGCACTCGACTCGCTCCCACAGGAATTTCGCAGTCACATTCGTAACGTTGCTGTTCTGGTAGAGGACATGCCGCCGAACCAGCCATCGCCGCGGGCGGGGCAGCAAAGGCGGCTGCTTCTGGGTCTGTTCCATGGCGTGCCCACGACCAAGAAGAGCGTATTTGATCTACCGACGGGGCCCGATTACATCGTGCTTTATCAGAAGAATATTGAAGCGGTCTGCTCCAGCGAGGCCGAAGTCCGCGAACAAATCCGCCTTACAGTCATCCATGAACTGGGCCATTATTTCGGGATGGATGAGAACCAACTGAAGGATGTTTAGCTAAGAAATGGCTGGACTATCCCAGCCAACACCAAAGGACAATCAATTCATTGGCACATGAATCGTGCCGAAGATCACCTTCATTGTTCCGCGCCAGCCAGTTGGGGCAGAAAATGCAGGAGTTCTCCGCTCGCTCGTCGGTGAAGCAGCAACTCCTGAGCTACCGTGCACAAGATAGCGGTATAGTAGCCGGTCATAGACTTGTCATTCGGATTGAGCAGCCACCGGGCCGCAGCCTTGAGTGGCATTGGCGTCACGGGGACGCAGGGAAAATCTTTGCTCTGCGTTGCGCCTCTCTCCGCTTTCTGCCGTTATCATTACCACCATGTCCAACAAGCTCCGCTGGGGAGTTCTCAGCACCGCCGCCATCGGTCTCAAGAAAGTCATCCCCGCCATGCAACAGGGCCAATACACCAGTGTCGCCGCCATCGCATCCCGCGATCTCGCGAAGGCTCAGGAGGCAGCGACTGCCCATGGCATTCCGACGGCTTACGGCTCGTACGAAGAACTTCTCGCCGACCCCAATATCGACGCCGTCTACAATCCTCTTCCCAATCAGTTCCATGTCCCCTGGACCATGAAAGCCGCCGAGGCCGGCAAGCATGTTCTCTGCGAGAAGCCTCTCAGCCTCACCGTCGCGGAGGCCGAATCTCTCCTCGCCGTCCGCTCCAGTACCGGGGTCAAGATCGGCGAAGCCTTCATGATCCGCAGCTCTCCCCAATGGCTGCGCCTCCGCGAACTTCTCAACCAAGGCCGCGTCGGAGAACTCCGCTCCATCCTAGGCTTCTTCAGCTACTTCAACATCGACCCAGCCAACATCCGCAACCGGGTCGAATGCGGCGGTGGCGCTCTCATGGACATCGGCTGCTACCTCGTCCACGCATCGCGCTACGCATTCGCACAGGAGCCTACCCGCGTCGTCGCCCGGATCGACCGCGATCCTCAGATGCACACCGACCGCCTCACCTCAGCGATTCTCGACTTCCCCGCCGGCCAGTCCATCTTCACTTGCAGCACGCAGTTGGTCCCCCACCAGCGCATCCACTTCCTCGGTACGCGCGGACGCATTGAGCTCGAAATTCCCTTCAACGCGCCGATTGACCGCCCCACTCGCCTCTTCATCGACGACGGAGGTGACCTCTTCGGCAGAAGCATCACCACGGAAATCTTCCCCGTCTGCGATCAGTACACCCTGCAGGGTGATGCATTCTCCAAAGCCGTTCTCGAAAACACTGAAGTTCCTGTCTCCATCGAGGACGCCATCAAGAACATGGCCGTAATCGAAGCCATCCTTTACTCCGCTGACTCAGGCCAATGGGAATCCCCGCAGCGATGAAGGGTTTACCTTGTCGAGGGCCTACCACTTGCTTGGCGGTTTTCCTTTTAACCGCCAGCAAGCGCCCCACCCGAGCGACCTCGATGGAGGCGGAGCAAAATTATTCGCGGATCCAGGGTGCTCCGTAGATGATAGATCGTGGAAGTCTGCGGTGATCGCGTGCAACAGATAGACATACAGTTGCAGCTTGACTAGATGTTCAATAAATAATGGCTCAAGATCGCTCAACGGTTAGCAGGCGAAAAGCCATTGACGGTCGGAGGCGGTATTTACCTAGAAAAAATCCGCTAATTTATTCTTATATCATTTAGCGAACGCGTCGCCGAACGGGCATGCTCGTGGTTTTGCAATCATGCCACTTCCCAATCGAGTTTTTACACAGCAGAGGAATCAGATCTGCCTCTCCCCCAGGGCGGCGAGCGTAGGATATATTGGCAGCCATTACCTTGAGACTGGAGGCGAGCAGGTTCGGTCATAAGTGCCCAGGGGTCGCGTTTCCGAGACGAAATCGTGCTTGGGTTTCTTAGGGTCGCTCTGGAGACGTACCAATGGGGTGCTTCGTCTGTATTCATTGTCATTTTTACCAGCCACCGCGGGAGAATGCATGGTTGGAAGCGGTCGAATTGCAGGACTCGGCAAGTCCCTACCACGACTGGAATGAACGGATCACGGCGGAGTGCTATCTGCCGAACGGCGCGTCGCGCATGCTCGACGGCCACAAACGAATCGCGAAGATCGTTAACAACTACACCCGCATCAGCTTCAATTTCGGACCAACCCTGCTGTCGTGGATGGAAGAACGAGCTCCGCAGGCCTACCAGCAGGTTCTCAAGGCCGACCGCGAAAGCAAGCAACTCTTCTCAGGACACGGCTCCGCCATAGCGCAGGCGTACAACCACCTCATCCTTCCCTTGGCGAACTCGCGCGATAAACGGACGCAGATCGTGTGGGGTATCCGGGATTTCCAGCATCGTTTCGGACGAGACCCAGAGGGCATGTGGCTTCCAGAAACTGCGGTGGACTTGGAGACATTGGAAATCCTAAGTTCGCTGGGCATCAAGTTCACGATTCTTGCTCCACACCAGGCCGGCAAAGTGCGGGCGGATAAGGGGACGGAGTGGAGCAATCTTAACGGCCAAGGTATTGACTCCCGGCGCGCTTACGCTTGCAACCTGCGTTCCGGGCGCAGCATTGGGCTCTTCTTTTATGACGGAGTAGTTTCGCGCGCGGTCGCCTTTGAGAAATTACTTTTCAGCGGCGAGAACCTGGCACGCCGGCTGACCGGCCGATTTGATCCCGAAGGCGCTCCGGCGCAGTTGATCCACATCGCTACCGACGGCGAGACGTACGGACACCATCACACGCACGGCGACATGGCGCTCGCGTATGCGCTCGACTACATCGAACAGAACAAACTGGCGCAAATCACGAATTACGGCGAGTATTTTGCCCAGCATCCCCCTGCGCAAGAAGTTGAAATCCTGGAACGCACATCCTGGAGTTGTATGCACGGGATTGCCCGATGGGAGAGCGATTGTGGCTGCAACTCCGGTGCGAATCGGCAGTGGAAGCAGGAATGGCGAAGACCGCTGCGGGAAGCGTTGGACTGGCTGCGGGACGAACTCGCCCCTATGTACGAAGATGGCGCGAAAAAACTGCTAAGGAAACCGTGGACTGCTCGCGACGACTACGTCAGGGCCGTCATTGATCGTTCAGCCGGCACGGTGGACAGTTTCCTTGGCGAGCATGCGGTGCAAGATTTGTCTGCTGAGGAGGGGGTGCGGGCATTGAGGCTGCTCGAAATGCAGCGGCATCTCATGCTGATGTACACCAGTTGCGGATGGTTCTTCGATGAGCCGACAGGACCAGAAACGGTCCAAGTCCTTCAATATGCCGGCCGAGCCGTGCAGTTGAGCGAGCAGTTATTCGGTGGCGAGCGCGAAGAGCAGTTTCTGATCCGGCTGGAGAAGGTTTGGAGCAACATTCCCGGGTTCAGCAATGGCCGTAGTATCTACGAGAAGTTCGTCAGACCTGCGATGTTGGACCTTTGCGGCGTGGGCGCGCACTACGCCATCAGTTCGCTTTTCGATGGTTACCGTGATTCGAATTCGATGTACTGCTATCATGCGCACCTGCAGGAAGTGCATTCTTTCGAGAAGGGCAAGGCCAAACTGGCGATTGGATGTGCCCAGATCACCTCCCGCACCACTCGCGGCCAGCTGATGTTCAACTTTGCGGTACTGTATTTGGGAGATCACAAGCTTGTTGCGGGCATTTGCACGCGCTGTGGCAGCGATGGATTTCGGTCATTTGTTGAACACGCCAGCGTGGCATTTTCGGCTGGGGATCTTGCCGGGTGCTCACTCCTGATTGACCAGCAGTTTCGAGGCGCTACTTACTCGCTAAAGTCGCTGTTCCGTGATGAGCGGCAACGAATTGTGAAGCAGATCCTCAATTCCACCCTGGCTGACATTGACGAGATATACGCTAAGGTGTATGAGCAGCACGCTTCGCTCATCAGTTTTCTCTCCGAACTTCAGATACCGATGCCCACGATTCTCCGGGTATCGGCGGACTTCGTGCTCGGCAATGCCATTCTGCGCTGCTTGGCCGACGAAAAACTGGACATTGATCGCATTCGGAGGCTTCTCGATACTGCAAAGCAGGATGCGACCAGCCTTGCGGGCTGCTCGCTCGAACCGGCGCTCCGTCACCGCCTGGAGATAGTCCTGGATCGCTGGGCGAAAAATCCGTTCGACTTAAGTAAGCTCGGGGAACTGGAAGCAGTGGCTCGGCTTGTACAAGTTCCACCCTTCCACTTGGACCTCTGGCAGGCCCAGAACGTTTATTACGAACTGCTCCTGGTGATCTCGCGTGAGCGACATGTCCAATTCAGTGGAAAATGGCTCGACCGCTTTCAAAAACTGGGGGAGCTATTGGGAGTTGCCGTTGGCGAATTCTTGCTTGCTCGAGGATCTATATCCCTTGAAGTCGAACCGGCGTATCCGACTTCCAAACTCGTGCAAGAAGCAGGCGCAGCGGCAGCGGCTGATGCAGTCATGATGAGTTCTCACGGACTTCAAATGCCAGCAGGGCCCGGAATGACCGGCGCGTAACGCCTGGGGGCTCGGAGAAGTTCCAAAGCCATCTTAAGCAGTTCGGTTCTCGTACCGGCAACCAGTGACGTCATTCATTTCAGTCCATCCGGAACTCAAAACTCCACTCGCGGGCGAGTATCGCCGAACGCTTCTCCCAGATATCGAGACAGGACTGAAGCAAGCTCTTCGTAGTGTGTCGCGATCATCCCCAGGTGATCTCCGGGCACAGTTTCGACCTCGATCCCCTCGGCTAGGGGTGCCCAGACTGCCGCCGCATCACTAGGAAAACCCGAGCTGATCGCGGCCCGGACGAACTTTATT
>Ga0116123_1001327_pt1 | contig 14523 bp, 14 predicted proteins | sample June2015DPH_13_1_3_FD_89727 | JGI IMG/M metagenome (GOLD analysis project Ga0116123, IMG submission 89727) | Peatland microbial communities from SPRUCE experiment site at the Marcell Experimental Forest, Minnesota, USA - June2015DPH_13_100 | ecosystem: Environmental > Terrestrial > Soil >... | reverse complement strand
TGCATGATTGACTTCCTGAAGCAGCTCCCGGCCCTGTTCGGTCATGACCACGAGCCGCGTCGAAAGTCGGACCAGGTCGCGCATCACGCGTCGCTGCTCTGCGTTGGGCTCGCGGAGAATTGTGTGCAGAGTGGTCACGATTGGCATGCGCAGCTCGCGCAGTAGCGCAAGGACATGACTGCCGGCCGGCCCGCCGAAGATGCCGAACTCGTGCTGCACGCAAATGACATCCACGTCCGTGATGTTGAGGAAATCGGCTGCGCGCAGGTAGGACGTCAAGTCCTGCTCCGCAATCTCGAAGCGCACTTCGGTTGGGTAGTCATAACCGCCCTCGACGTCATTGACGGACACGACCGAGCAATGTATCGTCGGAAACTCCTTCGCAACAGAGTAGTGCAAGTCGTTCGTGAACGTGGCGATGCCGCATTTGCGCGGCAGATAGTCGCCTAGAAACGCAATCTTCCGAATGCTTCCCGTCGCTGGCACCTCAAGGTTAGCCGTGGTCATTCTGTGGTCATTCGTGACCTATATCTGATTTAAACCCGCCATCGAACCTGTATGACGGCGACTCCCGTCGGGCCCGAACCTAGAGATTGGCGAGTCGGCGGGACATTGCACCATCTTTCCGAAATCCATCCAGACTTGCTTTGAACCTTGTTTCCCATACTCGAATCCCGGCCGGGACACATATCCTAAGCGAGAACGTGATGGCGATGGTAGGCTTCTACAGGGGGCGGAGGCACCGATTCACGGACCCGGCTGCCTTCCTTGGCTCCGAGCGCTTCTGGCCGGCCGCCAGGGTCGTTTCCAATCCACGGGTCCATGAGCGAAGCTATGCGCAAGCCTTGCGAGAACCAGGTCCCAGGCCTGGTCGAAGTAGTCATAGACTTGCTCTCCCTGCTTGCCGTCCTTCCAGCCGAACTCTTGGAGTCTCACGAGCGTTCGTTCCTGGTCTACTTCGTCAAAGAACAGGACCACCCACTGGGCGACTTCCTTGCGGGCCTTGGGAAACTCGGGTGGGGCGCCCCAAGTGAAGGAGAACATCTTTAGTGGCACATAGCTTAGAACCGAGCATCCTTCTGCCCCCTTCTGTCCCTCTGGTTCCTCTGGGTTGAAGAGGATTTCGTACTTTCCGCGCGGTGTGATGTCCAACCTGGCGTCAGGCGCAAAGAATCTCTTGATTCCTTCTAAGGTCGTCCACGCCCGCCAGACTTCATCTGCCGTCGCGTCCACAAGCACTGACTTGGCCAGGACCCTGTTCGTCATGCGCTACGCCTTCCTCTCCGTTTCACCTGTGTCTAATTAACCACACTGGAGAATCCTCACGACCCTCGAGAGGACGCGAGTGGATTCAATTTGAAATAGCCGCATCCGAGCGATAGGGGGGCTGTCGCTTGATAGGAGTCCTCTTTGCGCTGCTCTTCGCCATCCTCGCCGGTTTCATCGGCTCCATCCTGGGGCTGGGCGGGGCGCTGATTCTCACCCCGATTCTTGTCTACTTCGGCGTACCCATCCAGTATGCCATCGCCGCCAGCATGGTGGCGATAATCGCCACGTCTAGCGGCGCTGCTTCTTCCTACGTGAGGGACGGCCTCTCCAACGTCCGCGCCGCGTTCTACATGGAGACGTTCACAGCCGTGGGGGCCATTGTTGGCGCTTCACTGACGGGTTACATTGTTCTCGTCCACGCAGAAGCGCTGCTGTACTACGTCTTCGCTGCCTTCCTGGCCACCTCCTTCTTGGCCTTGGGGAAGATGAGAAACCGGGAGCTTCCGGAGGTCAACCAGGACGGCATGGCGAAGTGGCTCAAACTCGAGGGGTCGTACTACGACAAGCCGGCAAAGAAGCAGATCGACTACAAGCTGACTAGGCCAGCGCTGGCGGGTCCTGGGATGTTCTTTGCCGGGGTGGCGGCCGGAATGCTGGGCATTGGTGGCGGAGCCTTCAAGATCTCAGTCCAGGAGATGATAATGGGGATGCCGTCGAAGGTCTCGACCGCGACCACCAACTTCATCCAAGGCATGACCGCACTCGCGGGCGCGTCGGTATACTTCACATCAGGGTTCGTCTACTTGGACCTCGCCGCACCACTGGCCATTGGCACGACTGTGGGTTCGCTCCTCGGCGCCCGGGTCCTTCCGAACCTGACGAACAGGACCGTGCGGAGCGTCTTCCTAATCGTGCTGGTGGTGCTGATCATAGACATGGTCTGGAAGGGGATGACTGCGCCATGAGCGTGAAAGTCTCTTTCCTGTCCCTGGGCATCAGCTGGATCCTGAGAGTCGGCGTGACGCTAAGCCTTGCCCTGGAATCGGCAGGCGTACTCCTGTACTGCATCCAGACTGGAAACCAGTCCCTCGACTTGTCAGCTGCCTGGCAGTTCAAGGGTGGCAACTTCTTCGACTTCGCGACCTCCACTGTCAGGGCCATCGGAGGCTCTCTCAGCCCGCTGAACATCATGTCCCTGGGGGTGATGATTCTGATGCTCACACCCTATGTGCGTGTGATTGCCGGGGTCATCTACTACGGTGTGCAGAAAGACTGGAAGTACGTCGGGATTACACTGTTCGTTCTGGCCGTGATAACGACTGGTCTGGTTGTCCTTTGACCCACGCGGATGCGGCGAGACAGGTGGTTAGCCTGGGGGTCAGTTCCCGGCGACACACACGGAATCTCAGACGGCGGTCTCTCTCTGATGGATGTATCCCCTAAGCGCTCTTCGTGAAACCCGCGCAGAGCATCCCATAGTACGTCGGGACTTGGTAAGACACGAGCTCGCCAGCCATGGGAACCACCGACAAAGCGCCTGCGAGCATGGTCATCTGCCACAGACTGTCGGGCTTCGCCGCCTCGACAAGATTGGGGTCGGTCTTCATCACCGACGAGAGTCGACCACCTTCGACCGCTTCAATTACAGATCTATCGTACGCTTTCGCGCGAGCGTCGAACCCGTATGGGCCGTCCTTCCTGTGGGCGTGCGCCTGGTCCGAGCTTGCGACGAATACGACTCGTCTCCTGCTGCCTTCAGCGACCTTGGCTACGCACCTTCCGAACTCGTGGTTCTGTTCGAGAGGGATCCCTCTCGAAGGGGTCACAATAAGCACCATGCTCTTCAGCCTGTTCTCCCTGAGGAAGAACCAGAGAGGCACCAGGGTCCCCCAGTCCATCGCCAGGTCGGACATCGGTCCCTCCAGGGCACCGTAATTCGCTCCGACGACTGACAAACCCTGCTTTTCTGCTTCGTCTATCACCGCCCTCCCCATTTCCACGTCGCATCTGACGTGGAGCCTGACCTTCTTCTTTCCCTCAGCCACCTGTCCGGACGAATACTCTGATATCACCACCCCGATATGTTTTGGGAGCCTCAGGTTGTGAGGACTCGCGATGACAATAGTGTCAGGCCTCGTTTCCTTCACCTGTCTGGCGAGAACCCTCATTCCCCGTCTGGTCGGCGCGAAGAGTCGGAGCTTGTCGCCGGCCAACACTGGAATGGTCTCGCCGCCGTGAGGCGCTATGCAAGCGTAGACTAGCGGCACGCCAGCAGAGGCAGCCTCTCGATATTCAAACGTTCTTGCTCAGGTAGTGTATTATCCCCATTACTGACGTCCGAATCGAGACCTTTGCATAGATCGGGAGTTCACCGACGCCAGCCTCCCGCTCCACCCTGAGCTGCATCGCCTCCGTCGCCTCGTCGAGGCTCGCCCCTCTGCCTTTCATGTCGCCTACGTCCTTCACCCATCCGATAACCTTCTCCTCGGTGCTGTCGAAGACATGGTCAACATCGGCCCTGGCCCCAAAATGGGGGACGAGCAACCTTGTCGCGCCAAGCTGCCTGAGCGAACGCACCGTGGACACGAGCTGGTTCGGGTCGAAACTGGGTGGCGGCGTCGTCGGAATCAACGTCTTCATTCCAGGGTAGACTATCCCGACTGCGTCCGCCGTGAAGAGATTCTTAGTGCCGTCAAGCATCATGGAGATTTGATGCGGAGCATGCCCTGGTGAGTGCATCAACGTGGCCGTCAGCCCTTCTCCGAGGTCAATGTGCAGCTCCTTGCCCACCGGCGTCATCCTGTCCATCGGGACCGGTTCGGGCGAGCCGTAGAGACTCATTATTGCCTCTCCGAAGACCTTGGTCGCACTTTCGATGAGTCTGGTAGGGTCTGCGAGGTGGGGAACGCTCTTCTCGTGGGCAATCACCTTGGCATTCGGCATCTCTCTCGCAAGGTGCCCTGCCGCCCCTGCATGGTCTAGGTGGACGTGGGTCGGCACGATGTACCTGACGTCGGAGGGCATGATGTTCAGTTCGGCTAGTCCCGTCAGGACGTTCTGGTACGAGGACGCGTAGCCGCAGTCGACCAGCGTCACCTTTGGTCCCGTTATGACGTACGCGCCCACCGCGCTGGCATGTCCCATGGCGTACGTGTCCAGCACGTAGACCCTCTCGGCGACTTTGGTTGCGTACATCCGAAGCACCTACGACGGGCCTTTGGGGTTTCCGAACTCGAAGGCCAGCATCGCGAGAGACGCCGCTCCGAACTTCAAGACGTCCTCGTCCACCATGAACTTCGAGCTGTGGATCGGGTAGACGCATCCCTTCGCCGGGTTGCGGGTGCCGAGAAAGTAGAACGTGCCGGGAGCCTTCTGCAGAAGCCTTGAGAAATCTTCCCCTCCAAGGACGGCTTCGATGTTCCTGACCCTCGTATTTGGAATCCTCCTCAGGACCACGGCTGCATTCTCGGTCGCCTTCACATCATTGACAGTCACTGGATAGGCGTCCTCTTCGAACTCCACTTCAGCGCGGGCGCCGAAGGCCCTGCAGACGCCCTTCGCAACTTTTGCGACATTCGCCTTCGCCTTCCTTCGTGTCGCCTCATCGAGTGTTCTGATTGTCCCGTCGAGCACCGCTTCGTCGGGGATGATGTTCTCTTTTGTCCCCGAGTGGAGGGCCCCCACGGAAATCACGAACGGGCGCATCGGGTCGATCATCCTTGATGAGACACCCTGCAATGCGAGTATGACCTGGGCGGATATGTAGATTGGGTCGACAGTCTTGTGGGGCGCCGACCCGTGCCCGCCTCTTCCTATTACTCGCACCCTGAATGTGTCGGAGGCCGCCATGAATGCTCCTTCCTTGACTCCGAACTCTCCCGATAGCCCATTGCCGTCCATGTGAAGCCCGAAGACGAAATCCACCTTCGGGTCCCTCATCACTCCCTCCTCGATCATTGGCAGCGCACCACCCTTTCCACCATGCTCTTCTGCGGGCTGGAAGAGGAATTTCACGGTGCCGTGCAATTCGTTCCTGTGGTTTGCCAGAATCTTGGCAGCCCCAAGCAGCATGGCCACGTGCGCGTCATGCCCGCACGCATGCATCACTCCCTTGACTTTCGACTTGAACTCGACGTCTGCCATCTCTTCGACTGGAAGGGCGTCCATGTCTGCCCTCAGCGCGATCACCTTTCCCTTCTTCCCGCCCTCAAGGATCCCGAGGACGCCGGTCCCTCCAACTCCCCGTTTGGCCTTGATTCCGAACGACTCAAGTTTCTCTGCGACGAGCCTGGCTGTCTCTTCCTCATGATATGATAATTCGGGTTTCTGGTGGATTATCCTCCGCGTCTTGATCATCTCGCTCTCGATGGATTTGGCTTCAGCCAAGAAGTCCATGTTGTCCACCACGGGTCGACGCCGATAAAAGCTCTCATTTCCTGCCCTGACCCAATGGCACGGCGAAGCGGTCAGCCAGTAGTGGGCAAAGACTTGGCAGGAAGCGAGAAGAGGAAAACTGGATTTTACGTGATGGACCCTCACATGAGATGCAACACAGCGGTGCTTCATACCGATCAGGAGGTTATTCGTCTGACCTCAGAGGCAATGCCGAGCGTCGTGAGTATCGATGCCCCGCTCTTCCTCCCGAAGGGTAGGGAGAGCCTCGAGAAGCCTGGACCTCCCCACTTTCGGGAGTGCGACAAGGAACTCCTAAGGATGCACATCAGGTTCTTCCCGATTTCGCTGGGTCCAATGCGGATGCTGACCGCCCGGGGGATGAGGCTCAGGGCCGCCCTCGAGGCGCGCGGGTTCGAGGTGATAGAAAGCTTCCCCGGTGCCGTACAGGACCTCCTTGGCATGCCACGCAAGCAGAAAGGTTTGCGCGGACTCGAGGGGGCCCTACGGCGGCATGGAGTCGGACTGGGGCAGCAGAAGGGTGGATTCAGTGGAGACGAACTGGACGCGGTAACCTCGGCATTGGTAGGTCTCCTGTACAGGAATGGCGAATACCGGGCCATCGGCGACCCTAAAGAGGACTTGATGATCCTTCCCGCCGTCTAGGCTTCCGAAGAGTCATCTGAGGCTTGTCTTCTTGGCCCAATCTGGGGCATCGGCAACCTGTCATGTCTTCCAATGCCCCAAAGGCAGGCATGCTGCCGTCCGTCGGTTCAGTCAAATCTGAAATCCTGTTGATGCTCACAGAGGCGGTAAGCTCAAACATCGATTCCAATCCACCTTCTGCCTAACCTGTGAGCCACTGCGATTGCAGTCCCACAACCGCACATGGGGTCAAGAACGATGTCGATGGGATTGGAGGAGGCGTTGACGATTCGTTCAAGGAGTGCTTCTGGTTTCTGCGTCGGGAAACCAAGTCTCTCGCTGGATTGGGAGTGGATTGGACTGATATCAGTCCAAAGGTTCTGCAAGGGCTGACCCTTGCCCTTGTCCAAGTATATCTTCCGACGGATTCTGCCTGTCTTGTCCTTCGGGAAGATGAGCCTGCCTTCGGCATCAAGCTGTTTCATCTTCTCAAGCGACACCTTCCAGCCGTTCGGAGGGGGGTGGAACCCCTTGTATGGATAGGTCAGGTTAGGGCGCGGGTGCGGGCTCGCGAGGTCGGAGCGGGGTTCCGTAACCTTGATTCAGGCCGAGACTGATACAAATGTGGACGAATTGATAGGGGAAATCTTGTGTCACATTAAGCGGCTAGAAGTCCACCTAGAGGTCTACCAAGAGAAGGTCAGCCAACCAATTTCAGTCGAATGAACAACTAAGCATTTGCGTCATGAAGGAATATGACGAAAGCAACGAACATCTGAGCGAGACTTGAACTAATTCAGAGGACGCGGCGTTGAGATTCTCTCTCAAGGCACTAAGCAGGAATAGACTATCCCCTGGTACGCTACCTCTTGTTGCTCATGGCGCTACTCCACCACAGTAGGTGACTGAGCCATAAGGCAGGGAGGTTTCGTTGCGTCCCGTTATCTTCAGGATTAGAGAGGAACCGGAACCGTCCAATTTCTGCGCGCTGGCGCACAGTTCAAGGCCATAGTTACCCGGCCCGCTTAGTGTTATGTTCTTGGAATAGAATCCAGTTCCGCTGTAGCTTCCGGTGACGTTTGTAGGAATAGCTTTACCAGGTCCGAACGAACTGAGATATCCCTGGTAACTCAGCCTCCAAGGACCGCTGTAGTTCACCGACAAAGTGAAGGGATAGCTGTATGGCACTGCGCAGTCTCCCACTGGCGGAGAGCCTGAGCACGTGGAACTCGAGCTGGAACCCGTCGATGGTTTGAGATAGAATTCGTAAGAAACGGCGAGTCCGACCATTATCACGATGAGAACCACGACGAGAGCGGCGCGAGTGGTCTTTGAGGCTGAGGAAGTGCGGGTTTCTGTCATCCTACTGGCCCTTGTCCATCATATACAGTGTTTAACGGGGCTGCCTGAATAACCAAATGGCTGAGTCGAACTTTGTATGGAGCTGTAGATGGAGTTAGAGTACTCGCTCGTGCAAATTGGATAATAAGTCGGCAGGAGAGATTTCAGGCCTGAGTATGTCATCTGCCCTAGGAGCGACGTGAACGTTACGCTTGGATATGCATTGTTCGCTCCTACGAACACGCTCTGGAAGTAAGCGTTTAGATCATTTATCGAGCAGTTGGGGGAATAGCCCGTGCAAATCTGCGATTGGGTCAGCGAGTACAGCTCATTGCCATTTAGATTGAACTGAAGACTGGTCAGAGACCCTTTGCCGTTCCAACTTGTTATAACCTCCCAGTTGTCACCGCTCTGCGTAACAGTTGAACAGCTTACGGAATTCTGTGTTTCGTGCGGGTCCGAAGTCGTATACCCAGTTCCAATTTGGCATGAGTTGGAAGAAACTTCAATTGTCGTTTGTGATATGCACCAATTATTGATACAGGTGGCGTTATACCATAAGAGGTTAAACTGGTATGACCAAGGTGAATTGCCAGAACTGGTAATTGCCTGATTCAAGGTGACTGTTACGGCACTCGTCGAAATGCCACTTATGTTTACTCCTTCGTTCCCGTTTGAGTAGTATGGAGAGTATGCGTAATGTGCTCTTATGTAGGCTGTTGCGTCAGCCGACATAGTCAGGTACGTTGGATTCGCGGTAGTGGACGACAGTGTTCCACCGGAAACGGTCCAATTGCCGAAGGCGTATCCCGGAGTTGGCGTTGCCTGCTCTTGATATCCGAACTTGTTATCTTGACATGGAACGTTGTTGTATTGACGATATTGCGATTGGCCGTTAGTGAAGGTGTTAATGGTCCCTCCATTCGACGGGGTATCCATGTAATAGACAGTTGTGTAATAGTTACACGGTATATAGTTTGGACCTGCCGGATGTACGACAGCGGAAGCGGGTTTCACTAAGAGGAGCGGAGTCGCTGTGGCCAGAAGAATCAGAAATGCTAAAGAAACCCCACTAGAACTTTCCTGTGCTTGACAGGGTCCCATCACCAAGGTTCACCTGACCTTGGCATAGAAAGAATATGGTGCAACTCTCTCATAAGCATTTTCTAATAGCACGAGCATGATGCGGCAAATGAGGCCGTCCGCGTCTAATCCTTGGACGATGGATTCGGTAAAAAAGGTTGGCTAAGGTACATCATATTGACATAAGTAATCTTAGTAATCCTAGCGATTACAATGATGTTTGCCGCCGCGAGCATTATGCGCAAGAGACCCACTCTCCTTTGGGTTCGCGAATAGGACTATTGACATGAAGGAACCTCCGCACACAACAAAGTGCGGGGGGTGGGATTCGAACCCACGAACCCCTGAGGGATGGGATTTCTCGAGGCGGACCCTCATCCTGACTTAAGTCCCATGCCGTTGACCCGGCTTGGCTACCCCCGCAATTCTCACGCTGGCGCAAATCCGTTATTAACGTTCGAGGATTGCTAGCAGACGGCTCTCAGCAGTTCTTGTAGGCCCGCGGTGTTCATCACATGCTTCGCCTCCAGCCAAGCTCGCCTCGCCACGGTTACCCCATAAGCCAGATTGTCAAGCTCGCCGATTGCGTGTGCGTCCGAGTCGATCACCAGCTTGACCCCCTCCTCCATCGCCCTCTTGGCCCACACCTCGTCGAGGTCCAGCCTGTGCGGTTCACCATCTATCTCCAGCATCTTGCCGTTGTCCCTTGCCGTCCCAATCACCTTGGCCAGATTGATTGGGTTTCCCTCGCGCCTTCCTATCAGTCTGTTCGTAGGATGGCAGAGGAAATCCACAACCGGATGGGAAAGCGCCTTCACTGCCCTCTCCGTCAGCTTCTCGGCGCTCTGCCTGAAGCTCTGATGGAGCGACGCGCCGACTATGTCGAACTCTTCTAGGAACTTCCTCTCAAAATCGAGCGTGCCGTCGCTCTTGATCTCCAGCTCGACGGCCTTCAGTATCCGGAACGGGGCCAGCAAGTCGTTGAACTTCTCGATTTCCTTCCACTGCCTTCTGAACCTCTCCTCCGAGAGCCCGTTGGCCACCCTTACTGAGACGGAGTGGTCGGTAACCGCGATGTACTCGTAGCCCCTCACCTTCGCAGCCCTGGCCATCTGCTCCAGCTCGTGGGAGCCATCGCTCCAGGTGGTATGCATCTGGAGATCTCCCTTGATGTCTTCGAACTTCACCAGGTTGGGAAGTCTCCCGTTCTTGGCGGCCTCAATCTCGCCTCTATCCTCTCTCAACTCGGGAGGGATGTATCGCAGCCCCAGCTTCCCATAGACATCATCCTCGTTCTTCCCGGCCAGTCTTGACCCTTTCTCGTCGAAGAGGCCGTACTCGTTCAGCTTCCATCCACGTTCAACCGCCAGGTTACGTAATGCAATATTGTGGTCCTTCGAGCCTGTGAAATAGACCAGAGCCGCGCCGTACTCGTCCTCTCCGAAGACCCTGACGTCGACCTGGACACCATCCTCCAGTTTGACGCTAGCTCGTTTAGGGCCCTTCTCCAGCACCTGAGCGACGCCAGGGCAACCTGTGATTGCGTCCATCGCTCTCTTATCGGTCGAGAGCAGATCGATGTCTCCAACTGTGTTCCTGCCCCTTCTCAGGCTCCCCGCCATCCCAACCTCAATTCCTAGGGCACCGAAGTAGGCAGCAAGCTTTTGAAAGACCCCTTCGGCTTCAGGGAGCAGCATCCTCTTCTCGAAGCTCTGCAGCTTCTCGATTCCGACCAGGAACGACTTGCGCACGGTCGGGCCGAACTCATCATCGAGCTTCCCGGCCTCCAGCGCCTTCTTCAGGTCCTCCACACTGTCCACTCCGAGTTCGTGCGCGAGCCTGTATGCAGTACGCGGCCCGATTCCTTGGACCTTCATCAACAATGGAACCCCCGAAGGAGTCTTCGTCCTCAGGTCGTCCAGCAGGCGCAGCTTCCCAGTCTTGAGGTACTCGTCGATTTTCTTCGCTATTCCCGCGCCGACGTACTGTATTTCCTCGAGCTTCCCCTCCTTCCACAAGTCTTCGATGCTCTCTTCCATGTTCCGAATGCTGTTCGCTGCGCGGTGGTAGGCAATCACCTTGAACCTGTCCTCGCCGTCGGCTTCGACCATCTCTCCCAGCCTGTCCAGAAGGTCCGCGACCTCTAGGTTACTCAATTCCGGGCGTTTAGGATGACGCGAGTCATAAAAGCAATGCTGCGAGTAGGCCCATGACGGGCAGGATTCAGATGGCTTCCATCATCACACAGGCCACCTAGGGTCATGGGATGGCGGCCAGCGACCCGCGCGAGGGAACGGGTTCATGGCCGGCGAAACTTGAGGACGGCGACAATGACGTCGCGGGACTCGAGGCGGAAGCAGGCTATCTCCACCAGTCGAATTCCTTCGGCGTGTCCGTGATTTCTACGCCCTTCTTCCCCTCGATCAGCACGTCGTCCTCCATCCGGACACCGAGCTTCCCCCTGATGTAGACGCCAGGTTCGACGGTGAAGCACATGTCGGGCCCCAGTCTCTCCTTCCCGCCTTCAATGATGTAGGGCGCCTCATGCACTTCGAGGCCGAGCCCGTGCCCGGTCCGGTGGATGAAATACTCCCCGAGACCCACCCTCCTGAGGACTCCCCTCGCGGCTTCGTCCACCTTTCCAACCTCGATCCCCCGGGCGGACGCTCCTATCCCTTCCTCCTCAGCTTCGAGGACCTTCTGGTAAACGTCCTCGATCTCCTTTGACCGTCCGATGCAGAATGTTCGCGTGATGTCCGCATAGTACCCCTCGAACGTGGAGCCCACGTCGAAGACGATGCTCTCGCCCCTCTTGATCTTCTTGGAGGATGGAAGGGAGTGCGGGTCTGCGGCTCTTCCGCCTGACTGGACCAGCATGGCGTCAACCTTGCTAGCGCCGTTCGAGTAGATGATCTCGGTCGCTGCCTTCGCGAGCTCAAGCTCGGTCGCTCCCTCTCTGACCAATTCGGGGAACTGGCGGAACGACTTGCTGAGTATCTTCGCCGACAGCCTCAGGAGTCTGACCTCGGCATCGTCTTTCGTCTCCCTCAGCCGCTGTAGGACTGGTTCTGCGTCCTCGAATTCGGGTGCGGCGTATCCTGCAAGTTTGTGAAGGAACAGGAACGGGACTTTCCCCTCGACTCCCCATCTTCCCCGCGCTCCTGCTGAATGGACCGCCTTGCTAATCGCATCGGCAGAACCCTCAGAGTCGGTCCACTGATGGATGGCCATCGGCATCGGTGAATTCCTGTAGGGCCCGGCCTCCAGCGCCGGCGCCACCAGTTGGGCTGTCCCCGATACTGGGAAGAGAAGCATGAAAGGCCTCTCGAGCAGCAGCGATTCGACCCCTGTGAAGTACTGCATGTTCGGTCCTGGGACGATCAGGACCCCATCGAGCTTCTCGTCTTCCAACCTCTTCCTGAGCCTTGCCAACCTGGTTGCGCAGACCGTCTTGTCAATCATCGCGCCGTCGATGGGCGGCATACCGTTATTATCTTGTCCAATCGGCGGGCGACGTCATGGGGCTCAAAGAGGTGTTGTTGCTCAGATTGGCGAAGCACTGGATTTCAGGCGTTGATCTCGATTCCGCTCTCGCTGACGCAAAGAAGGCCAATTCGAAGGGCATGGGGGTCGTCGTGAATTTCCTGGGTGAGGAAATCAAAGACCCAGCCGCCGCAGAATCGCACGCGGGAGAGTACCTTAGGCTCCAGCAGCGCATTTCGGAGGAAGGGATTCGCGGGTTCGCCTCGGTGAAGCTGACCCAGCTCGGCCTTGGCGCGGATGATGCGGGGGCTGCCGATAGGCTTGAGAGGATCACTGCCAACTCGGAGAGATTCAATCAGGCCCTCTGGATTGATATGGAGGGATCCTCAGTCACCGAAAGAACGCTTTCGATGTACCTGACCTCTCTCAGCAAGCACAGGAACCTCGGCATCGTGCTGCAATCCTACATGAGGCGAAGCGAATCCGACCTCCCCAAGCTGCTGGACGCCGGCGCCAAGGTCCGCCTGGTGAAGGGTGCGTACAGGGAGAGCCGCGAGGTGGTCTATTCCAGCAGGAAGGAAGTCTCTGCTAGCTTCAGCAGGCTGATGGGGATGCTCTTCGACAAGGGGAACGGGTTCGCCATCGCGACGCACGATTCGGCATTGGTCGAAGAGGCAAGGAAGTTGGCAGAGTCGAAGCACGTCGACTTCGAGTTCGAGATGCTTAAGGGGATACGCGACGAGTTGAAGGGCGACTTGGTGAAGTCTGGCTACCGAGTTTCTGAGTACCTTCCGTACGGCGACCGATGGTTTGCCTACTCCAAGCGGCGAATCACAGAGCATCCGAGCAACATCCTGCTGCTACTCAGGTCCATGGTCTGAAGGTGGAGTTTCTGTCCGCTGGGGTTGCCCGCTTTGATTAGTGGCTCAACTACTCTAGACTCCTCTCGCAAAATACTCGCAAAGTCCTGAAACGACGGAGGTCACGTAGCAATGACCAATTACGAAAAAGGGCAAATTTGGGGAGCCCTACGTAAGGCATGGAAGGGGTACAGGATCGCGAAGGTCCAGGGCGACAATACGCGCATGAAGGAGTACGCGACCCGAATCAAGACCCTCCAGGGCCAGCTTGGAGTTCCTCAGGCAAGTTTCCCTAACATAGGAATGTAGAGGAGTACCCCTCCTCTCTCTTTTTTTATTCTGCGCCTAGGTCTTTCTCTATCTCTTCAAGGATGTTTCCCACGACCCGCTGATGCAGGCCGAGGGAGGCCGAGATGTCGTCTATTTCGTCCCTCTGTTCCTTCATAATGTACTTCAGCACCTCCTTCCTGTCGGCGCTCCCTAGCGATGTGGTTACCCTAGCCGCCTCTCTTAGTGCGAGACCGCGTAGGTAGAGGAGGACCGCCCGCTGCTCCTCCATCTCGTTTAGCTTTTTGTCGACCTCGGCGATGATTTGGGTGAGCGGCTTTATCCTGGACGCTTCATTAGGGAACATGAGGGCTTCGTTTGTCTTGGCAGTCATCTGGCCCTGCTCGTCGGCATCCATCCCTGGCACTGCTCCGAAGGAGAAGATTCTGGCCCTGAACAGACTCGGCGCAAGGTCTATCGTGATGGAGAAGCTCTTCTTGAGCAGGTACTCCTTCCTCTGCGGCCCGCGGGGGCTGTCCTCCAGGACCGTGCTCACAAGCCCGGCGTCTTCCATGTTTCCGAGGTGTTTTGCCACGAGCTGCTGGCTGATGTCCAGTTCCCTCGAGAGCTGAAGCTGGTAGTTCGGTTTCTGGCTGAGCCTCGCGATAATTCTTCTCCTTATCGGGTTCTCGACCGTCCCCAGCATGGAATCCAGTTCAGTTTGACTCAAATGTCATCCCCAGTTATGCGCGAAGAGCCGATTCTTCTATAAATAGATTCTTGACCCTATGTTGGTTCTGTTCCGCTAGTGGGGTGGTGGCGGGTTGCTTGGGATTGGATGGTGTCCCATGGGACAATGGTTTCAGGGCAAGAGCTGCGATGACAGGCGTCTCGAATGAGTTGGATTTCTTATTAACGGTGGGGGATTGGCGAACGGCTCGTTGGTCTTCAGCAAGACGATCATAGCCGAACATGTAGCTGTCGCAAGCGAGCAGCCGCTTGCCTCGTTCGCAGGCTATGATGTGCTCAGAAAGGGCGGCAATGCGTTCGACGCGGCCGTAGCGACGAGCTTCGCTCTCGCCGTCACCTTCCACCCCGCAGGGGGGCTCGGAGGCGACTTCTTCGGGATGTTCTACGAGGCCAAGACGGGAAAGGTCCATTGCCTCATGGCCAGCGGCTGGTC
>Ga0116123_1001325_pt1 | contig 14578 bp, 7 predicted proteins | sample June2015DPH_13_1_3_FD_89727 | JGI IMG/M metagenome (GOLD analysis project Ga0116123, IMG submission 89727) | Peatland microbial communities from SPRUCE experiment site at the Marcell Experimental Forest, Minnesota, USA - June2015DPH_13_100 | ecosystem: Environmental > Terrestrial > Soil >... | reverse complement strand
GACGACATTCTTTACGATGACACCCCCCTTCCGGCCTCGGGCACGGGAGAAGCAGAAGGTCACCCAGTCCCTGCAAGGGGCCTGAGCGCGGTTCACGTGTTAACAGACGTGATCGGCGCAAAAGCCACGCTTTTCGGCCCTGGTGGCCGCTTTCTGGCCGACTGCCAGACACCTTGCAGCTTTAACAACCTCTTCCCGGAACGTTACAGTCTTCAGGTGCAGAAGGATGGCTACCTTCAAGTGCAAACCGCACTGGCGTTGAAGGCGGGCGAATCCCAGGATCAGAAACTTCATCTGGAAGCCCTGGCGAAAGGTGTTTACATCAGCAGCAAACCACCTGGTGCGGATATTTTCATTAACGGCGCCAAGCAATCCGGGCAAACCCCTACGACCCTCCCCCTCGCCCCTGGCCACTACGACCTGGTGCTCCGACTCCAGGGCTACGCACCCTACGTCGGTGAGGTTCAGGTCAAGGACAATATCCAGACGACGCTGGACGCCGAACTCAAGGAGCGCAGTCAGACTCACGTGGCTTGGGCACAGGTCACAACCACCCCGCCAGGTGCTGAGATCATCATTGACGGAATTTCGAGCGGTCAGTTCTCTCCTTCACGCGTGCAGATTCCCGCCGGAACCCATGTTATCGCGCTGAAATTGAACGGCTTCCAGGTAGTGAGGCGTGGCGTTGAGGTCAGTGAAGGCAGCACCGTGCCCGTCACTGAACAACTGAAGCCGAAATAGAGACTGCGGAGTACAGCGAAGAAAAGAGAAAAGTGGGCTTGTAGAGGGATACCATTCCCCTTGGAAGTCGTAACATTTCTATCCCACAATTGACTGTTAGTACTATATCCATACACATTCCCTCATCCTACGCTATTGTTGCGGAATCCGCTCCCTCCGGGGCGCGGATTTCCCGCTCAACTGTTCCCTTTGCACCCTGGGCGAGCCTGGTTCTGGAATGGTGACGCGGTCCCGACAGAGTGCATCGGACCAAGGACGGCCTTTTGGTATTGCGTGCCTCACTTCTGCTCGATGAGAAGAGGTCGGCCAAGCCTGCCTCTTCTCGTGCGGTGAAGCACGAGCCCGCCGCTGCACCTCGCGAGCGCGCCCGCCAAGGCGATCCGCAATTGGCCGACCTGACCCGGGCCCTGCGCGAGTTGCATCTGCTGTTGCGGGCCCACCGTTTGTACGATTCCGCTCACCCTCGCGTGCTGGACAGCCTGGACGCCGCCTACGATTCCCTGAAGCGCGCCGCCACCGATTTTGACGGCTTGGAAGTGCGCACCGAACGGGGTGGCATCGTTGTAGCGAAATTTGCCGAAGGCCATTTGCCCGATGCGCGCGGCGAATTCTATGCCCTGGCGAACGACCTGCAACGCGCCGGCATCCAGACCCTTTACTTCGCCGCAAAGTTCCATGTGGGCGAATTGGACACCCTCGCACAACTCATCAAAGCCACCTTGCTAAGATCAGATGAGCCGGCAAATCGCCCGGGAGCCATAGGCTGGGCGGCGCAACTTCGGGAGCAGCGCGTGGAAGGAATCCAGATCAATACGTTGACCGAGCGCAAGGTGGATACAGTCCTGGCCAGTCTCATCGCCGCGCTGGTGGCTTATGGCGGCAATGCCCCGCAGGATAACGGCGACACGCCCATCCGCGCGCCGCAAGCCGAAGCGACTTTCGACACACTCCGCCTTATCGGCTGCCTAACGCCGCCGATGGAAGTGGCCAGCGGTCTTTCCGCGGAAGATGCGGCGCGCGCCATTCACTCCTCGATGGAACTCGCCAGCCGGAGCACGGTGCGAATGCTCATGGCCGCCGTAACGCATTACACTCCGCAGGAAGGCGAAGCACCTCAGGCCTATTTGCAGCGGCTTTCCCAGAGCCTGGTCCTCGAGCATCTCACCACGGAATTTGCCGCTGGCAACCTTGCTCCCGTCGCCGTGCGAGAGGTTTTGAATCACCTCGCCGATGTCCTGGTCAGTGCCGGCGGCTATCGCGGGCCTCATTCCTCGCAGCATTTTTCCGTGCTGGCCTCCGCCTGGGCCGACGAAACCTACCGGGAACAGCTGCTTGAGCGTTTCTGGCTGGAGCTGCCGCCACGTGAGAAGTCCGCAGTCCTTCGCGGCACGGAGATTTGGTGCGTGCCCATCACGGCTATCCGCCAGACTCTTGGCCAACTCGTCGAAGCCGGTGCGGACGCTCCCCGTCGTGAAGCCCGCAATATTCTTTTGAACTACGCCAGACGCCTCGAACACGAAGTTCCTGCGGCGCGGCGCATTGTCGCCGCAGGTCTTAGCGAACTTACGCCGCTCCTGGAATCGCTGTGGCCCAACCAGCTTCCAGAAGAGTTGAGCCGCGGCACGATGAAGGCCCTCTCCAAGGAACACGCCCCGGAAACCAGCGCTCTGCTCGCGGCTTTCCTCGAAACCCTCGGCCGCATTGCGGTCACCCGCGGCGATTTTGCAAGCTTCGAGACCATTCTGATCAGCTTGGAAAAGGTGCCGCGCGATGCCGAGCACGAGCACATGAACGCGCTCGGCCATCGCCTCGTCGCCAACGATCGCTGGATGGCGCTCGTGGACGCCGCGCTGGCCAATCGCCCTCTCGACCCCGCTCTGCCTCGGCTCCTGCAGCGCGATCCGGAGCGTTTGCTGGATCGCCTGACCCTTCTGCTGACCGATTCCTGCGGCTCGGAGATGTTGCCGGCGATGGCTCGAATCTTGCGCGCTATTGGTGTTCCCGCGCTCACTCTCCTGGAAACGCGCCTCTTTGAAGCGCGGCGGCAACGCGTCAGTGCCGCCATCAAACTCCTGGCGGCCGCCGATCCCGACCGACTGCTCCGCGGCCTGACGCGCGCGATGGCCAGTTGGGAATGGAACCTGCAGGATCTGGCCGTCAGCGAACTGGCGCGACCCTCCAACACGCCCTCCGCGCAAAGCACTGCGTTTGTTTTCTCCGCCATTCTTGCGGACGCGCACCCTCTAGTCGTGCCCATGATGATCGATCAGATCGGCATCGGCCAGGAAGCCACCGCCGTCCCCATGCTCATGGAGATCGCCGCCGGTGAGCACGAAATCCTGCGCGACCAGTTCGTTCGCATCAAGTCCATCGAAGCTCTCGGCCGCCTTCGCGCCACCGAAGCCGCTGAACTGCTCCGCCATCTCGCCAGTAGACGCGAAGGCCTGACGTACGTCGAGCCCGCCGGGCTGCGTGCGGTTGCCGAAGATGCCTTGGCGCTCATGGAAGATAGTCCTGCATCTGCGCGGGCACGTGCCGCCTTCGAGCCGGCGTCTGCGCCGCTTGCGAATTTCGTGGTGCCGCGCCGTTATGCGCGCATCCCGCTCGAATCTCCCCTGCGCGCGCAAATGGGCAGCCAGCAGATGATGAGCCCGGCGCGCGTCCGCACCATCAGCCTGGGCGGCGCTTACCTGGAATCCCCCAGCCGCCTGAGCGTCGGTGATTCCATCCAACTCGAGGTGCGCGCTGGCCTCCGCAAGATTCACTTCACCGCCGTGGTTCGCAATATCGGCCCGGATGGCGGCGGCGTCGAGTTCGTGCACATGAAGGACGAAGACCGCGAGCGCCTGCGCAAGCTGGTACAGCGGCATCTGCATCTCTGATTCCCTACTGCTTCCGCGATCTGGCCGTAAACCCTTTGGTTCCCTTGCGGTACACCATAGGCAACCTCATCTCTTTATTTGCATTACCCTCACGAATGCGTCACATCCAAAACGTTCGTTTAGAAGTAGCCCAGGCGTGTTGCTAAAATTAAGCATGGCTTTAAGCCGTTGCAAGCCGCCGCCCTCTGGGTCCCGATGATCGCCATTGGGCCAGAAAAAACCTAGGAGTAACCGAATGATGACTGCCCCCGGTTGGATTGAAATTCTAGGAGCTGTGGCCGGCTTCTGCACTACCTTTGCCTTCGTCCCCCAGCTCGTGAAGATCTACAAGCAGGGTGGCCGCGACCTATCCTACGGGATGCTCAGCCTCTATTTGGGAGGCGTGGTGATGTGGCTGGCTTATGGCCTCTTGATCCACGCGCAAGCCGTCGTGATCACCAACGTGGCCACCGCCATTCTGATCGCCGCCGCCACCCTCCTGAAGGCCTGGAAAGAACACCGCGAGCCCGGCAAGTCCCTCGTCCCCGAACAACTCACTGAAGGCTGAAGCATCTCCTTAAGTCCGAAGCGCATCCTCAGGGGTCAGGCGGTACTGGTGCGCCACGCCTTGACAGGTTGGGCACGCTGCCTATACGAGCGTTTCGCGCCACTTGCCTCTGCAGATTACAGTTGCAAAGATTCGCGGTTTGCTGTAAAAGGCCTCCTATCCATTTCATTGTCTCTTAGGCCATCAACTGACGGGCCAGGGCCGTCACCGCTAGGGGTAGCGGGGGTTTTGCAGGTTCCATAAGGAGGAAGGATATGCAACGCAGGCAGTCGCTGTTTGCGTGTGTGATTCTGTGTATGGCGGTTGTGCTAGGGGTAACAACAGCGGTGGCACAAGTAAACACCGCGACATTGACCGGAGTGGTCACCGATCCACAAGGCTTGACGGTCCGCGGCGCAAAGGTCACGGCCACGAGTCTGGCCACCGGGGCGGAACGCACCGCTACAGCAGACGATGCCGGGCGCTATGTAATCGTGGGTTTGGTGCCAGGGGAATACAAACTCCGCGTGGAAGGCGGTACGAATTTCGCACCTTACGAAAATCCTTCCGTCCAGGTCAGGGTCGGCCAGGAAGCCGTCCTGAACGTGAGGCTGGTACTTGGCACGCAGACACAAGTCGTGACGGTAAGCTCGGAATCCCTCCCGATTGAGACCACCCGCTCAGAGAGCGCACAGACCATCGAGGAACGCCAGATCGATAACCTGCCAATCAATGGCCGCAACTATATCAATTTTACCCTCACGAACTCACAAACCACCCGGGACATCTCTCCCACCATTGGCCCCGCACCCAACAGCGGCCTGAACCTCAGCGGCGCGCGCGCGCGTTCCAATATGGTCAGCGTAGATGGGGCCGACGCCGTGGACAACTCCACCAATGGCATTCGTTCCACCGTTTCACAGGAAGCGGTGCAGGAATTCCAGATGATTCTCAGCAACTACAACGCGGAGTACGGCCGCGCCACAGGCGGCGTGGTCAACATCGTCACCAAGAGCGGCACCAACGACTTCCACGGCGATGTGTTCAGTTATGTCCGCAACAAAGCCTTCCAGGCGCGTAACCCCTTCTCCGGCGAGATTAACGCCAACGGCGACCTCGTTCCTGTCAAGCAGGCCTACACGCGCACGCAGTCTGGATTGACCTTCGGCGGCGCCCTGAAGAAAGACAAGACGTTCTATTTTTTCAGCTACGAATACACCCAGCGCGAAGAAACCGGATTTTCCAGCATCGGCAGCGCGTCGCAAGGCGTGCCATTCGGGGTTGATCCGGCAACCGGCCTTACTCCGCAGCAAGAGCAGTTTTTTACGAATCCAGCTTCGGCGGCCCTTGGACCTGCAGGGCAGTTGTATGAAGCCATACTGGTGTCTTCTTCCAATGTGGCCATCAGTGGCAAGGATTTGGGGCTCGTACCTGCGCTATTGTCGAATGGAACGATTCCCCAGCAGCCTGGTTTGAAGCAGTTCCCCATCCCAGTAGCGTGCCCGTTTGGACAGTCTGTCAATGGAAACCTCTGCGCCGGAGGGGCGGCTATTGGGCCGAACCATTCTGTAATCCCTGCATTCACGGCACCCCTTCCGGCATCCTACGTTGCGCTGGCTTCCATCCGAGGCAATTTCCCGGCTACGGAAAAGACCAGCCTGTGGTCCGCTCGGCTGGATCAACGCTGGAACAATCACAACACCTCGTTCCTCCGCGTCGGCGTTTCTCCTTCGCTGGTCACCGGGATTCAGTCCACCTCGCAAAACCAGGTGTTTGGCCAAAACGCGGGCTCCCGCACGGGCGTCAATCAATCCCGCGACTTCAATGTGACTTTCCAGCACGACACCATTCTGAGTGACAGCGCCTTCAATGAATTCCGCTTGCAGGTGGCCCGCCGCGGCATTCATTTCGGCTACTCCAACCTTCAGGGCGGCGATCAAATCGGCGTAAACATTCCCGGTTACGCGTACTTCGGCCGAGAGCCTTATTCCACGGTTGACCGAATTGAACGCCGTTTCGAATTCACCGACAACGCCACACTTACGCGCGGCCGCCATACTCTCAAATTCGGCGCCGACGTCAACATCATCCAATTGCGCTCGAAAAAACAGCAGATTTTCCAGCTGGATTTTGGAGGCGACGTCAACTTTGGTGGCCTTCCCGCCGATACTTTCGGCCTCCCCGACTGCCTTGGGGGAACAGGACCTTCCTGCACCGGGGGCGTCGCGGTTCCGGGACTCACCGCCTTGCAGGCCTACGGGCTGGGGATTCCCACCACTTACATCCAGGGCATAGGCACTTCCAACGAGCCTTTTGACAATCTCCCGTTCGGCTTCTTTGCCCAGGACACGTGGCGCCTCACCCGGAATCTGACGCTGAACTACGGACTGCGTTATGACCTTGAAATCAGCCCGCTGTTTGCACCGGCCACGGCCGTCAATGCGGCCGCGGAAAAATATCTCGGTGTCATCGAAGGCATCCCGCGCGACTACAAGAACGTTGCCCCGCGCATCGGCATTGCCTGGGATCCCCGGGGGGACAGCAAGACCGTCGTCCGCGCAGGCTACGGCCTCTTCTACGATCATCCATTGCTTGCGGTAGCGTTCAACTCCGTCACTGCCGACGGCGGACGCTCGGTGCAATTGCTTTCCGCCGGAGGGACTGCTTCGGCATGCGGCTTGCTCCCTCTTCCCACAGGCTCTTCCACGCCTCTGGGCTACTGCGGGGGTGGCGCGGACGGTCCGCAGAACCTCAACGGTTCCTCGATCTTCCAGGGCGTTTTGAACGACCAATCCATCTATCTCGCATTTCCCAGTTCGGTGACGCTCGGTTATCAAGCCAATCAGCAGCGCTTCGATCCCTTTGCTCCCAACTCCTTGTTTGCCAACCAGACCTATCTGAACCTCGGCTTCCCGCTTCCGATTCTCCCCTTCACGCTGCCCGTGGCAAAGAACTTCCAGTATGGTTATGCGCAGCAGGCTAATCTCACCATCGAGCGCGTGATCGCCGGCAACTGGAAGCTCAGCGCGGGTTACCAGTGGACGCGGGGTTTGCACCTCAACCGGCCGCAGGATATCAACTCCACCGATCCACAACTCCTCACCAACAACTTGCTTTATGCGGATGCGGCGGGCCTTGGGTTTACCAACCCGGTGACCGTGCAGGTCCAGGATGCTATGCCCACGCTCAGTACTTGCGGTCTCACCACTTCGGCTCCCGGGCTTGTACCTGGTGTTCTTGGGGTTCTTTACAACTGTCCGAACTCCCCTGCTTTTGCTGGACTGAACGGTAAATTCGTCGGCACGCCGGCTTTCTTCAACTTCTTCCGGCCTTCCGGCCCTAACCCTTCGTTCGCTACCGCTCTCGGCGCATCTGTATGTCCAGGGGCTACCACCTCGGCTCAGTCCTCCTGTGGCTTTGCCGCTCAGCAGGCACTCGCTGCCGCCGCGCACTTTCCCGTTGGCGTGCCGGGTGTCCCGATCCCGTTCAACAGCGTGGATACACAGGTGTCCGATGGAAACTCCTGGTACAACGCCCTGACCGTCAATTTGGAGAAGCGCTTCTCGAAACACTTTGAACTGCTCTCCAGTTATACCTGGTCGCATTCGATTGACGATTCCACCGACCTGCAATCCACACTGGAGCCGCAAGATAGCCGTTTCCCTTGGCTGGAGCGCTCCAACTCCGTCAATGACCAGCGCCATCGCTGGGTCACCAGCGCGGTCTTCCAGTCGTCTCCCCATAAGTCCGGTGAAACCTTCTTGAACAGCTTCTTGAGCAACTTCACCCTCGCCCCCCTCGTGGAACTGTCTTCCGGGCGCCCCTACAACGTGATCACCGGCGAGGATACGCGCCTCGAACTGGGCGCGTCGCAGGATCGCCCTTCGGTTGTTGCTGCGGAAACGCCCGGCGCCACAACATCGCCCTACATTCCTGGCGTGGCCTTTGTCGATGCTTCCACTTGCTTGTTGGCCAATGGCTCCACGTTCACTGTTCCTGGCATCACGCCGCCTTACGGCTGCATTGGCAACCTCGGCCGCAATGCCTTCCGGATGTCGAATTTCTACCAGTTCGACATGCGCATCTCCAAGGGCATCAACTTTGGCGAGCGCTTCCGGCTGGACCTGATCGCCGACGGTTTCAACCTCTTCAACCACACGAACATTCTTGCCGTGAACCAGTTGTGCGATCCCTCTGCAGGCGCGGTTTGCACCGCGGGCCAGCCCTCGGCTGCCTACGACGCCCGGCAGTTCCAATTCGCCATCAAGCTGAACTGGTAGCCGCGTCCGCATTCTCACTTCACCAGAGGCCTCGCGTCATCGGGGCCTCTTTTCTTTTGCAGCTTGCTGCAGGCACCCCTTTCGCGTTGCGCTCTACCCATTGCGCGGTCTTCCGAGTAAAGTAGTTTTACCGTTTCCCGTTAACGCATCGGAGCACGCATGAACGTCATCTGGATCGCCGCCCTTTTCGCGCTCGTTTTGATTGGCCTGCTCGTCTGGGTCCTTCTCCAGAACACCCAGGACCAGAAGAAGAACGAGCAACTGGAATCGCAAATGAACGAAATGCGCCGCGATTTTCAGGGGATGTCCACGGCGCATACACAGAGCACCACCAAAATCGAGACCCTGGCCGGAACCGTCGCGTCCCGCCTCGAAGCAGTCACCAAGGCGCTTCAGGATGGCGTCAAGGATTCCGCGCAAGTGACTTCCAAAATCACCTCTGACGCCCAGGCCGCCATGTCCACAGAGTTGAAAAATACCCGCGAGCAGATCAACCAGATCCAGCGCCAGTTGGGCGAAGTGCAGCAAGCCGGCAAGCAGATGTTCCAGACCGCCCAGACGCTGGAAAGCATTCTCGGAGGCACCAAATCGCGCGGTTCCCTCGGTGAGGTCACGCTGGAACGCCTCCTGGAAGACTCCCTGCCGCCCTCCCAGTACTCCACGCAATACCGCTTCCGCAGCGGTGAGGTCGCCGACGCCGTAATTTTCCTGCGCGACAAAAAAATGATGGCTGTGGATTCCAAGTTCCCTCTCGACGCTTACCGCCGCATCGGCGCCGAAGGCGACGAAGCTCGCAAGGCCTTCGTCTCCGCCATCAAGGGCCACGCCGATTCCATTGCGCGCAAGTACATCGTGCCGGATGAAGGTACGCTGGACCTCGCGCTGATGTTTGTTCCCAGCGAAACGGTTTATTACGAACTGCTCATGAGCGTGGATTCCAAGGGGCAGGCCGTTGACGCCTACTGCCGCAGCCGCAATATCATCGCTGTCTCGCCCAATACTCTCTACGCGCATCTCTGCGTCATCGGCATGGGCTTGCGTGGCATGCGGATCGAAGAAAACGCCAAGCGCCTCTCGGAAAATCTATCCGGCATGCGCAAGCAACTCGATACCTTTGGCGAGTACTTTGAAAAGATTGGCACGCACCTGAAGAACGCTCAGCTGAGCTACACCGAAGCCGACAAGCGCTTCGACAAGGCGTCCAACACTCTCGATAACCTGCTTAGCAGTGGCGACGTCGCGCAGCCCTCACTCGAAGACGCCCAGGACACCCTGGCGCTGCCTCCCGCCGCGGCCAAAAAATCCGCCTGAATTTTCTGGAGTGCGGCAGCTTGTTTACCCTGAGTTTCGAAGGGCTGCCGCTTTTACGGTCTTGGCGTCACAAGCGGCGCGACCAGACGGATGGAAATCAGGAAACTCCCGTGCTGTTTCCCGAGCAGCGTAAACCGCGCCACATTCTCCGCGCCGCCCGAAGAAGCCGCGCGCACCGTTGTTCCGCTCTGCAAATCCGCCACATCCGGCGCAAGGTTCCGCGCTTCCAGGTTAATCCTCGCCGTGCTCCCCCGCACGCGCACTGTCAATTCGCGTTGCTCTCCCGGGGCGAGCGCTGCACCGCTCGCCTCGAGTTCCAGGCTGACAAAGACCACCGTGAACGGCGTGGCCTTACGCGCCCCGCAGCTTACTTCCACAAGCGCCGGCCCTGGGCCGATATCCAACGGGGGCAGCACCGCAAGAAACGCCGGCGAAGCCGCCAGCACCAATCCCGGCACGCCCCCGATGCTTACTTTGTTTGCGTCCGCGTCGCCGCAAAAGCCGTGTCCCGAGATCTCGAAGCGGTCGTTCACCGTAGCCACGCGCGGCGCCAGGATCACTTCCTGTGAGCCGGAAGGCACCTCCGCAGGCGAAAGGATGACGGACGTCACGCGCCCGGCGCGCCCTTCAAGCGCAGCAAAAATCACGCCGGGATTTAACGGGGCCACAAACAAGGCGCGTCCCGTCGCGTCTGTGGTGACTTTATCTCCATTCGAGAAAACGACGGTCGCGCCAGGCGTCAATCGCCCATTCACGTCCAGTACGGCCAGCGTCGCGCGCTCCCCCGTAACAATTTTCCGCGGCAGCAGCAAAATCCGCGCCCCCGACGCCGCAGGAGCCTGTTGCGCCCGGCACACCCCACCCACAGCGCAAAGCACTGCCAACCCGATTATTCTCTTGCGCATCGGCCGCGACGTTGTTTTCCGCACACCGCGATTGTAGTGGAGTTTTCCCCTCCACAGAAGTGTCCCGGCCATCCCGGGATTACTCCCTCGCCCCTTCCTTCATATCTTGCTGTCTCCCCCGCTGCGATTCGGCTATTCTTCCCAACTGGCCCTTCGGCCAGTGTTGCCAATCGGCGAGTAATCACTTGGGTGCAAAGCCTTTCCTAGCGCCCAAGCCTCTGCTAGCGTGGACCATACGGTACTTGCTGGTGTGTCCGCGCAGGGGGTGCCACGCGTGTTCACGGAAAGCTTGGAAGGAGCGGCTGTGCAGATCGCTAGTGACGGCTTGACGGACGTAGGACGTGTGCGCACCAACAACGAGGACTCCTTCCGGATTCTTGAAGCGCTCCACCTCTTCGTCCTTTCCGATGGTATGGGCGGCCAAGCTCATGGAGAAGTTGCCAGTTCCATGGCCGTTGAAACCATCGTTAATTACTGCGCCGAAGCGAAGGAAGATTCCGGCATTACTCTCTCCGGGGCTCCCGGCGTCCATTGGGCGGAGAAAACCAAGCGTCTGCAAAGCGCCGTGCACCTCGCGAATAGCAAGATTTATCAATCCGCGCAGAAAAATCCGGAGCAGTACGGTATGGGCGCCACTCTTACCGCCGCGTGGTTCGATAACGGCCGCCTGAGCATCGCTCACGTCGGTGATAGCCGCGCCTATCTGTTGCGCGGGGGCACGCTCCAGCAGCTCACCGACGACCATTCCCTCGTCGCGGAACAGGTGCGCCGCGGTATCATCACGCCCCAGCAAGCGGAAGACAGTGAGATACAGAGTGTGCTTCTGCGCGCACTCGGCGCTCACTCCCAAGTCGAAGTGGATGTCGATGAAGTCGGCATCTATCCTCGCGACGTTCTGCTCCTGTGTTCCGACGGCCTTACTCGCATGGTCACCGAACCAGAAATTGCCGGCTCTTTGCAAGCGGAGACCGACCCCACTTCCGCGGCCCGCAAGCTCATCGAATTAGCCAACGAACGCGGCGGCACTGATAACATTACTGTCATCGTCGCGCGCTTCCAGGAAGAGCCCCGGAGTTGGCTTTCCTGGCTGCGCCGCGGCTCGGCCAAAAGAGAATAGACCTCCGCAGGAGGATTTGCATGGCGAAGCTCAGCCTCATGTTTGAAGACAAATTGGTTAAGGAGGTCCCCATCGGCAGCCGTCCGGTCAGCATTGGCCGCTCTCCGGACAACGACCTTCCCATCGACAACCTCGCCATCTCCAACTATCACGCTCGCGTCTATTTCGAGGGAGGCCGCCTCGTCGTTGAAGACCTCGACAGCCTCAACGGAACGTTCGTCAATGACCTCCGTGTGGAGCGCGCCACGTTACATGATGGCGATTCCATCTGGATCGGCAAGCATCACATCAAAGTTGACGCCACCGCCGATGCCGCCATTCCATGGGACACCGGCCGCAAAGCCGCTGCTCCCAAAATTAACGAAACCATGGTCCTCGATACCAAGGCACGCCGCGACATGCTACAGCAAGCTGCCGCCATGGGCGAACGCTCTCAGTTTTCCCCTGGCCGCCTCAAGATGCCCACCCTCGTCGTTCTCAGCGGCAAAGTCAATCAGAAGGAATACGTGCTCACCAACAAGCTCACTGTCATCGGCAAGTCACCCATGGCCACCGTGCGCCTTGGTGGCTGGTTCAAACCACCGATGGCTGCCCAGATCAATCAGCGCGATGACGGCTACTACCTCGGCACCGGCGACAAAGTTCCCACCGTCAACGGCACGCCGATTCCCGGCCCCACGCGTCTGAACGACGGTGACCTCATCGAAATCTGCGGCGTGCGCCTGAATTTCATTTTCCGGGAGTAGCCCTCCTCAACGATGCCCACTCCTCTCGAAGGAGCTCGCTCCGCGCGGAACGCCTTCCGTTTTCGCGAACTGCTCTCCTCCTATTGTCAGCATCGAGCCTCTCTCTTCATTACCGTGGTTCCGCCCCCTGTGCTGGCATTTTCACTATGACCCACAAGTGAGCACGCATTTCGGCTTGCCACACGAATCTCCCCGCCAACTTCGCGCCACCTAATGGCCTGCGCGATTGCCTCCTCCATCAAAATTCTCGATGCTTGCCCTGCCTTTTTTCGCCCCTGCCTGCCCCCAACCCGGCGTACCCAAATATGGTCCACTCGTAGTCTAATAAGAGTACGCAGAGTTACTCTGCAAGGCGGCGAGTTCGTGTGTGGCGTTTTGCTTCGGCCGGCCTAGAGGTCACTTTCTCTTTCTATGTGGATTGTCCGATTAGCTCTTGCCAGGCCCTACACCTTCATCGTGATGGCCCTGGTCATCATCCTCTTGACGGTTGTCGTGGTACCGCGCACGCCCACGGACATCTTTCCGGAAATAAATATCCCGGTGATCGCTCTGGTTTGGAGCTACTCCGGCCTCCAGCCGCAGGAGATGGAGCAGCGCATTACCTCCGGCGTCGAACGCGGCATTACCACGCTGGTCAACGATGTCGAGCACATCGAATCCCAATCGCTGAACGGCATCGCGATTATCAAAGTCTTCTTCCAGCCGAACGCCAATATTCAGACCGCTCTCGCGCAAACCACCGCCATCTCACAGACGTTCCTGCGCTCGCTGCCTCCGGGCACGACGCCTCCTCTGGTCATCATCTATTCCGCCTCAACCGTTCCCGTTCTTCAGATTGGCCTGACCAGCGACAGCCTCAGCGAGCAGCAAATCTTCGACTACGGCGCCAATTTCATACGCGTGCAACTCGCCACCGTTCAGGGCGCCGCATCACCGTATCCCTATGGCGGCAAGCCGCGCCTGATTTCCGTTGATATTGACGCCCCGTCTCTACAAGCCAAGGGGCTCTCCGCGGTGGATATCGTAAATGCCGTCAACGCGCAGAACCTCATCCTGCCGACAGGCACGGCAAAACTCGGATCGCTGGAATTCAACGTGGAGATGAATGGCAGTCCGCGCACCGTTGCCGAACTGAACGACCTTCCCGTGAAGACCGTCAATGGCTCAACCATCTACCTGCGCGATGTGGCCCACGTGCGCGACGGGTTCGCTCCGCAGACCAACGTAGTTCTCGCCAATGGTCATCGCAGCGTGCTCATGAGCGTCTACAAAACCGGCAACGCCTCCACGCTTTCCATCGTTGATCGCGTCAAACAAACGGTTCACGACTACCTGCCTTCCCTTCCCAAAGAGCTCAACGTCACGACCTTTTTTGACCAGTCCCTTTTCGTGCGCGCCGCCATCCAGGGTGTTCTCCGCGAGGCCATCATCGCCGCGTGCCTCACGGCCATCATGATTCTTCTCTTCCTAGGCAATTGGAAGAGCACCTTCATCATCGCCACTTCCATTCCTCTATCTATCCTTGTCAGCCTGCTCTGCCTGAGCGCCCTCGGTGAAACCATCAACATCATGACCCTGGGCGGCCTTGCTCTTGCGGTCGGCATCCTCGTGGATGACGCTACCGTCGAAGTCGAGAACATCAATCGCAATCTCGCGCTCGGCAAGGAAACCGTCCAGGCCATCCTCGACGGCGCTCAGCAGATCGCCGTTCCCGCTTTCGTCTCCACGCTGTCCATCTGCATCGTATTCATCCCCATGTTTTTTCTTTCCGGCGTCGCCAAATATCTCTTCGTGCCGCTCGCCGAAGCGGTCATGTTCGCCATGCTGGCGTCGTACATGTGGTCGCGCACCATCGTCCCCACCATGGCCATGTATCTCCTGTCGTCCGAGGACGAGTACCACGCCGATCTCCATGTCGGCGAAAAAATGGGTTTCCTCCGGCGCTACCAGCAGATATTTGAGCGCGGCTTCGATCGTTTCCGGGCTGCCTATCGCCGCTCCCTCTCTGCCGCCCTGCACCACGGCCCTCTCTTCTCCGCGTGTTTCCTGGCCTTCTGTCTCCTCTCCGCG
>Ga0116123_1001300_pt1 | contig 14832 bp, 10 predicted proteins | sample June2015DPH_13_1_3_FD_89727 | JGI IMG/M metagenome (GOLD analysis project Ga0116123, IMG submission 89727) | Peatland microbial communities from SPRUCE experiment site at the Marcell Experimental Forest, Minnesota, USA - June2015DPH_13_100 | ecosystem: Environmental > Terrestrial > Soil >... | reverse complement strand
TTCTGCCCATGGGCGGCTGGTTCTCCATGCTGTTCGGACGCAAACGGTTCTACATGATCTGCGTGGCGATGTTCACCTTGAGCTCTTTCCTGTGCGGCCTGGCGCCTTCGCTCGGCCTGTTGATCGTCTTCCGCGTTTTGCAGGGGCTGGGCGGCGGCGCGCTGCAACCCATCTCCCAGGCCATCCTGGTGGAGAGCTTCCCGCGCGAAAAACAGGGCATGGCCATGGCGATTTTCGGCATGGGAGTGGTGGTGGCGCCGGTCATCGGCCCCACCCTGGGCGGTTGGATCACGGACAACTACAGTTGGCGCTGGATCTTTTTCATCAACATCCCCATCGGGATGGTGGCCCTGTTGCTCACCGCGGCCCTGGTCTTCGACCCGCCATACCTGGTGCGCCGGTCGTTCCGCGAGGGCCTCAAGATCGACTACATGGGCCTGGGGCTGCTGGCCACCGGGCTGGGATCGCTCGAGGTGGTGCTCGATGAAGGCCAGCGCGAGGACTGGTTCTCATCCCACTTCATCGTTACGTTTGCCGCAATAATGACCGTCTGTCTGATTGCGGTGGTGTTCTGGGAACTGCGGCAAGAGCATCCGGTGATCGACTTCCGCATACTCAAAGAGCGCAATTTCATGCTGGCCACGGTGTCGATGCTGCTGCTGGGGTTCGTCCTGTACGGCAGCACCGCCCTGCTGCCGCTGTTCTTGCAGATCCTGCTCGGATACACCGCTTTGCTCAGCGGGCTGGTGCTCTCACCGGCCGGCATCGTGGTCTGCATTTGCCTGCCGATGGTGGGTCTTCTGCTGCGCCGGTTCCAGGCGCGGTGGCTGGTGGTGTTCGGGGTCCTGATCTCTTCGATGGGGCTGTTCGTGATGGCCAGGTTCAACTTGTATATCGACTACCGCGCGGCCTTGTGGAGCCGCATCATACAGAGCTTCGGGTGGGCATTTCTGTTTGTGCCGATCAGCGTAGTGGCATTCGCGTTTATCCCCAAGGAGCGCACCAGCTACGCCACCGGATTGTTCAACCTGGCGCGCAACGTGGGCGGCAGCGCCGGCATCGCCACGGCTACCACCCTGCTGGCGCGGCGCGCCCAGTTTCACCAGCAGATCCTGGTTTCGCACCTGACGCCCTACGACTCCGCGTACCGCGAGGCCCTGGCCGGCGCCACTCAACTGCTGCACGCCCATGGCGCCACTCTCCCGGACGCCGCCGTGCAGGCCCAGGGTCTGCTCTACGGAAGCATGCTGAGGCAGTCCAACATGCTGGCGTTTGCCGATGCGTTTTGGGTGATGGCACTGCTGTTTCTGCTGATCGTCCCCATGATGTTCCTCATGAAAAAGATGAAACCGGCGCGCGCTCCCCTGGTGGTGGAGTGACATGCCGGCTCTGTTGGAAAATGGAAAGTATGGAAGGGTAAAGACCACATGCCAAACGTGCTAGAAGATCTGCCCAGGCCGGAGCTCGCGCCCGATTCGGTGCCCGCGCCGCGGAAGGGCTGGCGGGTAAAATTCGCCTTGTTTGTGGTGCTGCTGGCGATTGCCGCCGCGGCCCTCTGGGGCTACCTGCATTTTCGCTATCAGGTGTCTTCCGATGACGCCCAGGTGGACGGCCACATCACCGCGATTGCGCCCAAGATCGCCGGCAACGTGGTGGACGTGCTCGTGAACGACAACCAGCCGGTGAAGGCGGGCCAGGTCCTGGTGCGCATCGATCCCCGCGATTTCCAGGCCAGGGTGGACCAGGCGAAGGCCGCGCTGACGCAGGCCGAGAGCCAGTTGCGTTCCGCGCGGGTGGTGGTTCCCTGGACTAATGAAACCACCCAATCCGGCGAATCGAACGCCTCCGCGCAACTCGCCGATGCCCAGGCCGAACTCGAGCGCGCGCGCTTGGGTCACCAACAGGCTTCCGGGTCGGACTTCGCTTTCGCCGAGGCCAACGTGCGCACCAAACAGGCTGGCAACGACCGCGCGCAGGCCGACCTCGCCCGCATGAAACCCCTGGTCGAGAAGGCCGAGATCTCCCAGTTGCAGTTCGACGCCTACCTCGCCGCGGCGCGCGTTGCCGAAAGTGAATTGCAGGCGTCCCGGGAAAAGCTGGCTTCCGCCCAACAGGATGCCGCCATCCGCCAGGCCGCGCTCGACGCCGCTCAGTCGCGCGTCAGCCAGGCGCGCGCCCTGGTGGCCACTTCGGTTGCCAACCGCAAGCAGGTCGACATCCGCACCGCCGACGCCGGCACCGCCGCCGCCGCCGTCCAAGCGGCGCGCGCCAATCTCGAGGCTGCCGAGCTCCAGCTCGGCTACACCACCATCGTCGCGCCCATGGACGGCGTGGTCACGCACAAGAGCGTCGAGATCGGCCAGATCGTTCAGCCGGGTCAGGGACTCATGACCGTCATCCCGCTGCACGACATTTGGGTAACCGCCAATTTCAAGGAGACTCAGCTCGCCGACGTGCACCCCGGCCAGAGAGCCGAAATTCAGGTCGACATGTACGGCCGGAGCGTGAGCGGCCACGTGGATTCCATCGCCGGCGCCACCGGCTCGCGTCTCAGCCTGCTACCGCCCGAAAACGCCACCGGAAACTTCGTCAAGGTGGTGCAGCGAATCCCCGTGAAGATCCTGGTCGACAGCCCCGGAGACCTCATTCTGCGCCCCGGCATGAACGTGGACGCCACCATCTTCACCCGGTAACCCGGCACGCCCCCTCGGTATCCACACTCATCGCCTCGGGCCGGGCGTGCCCGGCCCCTACGCCGGCCCCTTGTAGGGGCGAGGGGGTCTCTCGCCCTCGCGCCCCATGCTCCCCCACCGCCGGGGAAGGGATTAACGCCGTCGCGGTGCTATAGAAAACCTTCTTTGCTGCCGATAAGCGCTTTGAGTGGTCACCCCTGGCTGTGCCACCAAGGAGCCGCCGTGCTATCTCGGGCTAATCCCGGTCATGTGTGGGCCTTTGTCTTGGCCGTGATGTTTGCGGTCCCGGTCTCGCTGGCCGCGGGCGATGACGCTGGGGACAAGCCGCCGGTGCTGTTCGAACAGCTCGCCGTGGTGGAAACCGCTTCTTTGCATTCCCAAACGCTTCAGGAGGCGCCGGCCAGCGTCACCATCATCACCGATGAGGACATCCGCCGCTACGGGTATCGCACCCTGGGCGAGGCCCTGGCCGGCGTCCGCGGATTCTATCTCAGCTACGACCGCGAGTACTACGACGTTGGCCTGCGGGGATTCTCCCTACCCGGCGATTACAATACCCGGTTCCTGGTGATGATTGACGGACATTGCATGACCGAGAACATCTACGGGTCGAACAATTTCTTTGGGCAGGATTTTGGGCTGGACCTGGATCTCGTGAAGCGTATTGAAATCGTCCGCGGGCCGTCTTCCGCGCTCTACGGAAGCAACGGGATCTTCGCCACCATTAACCTGATCACCAAGTCGCCCGTCGACCAGCCGGCGGGCCGCGTCACCACCGAACTGGGGAGCTTCGGGGAAAAGAAGGTGTCGGCTTCAACTTCTCAATACCTCGGCCACGGGGTGAACCTGCTCGTTTCGGCCTCGGTGTTTAACAACGCGGGGCAGTCGTTCTACTTCCCGGAATTTGACAGCCCTGAGACCAATCGCGGCGTGGCCAGCGGTGTCGGTGGGGAGAAAGGCTATCATACCTTCCTCAACTTGGTGTGGCGCCAGTGGAGCTTCACCGCCTACTTCAACTCGCGGGAGGAGAATCTACCCGCGGCGCCATACGGCACGCGGTTCGACGATAGAGGCACCGCCGACGTGGATCGCCGCAATTTTCTGGAGGCCGCTTATACCCGCGACGTCGGGGCGCGGGGACATCTCCGCTGGCGGCTTTACTACGACCAGTACCGTTTTGCGGGGCGCTACGATTACGGGACCGAAGCGGGCATCGAGGACAATCGCGACCTCAGCCTTGGGGACTGGGCCGGAACTCAGATCGCTTACCGCGTGGACACGCAGCGCGGGGGTGGATTGACGGTGGGGCTCGAGCTTAACGGCGACATCCGCGCGGTACAGCGGAACTACGACGTCTCGCCCGTGCGCATCCAGTTTCTAGACTTGAACAATCCAGCCAGATCGGCGGCTGTGTTCGGACAGTACGAGTTCAAAATTGCGCCGCGTTGGACGGCATATCTCGGCGTCCGTCTCGATAAAACGTGGGGATACCGTCCGGTCGCCTCGCCGCGCGCCGCGCTGATCTACCAGCAATCTCCAGGCACGGTTTTCAAGATGCTCTATGGCGGCGCCTTTCGCAACCCCAACGCTTTCGAACGCTATTATGACGACCACGGCAATTCGCAGATGGCCAATCTGTCCCTGCGGCCCGAGAGAACCGAGACCTTCGAAGCGGACGTCGAGCGCAAACTGACTGGACGGCTGAATGCCACCGCGAGTGCATACCACTACACACTGCGCGACCTGATTCAGGCGGTTCCGGACGGGGCGATTGTGCAGTACCGCAATGTAAACCGCGCACAGGCCAACGGAATCGAGTTTGAATTGAACGGTCATCCGTGGCGGTCGGTCGAGACTGTGGCGAGTCTCAGCCTGCAGCGTGCCGAGGACGCGGCGACCGGCGCCAGGCTCGTGAATTCACCGCAGAGAATCGTTCAATTCCGCGCCTCGACACCCCTGCTGCGAAACAGACTGGATCTGAGCGGCGCCGTGCGTTATCTGGATACCCGATTCTGCCGCGATGGCACGCTGGTGCCGGGCTATTATGTTGCCGACCTCACCGTGTCGTCGGTTCATCTGCACCGGGATTTCGATTTGCAGGTGGGCGTCCGCAACCTGTTCGACCGCCGCTATTGGGATCCCGCCGGTTATTCGGACGCCATGCAATCCATAACTGAGGACGGCCGGAGCATATTCCTCAGGCTCATTTGGCATTCGGGACAATGACGCCATGCCGGAGCTAGCGATGTGGGGCAGGCTGGTAGCCTGCGGCGGGTTGTCAACCCGCTGCTTGTTCTGTGCGGTCCTTCTGGCGGCAGCTACGGGCTTGCACCCCGCTGCCTTGGCGGCGCAGACCACCATTGCGGTCGTGACCACGTCCGATGTAGAAGCCTATGCCGAGGCTCTAGACGGATTGAAATCGGGCCTGGCTGGCGTATCCGCCGAGATTCGCGTTTTTCAATTAGAGAAGAAAGGCGGCAAGCCGAGCGTGCCGGCCACCTTCGTGGCGCCTCAGCACGGCGTTGTCGTCGCCATGGGCTCCGAAGCCTCGCTGGCCTTGTCCCAAATCCCCATCGACGCTCCCGTGCTGGCAACCATGATTCTGCGCTCGGACGCCGATTCGGGCACGGCTCGACGGAACAAGACGCTGGCAACCATCGCTCTCGACGTGCCCGTGGATGCACTGGCCGCCCGGCTGAAGGAGGTTTTTCCCGGGAAGACCCGGCTGGGGATCATTCTCAGTCCGGATTGGCCGGGGTTGTCCAGCGCTGGAGTACAGGCCCAGGTGAAACAGCACGGTCTTGCAGCCCGTGTCGCAGTGTGCAGCCGGGCCGAAGACGTGCTGGCGGCGTTTCTATCCCTCAAGGGGCAGGTAGACTTTGTGTGGTGCTTGCCGGACAGTTCTCTATACAACAGCGTTACCGTGCAGGCTCTGCTTCTGGCATCTCTGAACAATCGCATCCCCATCATCGGCTTTTCTGCGAGTTTCGTGCGCGCCGGAGCGCTGATGGGCGTCTACCCGGACTTTCGGGAAATCGGAATACAGACTGCGGAGGCAGTCCGGAATTATCTGGCGGGGCGGCCGTTTCCCACTCTCGAGACGCCAAGAGTGTTTCGAGTAGCTGTGAATCAACGCGTGGAGCGACTGCTGGGACTGCAGCCGTCATTATCCCAGGGGGTTGCACTGTTCCGATGAAACCCATGAGCGGAATCACGCTTTTGAAAAAAAGCTTGTTGGGGCAGGCGTTAGTGGCCAATAGCGTCCTGGTCCTGGCCACGCTGACCGCCCTGACCGTGCTGTTCATTGTCGGGCTGCAGTCCTCTCTCCAGAAGCAACTTGAGTTGAGAGCGGAAAGCGTGGCCGAGTTTGTTGGAACCCAGAGCCAGCTTGCGCTCCTGGTCGGTGACCAGGCCGGGCTGCTGCAATTCGCCCGGAACGCGCTATCCAACGGAGACGTGGTGTACGTGAAAGTGACGGACCACTCGGGAACGGTCACCCAGGCGAGCCGTCCGGGCTTCAGTCTGTCCGAAGTTCCGGACCTGAGCCCGAGCTCGCCGGAAGGAAACCGTATCCGCACGCTCCACATGCGGAACATCCCATATGCCATTATCGAGGGGGTTCGGACCGTCGCGGCCAACAACCGTGTCTTCGAATGGCAAGCCCAGGGGCAAGCCATCCAGATACTGGGCACGGTGCAGGTTGGTATTTCCACCGAAGAGCAGCGCGCAGTGCTGGCGCGGATCATGCGCTATGCCGTGGGAGGCGCCTTGGGCGCGGTCACGCTGGTGATTCTGCTGCACTTCCTGTACCTGCGCCGCTTGCTGCTTCCCCTCAAGGCGCTCATCGGCTTCACCAAACGGGTGGGAAACGGCGACCTGAGTCAAGCCGCTCCAGTCGAGCGGGATGATGAGGTGGGCGAACTCGCCACCGCCTTTAACCACATGGTGACGAAGCTTCGGGAGTCGTACGACGGGTTGACCGTTCTCCTCGAAAAGGCGCAAGAAGCCAGCCGGCTGAAGAGCGAGTTCCTGGCCAACAGGAGCCACGAAATCCGCACCCCCATGAACGGCATCATTGGCTTCACCAACCTGGCGCTGGAAACTACGGAGCTAAATGAGGAGCAGCGAGACTATTTGGAGATGGTTAAGAGTTCGGCGGCTTCGATGATGCAGTTGATCGACGACATCCTGGACTTCTCCAAAATCGAGGCTGGCCGGCTGGATGTGTGCCCTACGCCATTTTCGCTGCGCGAGTGCGTCGAGAGCGCAACCAAGACGCTGGTGGCCGCGGCTCAGGCGAAGGGCTTGAATCTGTCCTGGGAAGTCGGTCCGGAGAGCCCGGATGCGGTTGTCGGCGATGCCTTCCGACTCCGTCAAGTGCTACTGAACCTGGTCGGGAATGCCGTCAAATTCACTCCCGCCGGTTCAGTTCGGGTGAAAGTCGTGACCCAGTCCTCGCCCGATCGAACGCTGACGGCCCGCTTCTCCGTCCGCGATACAGGTATTGGCATACCGGTCGAGAAGCAGAAGTTCATCTTTGATCCTTTCCGGCAGGCGGACGGATCGACCACACGCAAGTATGGGGGCACAGGTTTGGGTTTGACGATTTCGGCGCGCCTCGTCGAGATCATGGGAGGCCGCCTTCAAGTGGAGAGCGAAGAGGGACGCGGCAGCACATTCCACTTCACGTGCCCATTCACCATGTCGGATCCCGCCGAACGCGGGGACCAGGCGTCGCCCGCTTGCAGTTCTGTCGAAACTGCTGCGCTGTCCATCCTCGTGGCGGAAGACAATATCGTGAACCAGGCGCTGGTCAAGGCCCTGCTGAGAGCGCGTGGCCATGGCGTCACCCTCGCCAACAACGGTCGCGAGGTGTTGTCGCTGCTCGACGGCCAGCCGTTCGATCTGATTCTCATGGACATCCAGATGCCCGAAATGGATGGCCTCCAAGCCACCGCCGAGGTCCGCCAGCGGGAGCGTCGGACGGGAGAGCATATCCCCATCGTAGCCATGACGGCGCATGCCATGGAAGGCGATCGGGAGCGCTGCCTGGAAGCGGGGATGGACGAGTATATCTCCAAACCAATCTCCGTCAAAGAACTGCTGGCTTTGATCGCCCACATCGGCGCGCGGAAGGTCGGGGTTGCGAAGGTGTGAAGGCAAGCCCAATGATCTCGCTACAAGTTGTGGACACGCGGCGCAGCTCGCTCACGCACTCGAGTTGGCGGCACAGCCTGCCCGCCCACCCCCGCCCTTGTGTGCTACAGTTCAGGGTAATATGGCATCCCGAAGCGTCAACAAAGTTATCCTGCTTGGGCATCTCGGCAAGGACGCCGAGACCAAGTTCACTCCGGGCGGCGTGGCCCGCTCCACTTTCACCCTAGCGACCAACCGCCGCTGGAAGGACCAGCAATCCGGCGAGTGGAAGGAAGAAACCGACTGGCACAATATCCTTCTGTGGCGATCCGAAAACGTGGCGAACTATTTACTGAAGGGCAAGCAGGTCTATATCGAAGGCCGCCTGCAAAGCCGCAGCTACGAAGATAAAAAGGATGGACAGAAGAAGTACTTCACAGAAGTGGTCTGCGACGACCTGATTCTGCTGGGCGGCCGCGGCGACACTGCCGGGGCGCCGGCTGGGCCCGCCGGCGAGTTCGCCCCGCCGGTTTCCATGCCGCGCTCCGCTCCCCGTCCTCCAGCCGCCGCCCCCGAACCTCCGGATGACCTCAATCAGGGCATCACGGATGACGACGTTCCGTTCTAGCCGGTTGCTTGCCGGTTAGCTCGATGGCGCGGTTCGCCTGCGCTGGGACCAGCCTTGGCGGTCGGCCCCGCCGGTGGCCTCCCTGCTGCGACCGCTGGAGAGTGGCTATTGCTGCGTTCAGGCTGTCCAGCTCCCCGCGGAGATTCGCCAGCACTTTCACGACATCCATCTACCGCCCCAGAATCGTGCTCTCTTGCGCCGATGCATACAAGGAAAAATCCTACCAGGGGCTACGGGAATAGTGGGGCGGCCATAAGCTTGACCCCTAGTACGGAACGGGAATGGGCCGACGCTTACACTGCTGGACGCCAGGCCGCGGAATCCCCTGCCAACTCCGCTGGGTCCGTGTAGGTCTGCAGAGAATCGAGCGACTCCAGCACACGCTCCAGCAGGTTGTCGGTCTGCGTGACCGTGGTCTTCAAAGCTTCTATGGAATGCGCCTGAGTGGTGAGGCGCTCGTCCAGAGACGTCATGGTCTTCGAGAGCAGTTGCTCCATGGCGGCGACGATTTGCGAAGTGGAAGGGATATCCGCCAGCTTGACGGCGTGCTCGTCCAAGCGCGTTTCCACCTGAGCGAACCGGGTAGCATCGGCCGATTCATGCGCCTCCAGGCGGCCCTCCAGATCGGTGATCGAGCGCTTCAAGTTCTGTTCCGCTGCCGGACTGATCCCGCCACGCTCCCGGCGGGAACTCGTCAATACCGCCGCCAGCACTCCGGCAGCGAAAATGGCCAAGCGGGGAACGTAGCTGACAACTCGCGACATTGGTGCTTCTTTTATAATACTTTTCCGGAACTCAATGCAAGTACTACATTTAGTAACCATCGTACTGGGTACGTACCGCCATTGAAAGCGAGCCGTGAAACTGGCATTCTGGCTAGGACACTTCCTCTGTCATAGGAGACGTCTGGTTGAGTGACGGCTCGGAATCCGGGTCCGCCAACCGGGGCGAGGTCGCTGATCCATGGTTGCTGGAATGCGACTCGCGTGGCCATGTGCTCTGGATGAGCGAAAGGTCGCGCCTGGCGCCCGGCGGTGCGGAAAACCTGATCGACACGATAAAAGCCGCGACACGCTCCCGGGTGGATGCCCGGATGCCTGCCGCCGTGTCGGCCGGGTTGCTCCACTTGGAGAGCAGCTTGCTGCGGCATTATCTCCGGCTGCAACTCGCGGAGCGCGATCTTTCCACCATCGCCCGGAACCGGCGGCGCGGAACCGGGCGCGGGGCCGTGCGCCAGATCGAACTCGAGCGCCAGCGCCTGGGCCGCGAACTGCACACCGGCCTGGGACAGTTGCTGGCCGCCATCCGCCTGCAACTCGAGATCCTCGCCGCGCTTCTACCCGGCCCGCCGCCGCTGGTGCAACAGGCGCTGAGCCGCATCTCCACTCTGGCCAACCAGGCTTTGGAGCAGGTGCGCTCCGTCTCCGTGCGGCTGCACCCGCCGGAGTGGCAGCGGCTGACGCTCGAAGCCGCGCTCCAACAACTGTGGGACATCAGCGGTATTCCCCAAAAATTTGAAGCGTCTCTCCGCATCCAACCGCTGCCGCGCGAGCCCGATCTGGATGTCAAGGTGTTGATCTACCGGGCCGCGCAGGAGGCGCTTGCCAACGTGGCGCGCCACGCCCGCGCCACCCGCGTCGATGCGGCCCTCGAGACGCGCGACGATTGTGCGGTCCTGACCATTCGGGATGACGGGGTGGGGTTTGACGTCGCCGGACTGCTTCGAGGCCCCGCCAGCGTGGCATCTGGCATTGGCCTGCGCTCCATCCGCGAACAAGCCGCCGCGCTCGGTGGAAAATTGGAGATCCAAAGCGGCCCGGCTGGCACTACACTGGTAGTCTCAGTGCCGTTTTCTTGAGGGACCCCGTCCCTCCAGGGAGAAGTATGCAGGAATCGCGAGAAACTACGGTCGTTCTGGTGGACGATCACGCCATCGTGCGCGAAGGAATCGCCGCCCTGTGCTCGGCCAGCGGAATGCGCATCCTGGGGCAGTGCTCGGAAGGCGCCGCGGCCGTGGAAATGATCGCCGCGCTCAAGCCCGATTTTGCCATCCTCGACCTGAATATGCCGGGCATCTCCGGCATCGAGGTGATTCGCCGGCTGCGCGCCTCCGGTTGCTCGGCCAAACTGCTGATCCTCTCCATCAGCCGGGAAGAGGCTACCGTCAAGGAGGCGTTGCGAGCCGGCGCGGATGCCTACCTGCTGAAAGACGGGCCCTCGCGCCACCTTCTGGATGCCATCGGCTTCGTGCGCGACGGCGGCGTCTACGTCTCTCCGCTGCTGCGCGGCGCCGGCCTTTTTACCGGGGCCGAAAGCGCCCCAGTGGAAGATCCCCTGGCCTCCCTCAGCCCTCGCGAGACGGAGGTCTTTTCCTACCTCGTGAATGGAATGCGCGCCAAGGACATCGCGGACCTGCTGGACATCAGTCCCAAAACCGTGGACACCTACCGTGCCAGCCTGATGCGCAAGCTGAGCGTCCACGACCTGGTCGGTCTCGTCAAGTTCGCAATCGAGCGAAACCTCACGAGCACTTCCGCGCAGCGCTGAACTCGATGCACGCGGCTGCGCAGGCTTTGTGGCACTGCGCGTAACCCTCTAATGACTGGATGAGATCTTCCACGGCGTCTCTGCGTTCGTAGAGACGTTCCAGCGCTCGTCTACGAATGGCGTCCACGGACAACAGGCGGATGCGTTCAGCAGAAGAAGAAGCAACAAGCGTGATCGGCATATTCTCCTGGTACAGACAGTGGGTGGTCTAAAATAACGAGAATATTTAGAATATACGCACCCACATCCGAAAGCAAGAAAAATCTGACCTAGACCTAGGATTTTTCTGTAACCACGATTATGCCGGGCCAAATGGCTGTCCAGCACTCATCGCGCCGAACTATGCATCTCCGGCCTCCCGCTAGTGGAGGCGAGTAAGAGCAACCAGAGACAGCGGAATTTCACCCACGCGGTCCGGCATTTTCACCCATTTCACGTGTCAGGGAAATCCCTGATTGTGGTGACGAGTTTTTCATCATAATGATAATAAGAGGGTTGAGAGTCTCATTCTCTTGTCCCCGGTTTGGATGGGTATGTGCTACATTCTTCCTGCTCGGTAGCTTCGGCATGGTGAACCCGCACGGGCGGGTTGTTTCTGGCCGTTCCGGTTTTTTGGGCAGATCGGGTTTCTTGAATTGGAGATGAATATGCGGATTCCTTCTTCGGTCTTCACGGTAGGCCGGTACCTGACCGCAGCGGTATTGGTCGTGGGCGCCTGTGTATTGATAGGCGCCCCGCCAACAACTAAACTCACGCCGCACGACAAGGCGTTCTACGCCGATGCGGCACTCGTGGAATACGTCCAGCCCGGATTCACCATCACGGTGGTCTCGGCGAAGATCGCCACCGACGGTACAGTGAGCGTGGACTACAAGCTGGCGGATCCCAATGGCGCGCCTCTGGACCGTTCCGGGGTCGTCACCCCCGGCCCCATTTCGGTCAGCTTCCTGATCGCCTATATCCCCAAAGGCCAGACGCAGTTTGCCTCGTACATCACGCGTACGGTGGCGGCCGCCACCGGCTCCGCAACCGCCACCCAGGCTTCCGGCGACTCCGGCGGCACCACCACCACGGTGGCGACGGGCGAGTATATCTATACGTTCAATACCAAGCTGCCGGCGAACTACGATCAGACCGCCACTCACAGGGTGGGCCTGTATGGTTCGCGGAACTTGACCGTATGGGACCTCGGCACCAACTACGCCGATACCTGGTTCGATTGGGTGCCCAACGGCTCCAAGCCGAACCCGCGCGATGTGGTCCGCACGCCGGATTGCAATGCCTGCCATGGAAGCGCGGCCACGGTCACCGGGTCGAACGGTCTGGCCGCCCACGGAGGGTCCCGGCGCAGCGTGCAGGTTTGCATCATCTGCCATCAACCGCAGACCGTCGACCCGAACACCGGAAATAGTCTGGATATGAAGGTCTTCATCCACTCCATACACATGGGCAGTTCCCTGCCCACGGTGATTGCGGGAAAGCCTTACCAGATTATCGGATACCAGAACTCGGTGAACGACTTTTCGGGCGTCGTATATCCCTCCGATGTGCGGCGCTGCCAGACTTGCCATAATCCCAATAACGGAGCGTCCCAGACTGGAAATTGGCTGACGAATCCGAACCGGGCAGCCTGCGGGGGGTGCCACACTGACGTCAATTTCGCCACCGGCCTCAACCACGTGAACCTGCCGCAGGTCGACGATTCGCAGTGCGCCGGCTGCCACATCCCGCAGGGCGAACTGGAATTCGACGCCTCCATCAAGGGCGCGCACGTGATTCCCGATCAATCCTCGCAGATCGCCGGCATCAACATCACCCTTGTGAAGGTTACTAACGGCGCAGCCGGAAAGGCCCCCACCGTCACCTTCACGGTGCGGGACAACAAGGGCAACGGCATTCCGATGAGCACATTCTCCAGCGGGGGAACTCTGTCGCTGAGCATGACGGGTCCGACGTCCGGTTTGAAGATGACCAACTTCGGCGCGGACTCCACCACGCCGGGCTATGTCACGGAGAGCGCCATCACCGGGTCGACGTGCAGCCCCGATGGCACCTGCTCGTACACCTTCACGCATATCGTTCCGGCAGGCTCCACCGGCACATTCATGATCGGCGTCGAGGCGCGCCTTACCGCCACGCTGAACCCGGGCACCGTCTTGCAGCAGTCGGTGTCGTATGGCGCCACCAACCAGGTGATCTACTTCTCCGTGGATGGATCTCCCGTGACGCCGCGGCGCACCGTCGTGGCTATGGCGAACTGCAACAAGTGCCACACCTACCTGGAGGTCCACGGCGATCTGCGCAACAACGTGACGTATTGCGTGATATGCCACAACCCGGAAAATACGGACTTCACCACGCGGCCCTCCTCCACCGATCCGGTCCAAAAAGCCGCGCCCAACCAAGCTATTAACTTCGCCCTGATGGTTCACAAGATCCACACCGGCGCAAACCTGGCCAGCTTCAACACAACTTATATCGTGGTGGGGCACGGCGGGTCGACTTCCAGCTTCGACAACGTGTTGTACCCCGCGATGGGGCCCACGGGGGCCACGCGCGACACGGCGCAATGCTACATGTGCCACGCCAACAACTCCGAAGCGGTCTTCCCCATCGGCAAGAACCCGGTCACCGATCCGCAAGGGCTGTTGAATCCGGCGCCGGCCACCACTTCGGCCTGCACCGCGTGCCACTTGAACACCTCCGCCATGGCGCACGCGGTTTCTCAAACCGATCCCAGATTCGGCGAGAGCTGCGATGTTTGCCACGCCGCGGGCACGGCCTTCGATGTGTTGATGGAGCACGCCGGCAAGTAGAATAAGGGAGAGATGATCGCCTTGTTCCGGCCGGTCGAGAATGCGCGCGGAGCCATGCTTCTGGCCATGGCCGCGCTGTTCACCGCCGCCCTATGGGGCGCCCAGGACAGGCCTGGCGCCCCCGCTCCCCCTCCCGCTCCGACCCAGCCGGCGGAGTACGTCGGCTCCCAAGCCTGCCAACTGTGCCACGAGGACATCTTCAACGCGTTCCAGAAGAACCCTCACCAACTGGTGGAAACCGGCAACAAGCACGGCTGGGCCACCAGGGCCTGCGAATCCTGCCACGGTCCCGGTAGCAAGCACGCGGATTCGGCCAGCGCGGCCGATATCCGGCAACCCGCCAAGCTCAAGCCCGCCGATGCCGACAAGATCTGTCTCACCTGCCATCTGAATCAGCCCACCCACGTGGGACGCATCAACAGCGGTCACGCCAGGAACCAGGTGAGTTGCACCGCCTGCCACTCCATCCACGCCAACGGGCCCAACGGGCTGGTGGCGCGCAAACCAGCCGACATCAACAAGCTATGCGCCGGGTGCCATGCGGACGTGTGGGCCAGCTTCCAGCGGCCTTACAAGCACCGGCTCCCGGAAGGCGCTATGTCCTGCGTGGACTGCCACAACCCGCACGGCAGCTTCCTGCCGCGCTCCATTCAGACCGTGAGCGCCAACGAGCCAGGCTGCTTCAAGTGCCACGGCGACAAGGCCGGACCCTTCACCTACGAACACCCGCCCGTCCGCCTCGAGGGCTGCACGGCCTGCCACCAGCCGCACGGCTCGGCCAATCCGCGCATGTTGACCCGCCATGAAGTGCGCTTCGTCTGCCTCGAATGCCACTCCAACCTGCCGACGCCAACGCCCGCCCCCACCCTCGGCACGGTTCCTCCGGCTATCCATGACTTGCGCAGTCCGCGGTTCCAGAACTGCAACCTCTGCCACCAGAAGGTGCATGGCTCTTATGTGAGCCGGGACTTCCTCAAATGAGATACCTGCTGGCCCTCATCTTGATAGTTCC
>Ga0116123_1001299_pt1 | contig 14837 bp, 10 predicted proteins | sample June2015DPH_13_1_3_FD_89727 | JGI IMG/M metagenome (GOLD analysis project Ga0116123, IMG submission 89727) | Peatland microbial communities from SPRUCE experiment site at the Marcell Experimental Forest, Minnesota, USA - June2015DPH_13_100 | ecosystem: Environmental > Terrestrial > Soil >... | reverse complement strand
TTGTCGCTGATGGCGAATTCTTTTCGGAAGCCGGGCGTGTCCGAAGATGCCAGTTCCGCGGCGGCGCCCGCCTGGCGGTCCCAGCGGTAGACCTTCCATTTGGCTGGCTTACCCGCGGCGTCATCGCGGTCGCTCAGGAAAGCCAGCTCGGTCTGGTTTTCATCCCAGGTCAGCTTGGCATACTTGCCCTTGCCGGCCAGCAGCGCGGCCGGGGCATCCGCCACGCCCGGCCGGGCTACGAAAACCCCGTTCTTCGCCGTATCCCTGGCCGATACGGCATAGACCAATTGTCTTCCGTCGTCGCTGAACGAGAATTCCACCACGTCCGGAAAAGTGCGCTCCGTGGAATCGGCCAGGCTGCGAAGCACCAGGTCCGATCCGAACTCCGGACGCGGGCCGGCCCCGGCACCCGCCGGGCCACCGCGGCCGCCGGGCCCAGAGGGCGCCCCGCCTTGCTGATCGGCGCCGCCGCCCGCTTTTTTCTGCGGGGATGGGTTGGCGGCGGGCGCAGTCTCGGGCGCTTCGCGCAGATACGCCAGATAGCCGTTAGCCTTCTCCGCAAGCTGGAACCGCTTCACACGCTCGATGCGGGTAGCGTTGCCGCTGGCCAGATCGACGATGACCATTCCGTCTTTCGGCATCTGGTCCGCGGTCTTCTTCTCCTTCTTGGCCTTGTCGGTATCGGCCTTCGGCGGGAAAGTCGAGAACACCAGCGTCCTGCTGTCCGGCGAAAACGCGATGGTCACGGCTCGCGCTTCGGCCGGCGGCCCCTCTTCCGGAGTGGCCGCGGGGACCGGCGCCGGGCGCGCTCCGGCAGGCTCGCGCTGCTCCTTCCCGGTGGCCAGGTTGCGAACCACCACCGCACCGTCGCCTTCCTGCGGGAACAGCCCGTAAGCCAGGAACTTGCCGTCCGGCGAGAGTCGCTGGCTCGAAATCGAGCGCCAGCCGTCGTAGTCGTTGTGGTTCAAGGGCCGCTTGCCTGTCTGGGCAAGCGACAGAGATAGCAGCGCTGCCGCGGTCAGCAGCCATGCGGGCAGGCGAAGCGAAAACCGGCGGTGAAACATGATGCCGGTATTGTAGCGACTTGCTACCATGAGCGATGATCCGCATCGAATCCGAGCCTTGGGCGGCCATGGTCTCGCACGCCCGCCAAACCTACCCCAACGAGTGTTGCGGCGCCATGCTGGGCTCGATTAACGGCGCCGACAAAATCGTGCGCGCGGCCTTGCCCCTGGAAAACGCCTTCGATGGCGTCCAGGCCGTGCGCTATGAGATCCGCCCGCAAGACCTGCTGGCCGCCGGCAGGGCCGCGCACGAGCGCCACATGGACCTGATCGGCATCTATCACTCGCACCCCGATTGCGGCGCCTGTTTCTCCCCGACTGATCTGCGGAATTCGTGCCCGTGGTATTCCTTCGTGGTGCTCTCGATTCGAAAGGGCGTATTCCACCACGCCGCAAGCTACCTGCCCAACTTCGAGCAGACCGAAGCCACCCAAGAGGAGTTGATTCACGAAGACTTGCCCGCGGCCGTTACCACGCTTTCTGTCCCACGATGACTGCTTCCCCGCAATACCGCCGCAGCGATGGCCACGCCGTCAGCAGCCGCTCATCCATCCATTCCAGGCCTCGCACCACACCCCGCGCCCATCTTCTCGAGAAGCGCCCGCGAAACAGCCGTTTCCCCATCGCCAGCAAGTTGAACGGATAGACCTCGAGCGACCCCACCAGCGGGCGCAGCGCATCCAGATCCGAATCGTTCAGAATGATCCCTTCACCCTGCCCGGCCGGCTCCCTCGACACCCGCCGCCGCACGGCGCGCGCCGCGTTGAGCAGCGGATTGTTGCCATAGGTTTCCACCAGCACCAGCCGCCCGCCCGGCTTGAGCACGCGCAGCAACTCGTCGCGCGCCCGCGGATACTTGAGCGTGTGATGCAGGGCGAAGCTGCCGAAAATCAGGTCGAATTCGCCGTCGCCGAAGCAGGCCAGGTCGCTGGCATCGCGCGCCACGCCCCGCACCCGGTCCGCCACGCCGCTGGCCGCGGCCCGCCGCAAACCCAGGCGGATGGCCACCGGCGAAAGATCCAGCAGCGTCACCGCGGCGCCTTCCCCCGCCAGCATGAGGCCCCAATCGCCGGTGCCGCAGCCATAATCCAGCGCGGTCCGGCCCGCGAGCGGCTCGCTCAGCAGGTATTCGAGCGCGGCCCGATAGACCACCCGGCGCTCGTAGCTCGGGTTGGCGGGATCGGCCAGACCCGCCGCCAGCGTCCTCCGGTTGCATACCAGGTCCGCATCCGGCAATTCCAGAAACTGCCGGTACTGCGCGTCGTAGAATTCGCGCTCCCGTTCGGCGGGAAACTGCGCCGCGCGTCCCGCGGACTTGATCATATTGTTAGTTTACATTAAAACTAGTATTATAGTCTTGTGATCAGGCTCAACGTTCACGAGGCCAAGACGCATCTTTCCCGCTACCTCAACCGTGTCGAGGCAGGCGAAACCATCGTCCTCTGCCGCCACAACCGTCCCATAGCCGAAGTGCGGCCCATCGCGACTAAAACCTCGCACCGGAAACGCAGGTTCGGTATCGATGAAGGCAAGTTCGAGATTCCCCCCGAGTTCTTTGAGCCTCTGCCTGAGGATCTCATGCGATACTTCCGCGGCGAGGCCGAGGATTGAAACTGCTTCTCGATACGTGCACATTTTTGTGGCTCAATTCCGGGCTCTCACGGGTATCGCCACTGGTCCGGGGGTTGTGCGCGGATCGCGACAACGAACTGTATTTGAGCGTCGTCTCCGCCTGGGAAATCGCTTTGAAGCAGGTGGCTGGCCGCCTTCCGTTGCCGGAACCCGCTGCCCGATACGTTCCCAGCCGCCGCCAAGCCAACGGCATCGCCAGCCTGGATCTGAGCGAGGACGCGGTCCTGCAACTGCCCAAACTCCCGCCACTCCATACCGATCCGTTTGACCGGATGCTGATCTGTCAGGCCATTGCGCACGGTCTTGCCATCCTCACTCCGGACGAATGGATCGCGCGCTATCCCGTGCGCGTGCTTTGGTAGCGGAACCGGCCTCCTGCAGCGCTCTGCGCAAGAAGCTATGCTGTAAGCTGAGCGATGAATATTACCGAAATCTTCATCCGCAGGCCAGTCATGACCACGCTCGTCATGATGGGTATTCTCCTGTTCGGAGTCGCGGGGTATCGCACGCTCCCCGTGAGCGATCTGCCCAACGTGGACTTCCCCACCATTCAGGTGGGCGCCAGCCTTCCCGGCGCCAGCCCCGAGACTATGGCCGCTTCGGTCGCAACGCCGCTCGAGCGCCAGTTCTCGACCATTCCGGGCTTGGATTCCATGACCTCCACGAGCGCCCGCGGCAACACCAGCGTCACCCTGCAATTCGTGCTGGACCGCAACCTGGATGGCGCCGCGCTCGACGTGCAAGCCGCCATCGTTACGGCCCAGGGCCGTCTGCCTGCCGGCATGCCCAACCCGCCCACTTTTCGCAAGGTGAACCCGGCGGACATGCCCATCCTGAACCTGACTCTCAGCTCGCCCACGCTGCCGCTTTCGGTGGTCGACGAATATGGCGAGACCATGATGGCGCAGCGCATCTCCATGATTGACGGCGTGGCGCAGGTGTTCGTCTATGGCGCCCAGAAATTCGCCGTGCGCGCGCAGCTCGATCCCAGCCTCATGGCCGCCCGCAACATCGGCATTGACGATGTCGAGATCGCACTCGGCGCGCACAACGTCAACCTGCCCACCGGCACTCTCTGGGGACCCCGGCAGGCTTACACCGTTCAAGCCACCGGGCAGCTCGATACCGCCGCCCAGTATCGCCCCCTCATCGTGGCTTACCGCAACGGCTCTCCGGTTCGCCTAGAGCAGTTGGGGCGCGTGATCGACAGCGTCGAGAACGACAAGGTCGCGGCCTGGTACAACGACACCCGCACCATCTACCTGATCGTGCAACGCCAGCCCGGCAGCAATACCGTCGAGGTGGTGGACAGCATCAAGGAGCTACTGCCCAGCTTCCGCGAGCAGATGCCGCCCTCGGTGAACCTGGACATTCTCTATGACCGGTCGCAAGCCGTCCGCGAATCCGTCAACGACGTGAAATTCACCCTGGTCCTGACGGTTGCGCTGGTGATCATGGTGATCTTTCTCTTCTTGCGGAACGTCTCCGCCACCGCGATCCCCTCGCTCGCGCTGCCCATGTCCATCATCGGCACGTTTGCTGTCATGGCGCTGGCGGGCTACACGCTCGACAACCTGTCGCTCATGGCGCTGACCCTTTCGGTGGGTTTCGTGGTGGACGACGCCATCGTGATCCTCGAGAATATCGTTCGCCACATGGAGATGGGAAAGCCGCGCATGCAGGCCGCCTTCGAGGGAGGCCGCGAGATCGGCTTCACCATCCTTTCCATGACCCTCTCCCTGGCCGCGGTCTTCATCCCCGTGCTCTTCATGAGCGGCATCATGGGCAGGCTGTTCCATGAGTTCGCCGTCGTCATCATGGCGGCCATCGTCATCTCCGGCGTGGTCTCGCTCAGCCTCACTCCCATGCTGTGCAGCCGGTTCCTCAAGCCCGTGGGGGCGCGGCAGAACGCCTTCCAGCGCTCCTCCGAAAAGGTGTTCGACGGGATGCGCGACTTTTACGGGTGGACCCTCCGCGGCGTCATCCGCCATCGGTTCCTCACCATGCTGACCGCGGCCGGAACCCTGGCGGCCACCGTCTATCTGTATGGGCTGGTTCCCAAGGGCTTCATCCCCAGCCAGGACACCGGGCAACTGAGCGGGTCGACCGAAGCTCCCCAGGACATCTCCTTCGATGGCATGGTCCGGCGGCAGAAGGAGGTGGCTGCCGTGATTCAAGCCGATCCCGATATCGAGGCCTTCGCCTCCAGCGTCGGCCAGGGCGGCGGCATTTCATCCGGCAACCAGGGGCGCTTGACCATGCGCTTGAGGCCCCGCAACGTGCGGCGATCCACGCCCGAGCAGATCATCGAGAGATTGCGGCCCAAACTGAACGCCCTTCCCGGCATTCGAACCTATCTTCAGAATCCGCCCCTGGTGCGCATCGGCGGGTTTGTCAGCCGGAGCCTCTACCAGTACACCCTGCAAGGGACCAACATCGGCGAGTTGTACCGTTCCGCCGACGCTTTCGAGAAACGCGTGCAGACCGTGCCGGGCCTCACCGACGTCAACAGCGACCTCCAGATTTCCAGCCCCCAGATCACCGTGGATATCGACCGCGACCGCGCCTCCGCTCTCGGCGTCACCGCCGGCCAGATCGAGGACGCTCTGTACGACGCGTATGGCGCGCGCGAAATCTCCAACATCTACATGCCCACCAACACCTACTACGTGATCATGGAGCTGCTGCCGCAGTACCAGCGCGACCCCAATCGCCTACCCCTCCTCTACATTCGCTCCAACACGGGGAAACTGGTGGCGCTCGACTCGGTAGCCAGGCTGCGCACGGAAGTCGGTCCGCTCACCGTCGCGCATCTCGGCCAGTTGCCGGCGGTCACCGTCTCCTTCAACCTGCTGCCCGGGGTTTCGCTCGGTGAGGCCGTCGACCGCGTCCAGGAACTGGCGCGCGAAACCCTCCCGGCCTCCATCCGCACCAGTTTTCAAGGAACAGCCGCGGCCTACCAGTCCTCGTTGCGCGGCATGGGAGTGTTGCTCGTCATGGCCATTCTGGTCATCTACATGGTGCTGGGGATTCTGTACGAGAGCTTCATCCACCCCCTCACCATTCTCTCCGGCCTGCCCTCGGCCGGCCTGGGCGCTCTGGCCACGCTCCTGATCTTCCACAATGAGCTCAACATCTACTCGTTCGTCGGCATCATCATGCTGATTGGGATCGTCAAGAAGAACGCCATCATGATGATCGACTTCGCGCTGGAAATCCAGCGCGCCCAGGGCATTCCGCCGGCCGAGGCCATCTACGAAGCCTGTCTGGTGCGCTTCCGGCCCATCATGATGACCACCATGGCCGCGCTCATGGGCACGTTCCCCATCGCCATCGGGTTCGGCGCCGGCGGAGAAGCGCGCCGCCCCCTCGGCCTGGCCGTGGTTGGCGGCCTGGTGGTCTCGCAAACGCTGACGCTCTACATCACCCCGGTGTTTTACATTTACATGGAGCGTTTCCGCAACCTCGGCGGGCGGAAGCGGACCAGGCGGCTCGAGCCGGCCGCTGAGGTGCTCTTGCAGTCGTGACCCGTCTGCGCCGTCTTTGCGCCGCCGGGATCTTCATCGGCCGGCCCCTGAACAGCCGCGCCTTCAGCGCCCCCAACCCCCGGACCGGTACAAGGCCAACCATGTGTAAATGCCACTGCGGCTGAACCCCAAGCGCGGTTTGTCAACGCCATTGTGCCATCCAAAGGCATTTACAACTTCCCCCCCGCGCATCCTTCGCAACCAACTCGCGCCAAATCAGCACCCTGCCTGTGGAGCAACCGTCAGTTTACGGAATCGCCGTCCAGATAGGCCGGCAACTCCGGTATCTCGATCGGTCTGTGTTATGATCCCACTGGATTGACCGCCGGTTCCGTTGACCGGTTCCAGATCCCCGCCTGTCGTCGCGGCCACACCTTCGACTATGTCCACTGCTCCGGCTGAAAACCTGCGCCTTGCCGCTCTGGATCGCTGCGGCATCCTCGATACGCCTCCCGATCCCCATTTCGATTGCATCACGCGCCTGGCAGCGCAATTCTTCGGCGCACCCATGGCCGCAATCAGCTTCGTCACGCATGATCGGAGCTGGTTCAAATCCACCTACGGCTTCGGTCTGCCGCAACTCGCTCGCTCGGCGTCCTTCTGCTCACACACGATCGGCTGCCCCGAAGCCCTCGTGATACCCGATGCCACCGCGGACGCGAGATTCGCGGGGCTCGCTCTCGCCGCCGGTCACCCGCGAGTTCGCTTCTACGCCGGGGTACCCGTGGTCACTACCGAGGGATTGGCGGTCGGCGCCGTTGCCGTCATGGACACGCGCCCTCGCGGCCCGCTCTCGGAATCGGAAATATGCGCCCTGCACGATTTCAGCGCGCTCATCAGCCGGGAATTGAATGCCAGGCCGTCTGCCGGCGCCGCTTCGCAAAACATCGAGGCCTCGTCATTTCTGTCCGCTATTGTCCAGAGCGCGGAAGACGCCATCATCAGCACGGACCTGAACGGCGTCATCTTGACCTGGAATCCTGGCGCCGAGCGATTGTACGGATACTCCGCCTCGGAGATACAGGGGCATCCGATCTTTTTGACCATCCCCCCGGACCGCCTCGAAGAAGCGCACGACTCGATCGGAAAGGCCAGACAAGGGCAACCCACCCGGCGGCGCGACACCGTCAGGATTCGCAAGGATGGAACCAGACGGTTCGTGTCGGTGAGCGTCATCCCCGTCAAAGACGCGGATGGCAAGCCTGTCGCAGCCGCGGCTATTGCTCACGATATCACCCCGCTGAAACTTACCGAAGCGGCGCGCCTGGAAACCGAAGACCACCTCAACCTGGCCCAGGAGGCAGCCGGGCTGGGAATCTGGGACTGGTCTCTGCCGAGCGGCAGCATCACCCGCTCGGAACACTGTTTTCGCATTTATGGATTGCCTACGAGTCGGACGACCATGTCCTATGCTCAGTGGCTCTCGGCCGTGCATCCCGAAGATCGGGATCGCGCACAGGCATACCACCAGAACCTTGTGCGGGGAACAGGGCAGGGCGAGGCCGAGCTCCGCATCATCCGGCCGGACGGCAGTGTCCACTGGATCGTCAGCAAGGCCAAGATGTACCCCAACGCCGCTGGCGAGGCCGCCCGGGTGATCGGTATCAATCTCGATGTGACGCGTCTCCGGGAAGCCGAGCAGGCCCGCCGCGAATCGGAACAACGATATTCCGATCTGTTCCACACCATGAGTCAGGCCGTGCACTATCTGGACGGTGAGGGCTTGATCCTCTCGGCCAATCCATCTGCCGAAAAACTATTCGGCCTCTCAATTGAAGAAGCGCGCGGCCAGCGCCGCTCCGAACTCCATTGGAGGGTAACCAGGGAAGACGGCACTCCGATCTCTCCAGACGAGCTTCCCAGCATGGTTGCGCTGCGCAGCGGATCCGAAGTCCACGATGTCGTGATGAAAGTACGGAACGCTCACACAGGGGAGTCGCATTGGATATCGATCGATGCCATGCCCCGGTTCAGGGAGGGGGAGACCAAACCGTACGAAGTTCAGGTGATTTGCCACGATCTCTCGCCTCAAGTCGAGGCCGCGGCGCGTCTCCGTGCCCGTGAAGAACGCAGCCGCCTTCTGATCGAACATGGCATGGAGGTCATTTGCGTCATTGATGCCGCCGCCACCATTTTGTACATAAGCCCCTCGGCGGAAAGGGTCTTCGGCTATCCGCCGGACCTGCTAATCGGAACCAATACCATGGAGTACCTGCACCCGGACGACCGGCAGGCCGTTGAAGAATCTATCCTTGGCATCTTGCATTCACCGCCCAGTGTCGCGGTGACTCTCCACGTCCGTTTGCGCCACCGCGATGGAGAATGGCGCAGTGTCGAGAGTACGGCGGCAAACTGCCTTCACGTAAAGGAACTGCGCGGAATAGTGGTCAATCTCCGGGACATCACCGAGCGCCAACACTACGAAGAGCAGTTGCGAATCTCGCATGATCGACTGCGCCAGCTTGCCGCGCGCGTCGAATCCGCCTGCGAGGAGGAGCGTGCGCGTATTTCACGGGAAGTCCACGACGAGTTTGGCCAGATGCTCTCTTTGCTGAAACTCGATTTGGAAACCCTGGCATCTCTGCATCGCTCCCGCGGGGCCGAAGCACGGGGTGAATTCGACAAGCGCATCGCCGCGCTTGTCCGCGGGATCGACTTGGCCATGAACACAGTCCGCAGGATCGTCGCTGAGCTGCGCCCCACTGTTTTCGAAGATCTCGGGCTTGCGGCGGCCCTCGACTGGCAGCTCCAGGAGTTCGCATCGCGCACCGGAATTCGTTGCCGCCGCCGGGGTCTCCGCCGGGACGCTGGTCTTGCCGCCGAGCCGGCCCTCGCCGTCTTCCGCATCTTTCAGGAAATCCTTACCAACGTCATTCGTCACGCCAATGCGACAATCCTGGAAGTGGCGGTCGAGACCCATGGCGACTGGTTCACCTTGCGCGTCAGCGATAATGGCAAGGGCTTCGATCCGAAACTTCTGTCTCCCTCTCTCTCTCTCGGCCTCCTCGGCATGCGGGAACGGGCCGGTCTGCATGGAGGGACCGTTGAATGGTCGGGCCGCCGGAATGGAGGAACCACGGTAACGGTCCGCCTGCCCCGAGGGGTCAACTGAGCGTCGGCGAAAACGTAATGTTCGCGCCACCGCGATCGAGGTCGCTGCCGGCCGCAAGAAATCCCTCCGCATGGTACTCACGGAATATCACCGGAAGAACCGGAGACGCAAAAAGGGGCCCTGATAGTACCAACCGGTGTCAGAAGACGCCTACATCCTTTGCTCCTCCCCGCCTGGAATATGTGCCACCAAGTGCGGTATAACACGCCGTCGTGCAGTCATATAGCGTGCTTCCCCGCACATTCCTGGTACTAGTACTTTTTCTGTTTTATTCTTGTTTACTTTAAGGCTCGGAACTCCTAGTATTACGGCGGCGGCTGGTCCAAATACCTCGGGATGGAGCGCGGGGCTCTCTGGAGTACCCGGGGAATGCCATCCGCCTTCGACGAATCATGCGAGAGGCGCACAAACTATCCGTACTGATTGTCGATGATCATCTGCTCCTCCGTCAGGGTGTGAAGCAGATACTGAGCCAGGAGTACCGCGACCTCGCCTTTGGCGAGGCGAGGACTTCCGAAGGCGCCTTGGCTCAAATCGAGGCACAGCCCTGGCGTCTCGTGATTCTCGATATCGGTCTTCCCGACAAGGACGGCTTCTTCGTCCTGCAGGAAATCCGCGCCCGCCGTCCCGAGGCCGCTGTGCTCATGCTGAGCATGCACGCGGATTCACTCTACGCCGCCCGTTCCTTGCGACTCGGCGCCGCGGGTTATGTCTCCAAGAGCTCCGGCCGTTCCACTCTGCTGAAGGCTATCAAGAGTGCCCTCGAGGGCAAGCAGTATTTCAATGAGTCGATTCGCCGGGGAGTTGACCACCCCGCCAGGTCCACTGCCCTCCACGCGAATCTCTCGGCCCAGGAATGCAAGGTCCTGCTGGCGGTTGCGGCAGGCGCGCGTACCGGCGAGATCGCCGCCGAATTGAACCTGAGCGCTAAGACAGTCAGCACCTACAAGCGCCGGGTACTCAATAAGCTGGGCCTCACATCCACATCCGACCTCGTTCGCTATGTCATCGACCACAAGCTCGCTTGATGGTCTTGGCCAACCTCAGTACCATTCCGTGTCAGAAAGCGCCTACATCCTTCGATTCGGTGCCCGCCCCAATGTTTATGACAAAGTGCGGTGTATCACGATGTCATGCAAAGACGTGCTCACCCCCATCGCCGGGAGAAGCACCCACGCCGCCTGGTATCGGGATTGGCGCTTGGTTAGTCCGGACGGAAGCACCATGGACGTTGCCGATAACCGGCATCCCTACAGCAGTTTCGGACCACCCGGAGTTTTGTCGACTCCCCGGACGAATTGGTGACACTCTGTCAGCCTAAAAGCCGTCCTCTCTTCGCCTCTGACTGCTTGTGTGGCAACTCAGTTACGCCACGCGCTGGCAGCACCGTAGCGAGGTGCCGCGGATTAGTACTATGGCTGCTGAATTCTTCGGCCACGATACGAAAAATGGCTTGCATCTGTATTCGAAACGTATATAATAAACCCCTAATTCAAATTTGGAATGAATGGGCCCTTTGATCCTTTTCAGGCTCAAGGGGCAGATGATCTTCAATAGACAATGGGACCCACAACGGCGGAGCCTTGCCCGGCGCCCTCCATGCATTGGTACGCTTTGACCGTCAGGCCGCAGCATGAAAAGGCTGTGGCTGACCAGCTTCGGGCCAAAGCGCTGGAAGGTTATCTCCCCCTCTATCGCGCGCGGCGCCGATGGTCGGATCGCACGAAGACCGTCGAGTTCCCGCTGTTCTCCCGCTATGTTTTTTGCCGGTTCAGTTTCGAACAAAGGCTCCGCGTGTTGCAGACCCCCAGTGTCACCTCCATCGTCGGCTTCAGTGGCAGACCCTGTCCCGTTGGCGACCAGGAGATTGCGTCCATCCGCACGATGGTGGCCTCCGGGCTCCCTATGTCGCCTTGGCCTTTCGTGCGCGTGGGGCAGCGTGTCCGCGTTTGCCGGGGCGCCCTGGAGGGCGTAGAGGGAATTCTCTCCCGGGAAAAGTCCGGTTACCGGGTGGTCGTCAACGTGGAGCTGCTCAACCGCGCCGTCGCCGTCGAAATCGACCGGGAACTGGTGTGCGCTGTCTCCGGTTCGGCCACCGCGCCCTCGGCCCAGTTGTACCTCCAAAAATAACAACGGCTCGCCGGCCGTTGTCCACCGCAAGGAGCCTTATGCCATCGCTCCATCGGAGAAATCGCCTCGTGATCTTTCGGGTCACGCCAGAAGAATATTCGAGTCTGATGTCCGCCTGCGTCGCTGCCGGCAGCCGCAGCCTGTCCGATTTCACACGGTCGGAGCTGCTCGCCATGCGCCAGGCCGATGACCTGGGCTCCGTCGTCGAGCGGAGGTTTGTCCAGATCGACCAGAAGCTCAGCGACCTGCGCGCCCTGATCGAGCGCGTGTCGGAACGCATAACCGCCCTGGACGGAGGCCGCCATGATGCAGTTTGCCAATAAGCCAGCTCTGACCGTCTTCTCTCTTCTCCTCTTCTCTGCCGCCTCGTTCGCCCAACCCCCTGTTGCTGGCTCAACTCCGGCCTCCGCTCCCAACTATGTGCTGGGCCCGGGCGATCAGCTCTCCCTGGCCGTCGAAAACCTGCCCGACGACTTTGCCAATAAGATCTTCCGTATCGATTTGGGCGGCGACATCAACTTGCCCCTCGCCGGCCGAATCCACGCCGCGGGCTTGACCATCCCTCAGTTCGAAGGTCAAATCCAACGGCGCCTCGCCCGATTTGTCAAGGACCCTCAGGTCGTCGTCACCATCGCGGAGTTTAACAGCCAGCCGATTTCCATTCTCGGAGCCGTCAACAATGCGGGTGTCAAGCAGATTGTGGGCCGTAAGACGCTCTTTGAGGTGCTGTCGCTTGCCGGGGGCCTTCGTCCCGATGCCGGCAGCGTCATCCGAATCACTCGCAGCCTCGATCGCGGCCCCATCCCGCTGCCGGACGCCAAGACCGACCCCACCGGGCAATTCAGCGTGGCTTCCGTCAATGTGAAAGCCGTCCTCAACGCCACCGATCCTGCCCAAAACATCGTGGTCTTCCCCGGCGATATCATCTCGGTATCCAAAGGCGATGTAATCTACGCGGTCGGTTCCGTGACCAAGCCCGGGGGCTTCCCGCTCAATCAGGATGTGACTCTCTCGGCCTTGCAGGTGCTTTCCCTGGCCGGAGGGTTGACCCAGACCGCGGCTCTCGAAAAAGCAAAGGTTCTACGTTCCGTGCCTGGTTCCTCCCAACCCACGGAAATTGCCGTGAACCTGAAGCGCATCATGGCGGGCAAAGCGCCCGACATGCCGCTTCAGCCGAATGATATCCTGTTCGTGCCCAACAGCGCCGCAAGAACCTTCTCTTATAAGGCCATCGACGTTCTGGCCCTGGCGGCCGTATACGGACGCATCTAGTGATGCCATGGAATACTTAAATCCACCTCACGAACCACCCAAGGCCACGGCCCTGACACGCGCGCCGGAAACCGTATCGGCGGGTTACCCGGCCGCCGTCGAACGGGAAGACGAATCGGATTCGGCGATCATGGAGTATCTGCGGATGCTCCGGCGCCACAAAGTTGCGTTGATCGTCTTTGCTTTGGTGGGCCTCGGGCTGGGCATTGCGGTAACCGCGGTCCAAACACCGGTGTTTCGAGCCGCCACGTCGCTGGAAGTTCTGAACCTCAACGAGGACTTCATGAACATGAAGCAGTCGAGTCCGGTGACCGACGTCGACAATTCCTACGACACCTCCGAGGTGCAGACGCAGGTCAAACTCCTGCAGAACGCGGAGCTCCTTACGCGGGTGGTCGCGAAGCTCGATCCCAACTATAAAGCCAGCCAGCAGAGGCCCCAGCCCGTGCCGCCCTTGACCGGCTGGCGCGCGTGGCTGAAGATCGCGCCGCCCGTGAACCTGTCCCCCCTTCGGGCGCATCTCCTCCAGGCGGCCGGAAGTCTGAAGGTACGCTCCACTCCTCGCACCCGCGTCATCGAGCTGACCATCGACTCAACCGACCCGCGCCTCGCCGCCGATTTTGCCAATACCCTGGACGACGAGTTCATCGAGCAAAATCTGGAAGCCCGGTGGAAGACCACGCAACGGATGGGAGACTGGCTGGGCCGCGAGCTGGGGGATGCGCGCGAAAAGCTGGCGCGCGCCGAGGATGCCCTGCAGACCTACGCCCGCCACTCGGGCCTCATCTTCACCAGTGACGACAGCAACGTGGCCACCGAAAAGCTCCAGCAGATCCAGCAGCAGCTCTCCGCCGTCACCGCCGATCGCATCAACAAGCAATCGCGATACGAGTTGGCGCAGAACGCTCCGCCGGACGCCCTCCCGGACGTGCTCAACGACCAGGGCTACCGCGATACCCAAGCCAAACTCAATGACCTGCACCGCCAGATCGCGGACCTGGGCGCCATCTATAATCCGGATTACGGCAAGCTGAAACAGGCCCAGGCGCAGGCGGCCTCATTGCAGGCCGCCATCGACCGGAATCGCATGAACATCGTCGCCAGGATCAAGAACGACTACACCGACGCGCTGCGCCGCGAGAAGCTGCTGGCCGCGGTCTACGATTCCCAAACGCGCGAAGTCACCGGCCAGGACGAAAAGGCCATCCAATACAACATTCTGAAGCGCGAAGTCGAAAGCAGCCGGCAGCTCTATGACGCCATGCTGCAGCAGATGAAGCAATCTGCCATCGCCACCGCCCTTCGCGCCGGCAACGTGCGCGTCGTCGATCCGGCCAAGCCGCCAACCGTCCCGGCATCTCCGAGTTTGCGGATCGATTGCGCTCTTGGATTGCTCTTGGGACTCTTTGCGGGTGTTGCAGTGGTTTTGATCCGGGAGCGCGCCGACCGGACTCTGCAGCAGCCGGGCGACGCCCAATTTTGGACGGGTCTTCCGGAACTGGGGGTTATCCCGAGCGCGAGCTTCGAGGGCAGCCGGACCTTGAAGGGCGTGTATGCCCGCGTCAAGCTGCTCGATGAATCGCCCGATCGAAAGGTCATGGTGGCGGTTGGACGTTCCAAGGGTTCGCCCGAGATCATTACGTGGCAGCGCAGCTCGAGCGGCATGGCGGAGGCGTTTCGCAGCGTTCTGACTTCCATTCTGTTCATTGGGGAAAACGGCAGCAGTCCCAAAATGCTGGTTTTTACCAGCGCGGGGTCGGGAGACGGTAAGACCACGGTGGTCAGCAACCTCGGCATCGCCCTCGCCGAAATCGGGCGCAAGGTCCTGATCGTCGATTCGGACTTGCGCCGTCCCCGCCAGCACATCATATTCGATGTCCCCAACGACGCGGGCCTGAGCACTCTGCTGAAATCCCAGGAATCCAAACCCGACGCCTGGGCCGGCTTCGTGCACGGCACAAAAATCCCAGGCCTTTGGCTCCTCCCCAGCGGACCGGAGACTCAGGCGGCAGCCAACCTGCTGTACTCCCCCCGTCTGACCGAGCTGCTGTCCGGGGCCAAGATGGAGTACGACATGGTGCTGCTCGACACGCCGCCCAT
>Ga0116123_1001297_pt1 | contig 14852 bp, 16 predicted proteins | sample June2015DPH_13_1_3_FD_89727 | JGI IMG/M metagenome (GOLD analysis project Ga0116123, IMG submission 89727) | Peatland microbial communities from SPRUCE experiment site at the Marcell Experimental Forest, Minnesota, USA - June2015DPH_13_100 | ecosystem: Environmental > Terrestrial > Soil >... | reverse complement strand
GCTTCCTCCTAGTCTCCTTATCGGAAACGCCTCGCATTTAATTCTTCGTCTTCCAGAGAACTGCTCGGCCGAGGCGTTTCCGATCAAGGCTAGCGACCACCCGGGAGTCATCGTGTGGCGGTTGGTAGTGTCCTAATTTGAGTTTCTAGATTTTTACGGCGTTGGGCGCCGTAAATGTCTCGTCGTTCACATTGCCGGTGTTCAATACGCCCTTCGGTTCAAAGCAAAGAACTTCGGCTTCTTCATCCGCACAGGTACGGTGCTCGACTCCGCGAGGAACCACAACGCATTCTCCCGGGCCCATTGAGACTACATGGTCTCTGAACTCGACGCGAAAATTCCCCTTCCAGACCAAGAACAGCTCATCCTCGTGTTCATGATGATGCCAAGGAAACTGTCCCATCACTTTGACAATTTTGACCTCCTGACCGTTCAAAGCCGCAACGACTTTGGGTCGCCAATGTTCGGTGAATAAGCCAAATTTCTCGTTCAGATTGATCTTGGTTGTCATAACCTTAGTCTCTCGACCACAACGATTGTCGCCCTTCACCGGTCGAAATTCAAATTAGGACACTACCGGGAGCCTGCTCACCTTGACATTCTACTGGAAGCTCTGTATCCTCACCTAGAATGCCTACCAAAGAACAGAAGGAGCGTATCGAGCTGCTGCAGGGCACCCTGGACCTGCTGATCCTGCGCACGCTGCTCCTGGGGCCGACGCACGGCCACGCCATCGCCAAGGCGATCGAATTCAACTCGGACGATGTGTTGCAGGTCGAACAGGGGTCGCTTTACCCGGCGCTGCACCGGCTCATCAAGCGAGGATGGATTTCGGTCGAAGAGGGCACCTCCGAGAACAATCGCCGGGCCAAGTTCTACCGGCTGACGGCCAAGGGCCGGCGACAACTAGCAGTCGAGACCAGCAAGTGGGACAAGCTGGCGGGAGCGATCGCGCGGATTCTCCGGCCGGCGGAGCAGGATGGCAAACCATGAGGCGCCGCAGGCGCATGTTGGAGGATCTCGAGCGGGACATCCGGGACCACATCGAGTTGGAGACCCGGGACAACATCGAGCGCGGCATGTCGCCGGAGGAAGCGCGCTATGCGGCTTTGCGCAAATTCGGCAACGTGACGCGGGTTAAGGAAGAGACGCGGGAGATCTGGAGTGTCGTCTGGCTGGAGCAGCTACTGCAGGATGTCCGCTACGGCCTGCGCATGCTGTGGAAGTCTCCCGGCTTCACGGCCGTCGCTGTGCTCACTTTGGCCCTCGGCATCGGCGCAAACACGGCGATCTTCAGCGTGATCAACTCGGCCCTGCTCCAACCTTTGCCATATCCTCATGCCGAACAACTCGTGGATATTATGGAAACGCTCCCGGAAGGTCGGCCCAATGGGTCCGTGTCGGGAGGGGCTTTCAAAGACTGGCGCGACCACAGCTCCAAGTTTGCCCAGCTCAGCATCTATGAAGACATTCGCCGAAATCTGACGGGGATGGGGACTCCGGAGCGCGTTACCGGGTTGCAGGTCTCCGCCGAGTTCCTGTCAGTGCTGGGAGTCGCTCCGACCGTTGGTCGTGGCTTTGCTGCTAACGAAGCTACCGTAGGCGGCAACAATCATGTCATCTTGTTGACACATCAGTTCTGGCAAAGCCATTACGGTGGGGACGCAGGAGTTGCTGGCAAGATGGTCTCACTCGACCAAATTCCATACACCGTCATTGGTGTGCTTCCCCCGCGCGCGCTGTTACAGGATGAAGTCCAATTTCTTATTCCCGAGGTTATTGATGCTCCCGGCGTTAATTGGGGGCGCGCCGGTCACTGGCGGCGGGTGGTTGGACGCCTATTGCCGGGAATCACCGCGTCCGAGGCGCAGGTTGAGCTTCGGGGAATCAAGCAACAACTTACAACGGAATATCCGGCGTTCAAGAAAGACTGGAGTGTCGCGGTAACCCCTCTCCAGGAGATCTTTGTGGGAGGTACCCGTCCGATGCTCGTCCTCATCTTCGGCGCGGTGGCCCTGGTCCTATTGATCGCCTGCGCGAATGTTTCTAATTTGCTGTTGGCTCGTGGCAACGCTCGTTCGAGAGAGATGGCTGTTCGGATTGCGCTGGGCGCTCCCTCGTGGCGGATCGTGAGGCAAATGCTGACCGAGAGCATTTTGCTCGCAATGTCAGGATGCGCGCTTGGCTTGTTGCTTGCGACATTCGGCATCACGTTATTGACGCGGATGGTGGCAGAGCAGCTTCCCCAGATCCTGCATCCTCAACTCGATATAGGTGTCCTGTTGTTTTCAATTCTCGTCGCGTGTGCTTGTGCGCTTCTGTTTGGAATCCTCCCTGCGTGGCGCGCGGCTAAAGCGGATGTGAACCACGCCTTAAAGGAAACCGAACGCGGAGCGGCGTCGCGCTCAAAAAGACGGTCGCAATCCTTCCTGGTGGTGTCCGAGTTTGCGTTCACCCTGGTATTGCTAATCGGTGCGGGCTTGTTCCTTCGCAGCTTCATTCGACTGATGGAGATCGACCCCGGTTTCAATCCCAGACACACCCTCGCATTCGACCTCTCGTTTCCCGGGGCAAAATACCCGCACGATGAAGACCGCCTGCGCTTTACCAACGACTTGACCGGGCGCATCCGGAGTCTGCCGGGAGTTGAATCGGTCGGTACGATTTCCACGTTGCCGCTGAGCGGCAGGGAACGGGGTGAATACCTTAGTCGGACGGACAAACCTCAATCACCCACGCAATATCTTGCCGGGGTCGATAGTGTGGATGGTGATTATTTTTCAACCATGGGAATCAAGCTGCGGCGCGGACGCGTTATCACGGAAGCGGACAACATCCCGACTGCGCCGCCGGTTCTGGTAATTGATAGTCGCGTCGCACAGGACCTCTACCCCAACGAGAACCCCATTGGCCAGCATCTGGATTTATTGGGCAAGTCATGTGAGATTGTGGGCATCGTTGGGCCAGTTCGTCAGCGGGACATCGAGCATGATCCTCGCCCAAGAGTGTATGCCGCTCAAGCTCAGATTCCCACTGCACCCAGCATCGTCATTCGGACCACACTGCCGCCCTTATCACTCGCGGAGACAGTTCGAAAGACCGTACTTGAAGCAGACCCCGATCAGCCCATCGCCAACGTTCGAACCCTGGAACAGGCTGTCGACAAGTCGCTGGCGGCCAGACGCACGACGCTGATCTTATTGGGCTTGTTTGCGACGGTCGCAATCGGCCTCGCGTGCATCGGCATATACGGCGTGATGTCCTATGCAATTGGTCAGCGAGCCCGCGAACTCTGCATTCGCACCGCTCTTGGAGCGCGACGCCGCGACATCATGCGGCTGGTTCTAAGAGGAGGGATGAAACCATCAATCATGGGCATCGTGGTTGGTCTGACTGGTGCGTTTGCTCTGGCGCGCTTCCTTGAGAGCCAGCTATTCGAAGTCAAGGCTCTTGACCCGTTGGTCTATATTGCGTCGGTCTGCTTGCTCGGGCTCGTGGCTGCTCTGGCCATTTACTTTCCCGCGCGCCGAGCGGCCAAAGTCGATCCTATGGTGGCGCTGAGGTATGAGTAGCGTTCGTGTCTCTAACGAAATGTCTTCTTGAATGAATCGAGGTCAACGCCATGAATACCCTGTGGCAGGAAATGCGACAGTCTCGTGACAGCATGATTCGCACTGCTGCCGTTCTTCTCTTCATTGCGGCGTGGATGCCAGCGCACGCCCAGTATGCTCCGGGCAGACCGGAGTGGAACCGGCCCATCGAACCGTTCCGGATTGTGGGCAATCTCTATTATGTCGGAGCTTCTGACGTTTCTTCGTATCTGATCACGACACCCGAGGGGCACATCCTCGTGGATAGCGGTTTCCGGGAAACGGTCCCGATCATTGAGGCGAACCTCAAGAAGCTTGGGTTCCGGATGGAAGATGTCCGCTTACTGCTGACCAGCCATGGCCATTATGACCACGTGGGCGGAATGGCTGAGATCAAGGCGCGAACGAAGGCACGCTTGCTGGCGAACCCCGCGGAGGTCCCGCTGCTCTCGCGTGGTGGCAAGGGTGACTTCGCGTTCAAAGATTCTTACCCATATCCGCCGGTGACGCCCGATGGATTACTGCGGGATGGAGAGGAGGTCGGCTTGGGCGGCACTATTCTGACCGCGCACTTCACACCGGGGCACACGAAGGGTTGCACATCGTGGACAGCAACGATCCAAGAGGGAGGACGGCCCTATCGCGTGGTCATTGCGTGCAGCCTCACGGCCCCAGACTATCGGCTGGTGGATAACCCGCAGTATCCCGAGATGATTGCGGATTTTGAGGCGACGTTCGCCAAGCTGCGGGCCTTGCCGTGTGATGTCTTTCTCTCTTTGCATAGTTGGGACTTCGGCTTGCGACGGAAAATTCAAGCGAGAGGAAACGACCCCAGCCACAATCCCTTTGTTGATCCGGAAGGCTACTGGAACTTCATTGACAAAGCGCAGGCGGCAATTCGAAGGCAGGTTGAGGAGCAGAGGCGGAAGTGAGTTTAGTCCCGCGACTCCGGCGGGAAACACGGCTTCTTCGCTAGATGATGAACGATTGGAGACTACGTAGGAATAGCGGTTGTTTGCAGTCTCTGTCCCTGTGGCAGGGATTCACGTCCAGTTTTCTCGTACCGAGCGCGAAAAACGGGCAGGTCAACTGATTGTGTTGACAGGGCTTAGAAAACAGTTGGTGGGCCCGCCAGGATTTGAACCTGGGACCAACGGATTATGAGCCGATGAGTCTCAATTCCTGCTGACATCGTTGGATTGGCCTTGAATGCCCCCGGCGCGGTTTCCGTAGAGCCGCCATTCCTCGCATAAACGTCTGGGGGCTTGCGAACGCCCCCGCACCCACGTGGGCCGATAGTCCGCAAGTTTTATTTGTAGACTTTCCTGGAGATTGACGGCGAACTCGGAAGCTATTCCGGGCCAGAAGTCCCGTTCGAGGAAGTGTGGTGCTGGTGGATGCTGCTCGCGCTCTGATGTCCTCGAACGCCGTTTCTGGACCATAAGGTGGGTCAGACGCTTGTCCGATGTCGCGACCTCTCGTCCACTGGCATGCTCGCTTCCTATTGACAGTCTGTATGTCGATCAGTATTATTCCTATAGAGTGCCGATAGGAGATACGTCTTGGACTCTGAACCAACAACCCTGTTGCAAGGGACTTTGGACCTGCTGATCTTGAAATCCCTTATCGCTGGCGAGATGCACGGCTTGGGAATCTCCCGTCGAATCCAGCAGATTACCGGCGGTACATTTGACGTTAAGCCAGGCTCGCTCTTTCCCGCCCTTCACCGAATGGAGGAAGAGGGTTGGATTTCCTCCTTTTGGGGAGAGTCCGCAAACAACCGCCGCGCGAAATACTACCGCTTGACCAAGCCTGGACGGATGCAACTCGAAGTCGAAACCAAGCGATGGGGCCGCATTTCTTGGGCTATCGCGCAAGCTTTGGAAGCGTCTTAGAGAGGTGTTCAGCATGCCGCTCTTTGTGAAAGTGCGAAGTTTCCTGCGAAATCTCTTTTCAACTCGCCGTGTGGAGGCAGACCTCGACGAAGAAGTTCATTCCCACCTCGAAATGCTGACCGAGGAACACATTCGTGCGGGCATGTCACCGAAGGAAGCGCAGCGTGCCGCGCGGATCGAACTTGGCGGCATCGAACAGGTGAAAGAACGGGTTCGCCAAAAGCGCACTGGCAATGGGCTGCACTCCGTGATCTCCGATTGCCGTTACGGTGTTCGACAGCTCCGCAAGAACCCCGGGTTCACCATCGTCGCCGTCCTCACCCTGGCTCTCGGAATCGGCGCAAATACGGCAATCTTCAGCGATGTCAATGCTCTGGTCCTCCGCCCGTTTTCTCTCCCGGACCTTGACCGCGTCGTAGCCATCTGGGAAACCGTTCCTAAGGAGGATGCATACAGCGTCAAAGCCGCACCGGCGAACTTCCGCGATTGGATCGAGCAAAGCAGGTCATTCGAGTATTTGGCAGCCAGTCACGGATGGGATGCAAACTTGACCGGTGAGGGCGTTGCAGAACGAGTGGAAGGCTATCAAGTCACGAGCAACTTCTTTCCGCTTCTTGGCGTTCCAATGGAGCTCGGCCGACAGATCGCCAGCGTCGACTTCCAACAGGGAGCGGCAGCCGTCGTCATTCTCAGTCATGGATTCTGGCAGCGTCATCTGGGTGGCGATCAAAGTGTTGTCGGCAAAAGCCTGCTCCTGAATGGCCGGAAATTCACTGTAATCGGCGTGGCCGGCCCCGATCTTGACTTCCCGGCAGGCGCTCAAGTCTGGACTCCGCTCGACCTCAGGACCATCGAGATCATTGATCGTGAAAACCACTACCTCCTTGTACTCGGCCGCCTCAGCAAGAATGCCTCGGCGTCGAGTGCTGCCGCTGACCTTCAAGCCGTGGCCGGCCGCCTCGCGCAACAATTTCCAGACACAAACGGCGGCCATGGAGTCCGGGTGGTGCGCTTGGTTGAGGATGCCACGAATGGGACGCGGCAGTTCGTGATGGTGTTGATGGGTTGTGCCGTCTTTGTTTTATTGCTCGCCTGTGTGAACGTAGCGAACCTGCAACTGGCCCGGGCGGAAAGCCGGCAAAAAGAAATGGCGATTCGGTCTGGTATGGGTGCGAGTCGATGGCGACTGATCCAGCAGTTGCTGGTCGAAAGCACGATGTTGGCAATTATGGGAGCGGCTGCTGGAGTCGTGCTGGCGAGCTGGGGGATGAAGCTTCTGCAGCGCGATATCCCACCGTTCATCCTGGCGCACGTCCCAGGCCTCAAGCACGTCGCGGTCGATTCCCAGGTGCTATTGTTCACTCTGGCGGTTGCTGTGATCAGTGGAATCCTGGCAGGGCTCGCACCAGCTTTGCGTTTCTCCGGGTCCGAGCTCAACGATGCGCTAAAGGAAAGCACTCGCTGCGCCAGTCCCGGCCACTATGCTGGACGTCTCCGCGACGTGTTGGTCGTTTTCGAAATCGCGCTCGCTCTGGTTCTGCTCGTGGGAGCGGGTCTCATGGTGAGCGGCTTCCGCAAACTGATTGCCGTGGAAATGGGATTCGACCGCGCTCACGTGCTTACTTTTCACGTTGCCTTGCCCGCGGAGAAGTACCAGAAAAAGGACGAAATCCTGAGCTATTACGATCGCGTGCTCGGTCAGATCCAATCCTTGCCCTCGGTGGATTCCGTGGCTTGCGTAACCAGCTTGCCTTCTGGATGGAGCTGGAATTGGACCGAATACACTGCCGAAGGTCGCCCTCCTGCCTCCCGGGGAGAAGTACCTTCCACCGTGTCGCAAATCGTTACACCCGATTTTTGGGCAAGTTTGCGCGTGCCTCTGGTCAGGGGACGTTTCATTTCTCGCACAGACGGTCCCGACGCTCCACCCGTAGCCGTTATCAGCGAAAGCATGGCAAACGCTAACTGGCCAGGTCAGGATCCAATCGGAAAACATGTGAAGTTGGGGCGTCCCGAGAGTTCGGAGCCGGAGCGGCGGGTCGTCGGGGTCGTGCGCGATATTCGCTCCTCTGCGTTTGATCCGAAGCCTGACCCGACCACGTATGTGCCCTTCGCCCAGATGCCACAAGGCTCGTCGGCCGTCGTAGTGCGCACTTCGTCAAATCCTTTGAGCCTGGCCTCGAGCGTGACCGAGCAATTGCGCAGCATCGATCCCAGTACACCGGCGTACGACGTCCGCACGCTGCAACAAGTTGTTTCCGACAACGTGAGCGGTGTGGAGTCTTCTGCGCGCATGATGCTCATCTTCGGCTTTGTCGCCTTGGCGTTGGCTGCGACCGGCATCTTTGCGGTAATGGCATACTCGGTGACTCAGCGCACTCACGAAATCGGCATTCGCATGGCGCTAGGTGCTCGCCGCTTCGACGTTCTTCGCCTGGTGATGGCGTCGGCTCTCAAGATGGCTGTCGTCGGGTTGACCTTTGGCTTTGGTGTGTCCATGCTTTTGACTCACGCTGTTTCCGCCGTCTTGTACGGCGTGATTCGGATTGAACCGCCCATCTTCGCTCTGTTGACGGCTCTCCTTGCAGTCGTAGCCGCAGTGGCGGCCTATATACCTGCGCGCTGGGCCACCACGGTTGATCCCATGCAAGCCTTGCGCTCCGAGTAGAGACCACGATTGACGGCAGGTGACCTGGTACTTGCGGCGCTACACTTGAGCTTGACCATGCTTGGAAAGAACCTGCTGATTACTGCACAACAGTGGATGCGACACTTGGCGGCGGGACTTTGAAGCGAGTCCCGTTCTGGGAACCCACGATTACCTGGGTGAGTCTGCGCAAGGACGGCGCGCACGTTTCGGGCCGGTCAAGCTGAAGCTGCGGTAGGTTGTCGACCAAGACTTCCGGTCCCACCCTCGACGTTGTTTGACTGCTGTGCGAATTGGAACAGCGCCCATCGGTGCACTGTGGGTACTATCCTCGCTCTATACAATTGTTTGCTGTGGCAGCGTTTTGCGTCGAGCGGCATCACAAAGGAGAACCAAAATGAAGTCATCGCTAATTATGGGCGCGTTCCTGCTAGCGCTACTTGTTGCCGGGTGCAACGCGACCCCAGGACCAGCTGGACCGCAGGGACAGCCTGGACAACAAGGCGCGACGGGCCATGACAGGGATCGGGGCCAAGACAGGGATCGGGGCCAAGACAGGGATCGGGGCCAGGACAGAGATCGGGGCCGGGACGGAGATCAGGCCCGACAAGATCAGACCGCACCATGTCCAAAGGGAGAGCATCGCTCTACAGATAACGGACGAACGAGTTGCGTCAGAGACTAATGACCTGGCCGGGGATTTCTGCGTCTCGGTCCAAACTTTGAAAACAGTATCGGCAGCAAGCCACCGCCAATATAGCGGGGTATATCCTTGTGCCCCATGACGCGAAATAGCACAGAACACGCGCGAGTCATACAAGCGTAACCGCACCGAACAGCGGCAGTTCAATTGTTCCCGATGCTCGAACGAATCTCCTCAGTAGCGCAAGAGGCTTAAAACGCGTTCTACAAAAGAGACCGTTGATCGTGGCGACCTTTTGACGCTTTCTAGTCTGAAGTTCCCAAGTCCTGATAAACGCATTACTCGGGAAAGTAAAATCTCCCAGACTCCCCCGAAGTCCTGTCCGAGGAAGCGTGCTGCTGTTCAGCTATGCCAGTGCTCCGCTTTCCTCGAACGCCGTTTCTGGGCAGTTTCCTAAACGGGCGATGCATATCCGTCTGGAGGGCCATCGGACCGTTCGGCGAGCGCACAATCCGTTCACCACTGGCCCCAGAGGTCCACGGTATTGACCGGCTTACCTTGAAGCTTCAAATAGTAGAAGAGTTGGCCTTCGTGCCGTTCGAGATGCTGAATCATCTTAAGCAGATGGAAGCCGAGGACGAATGCCGCGCCAGGAGCCCAAGGAGCAGCGATCTCTTTATTGGCCAGGTCATTCTCACCGGCTTGGTCGATCATCTGAAGGGCAATGGTCTTGTCCTTTGCGAGTAGATCCTTGGCCTTTTCCAGGCTCTCAATCGAGGGCAGTTTTTCGGCAAGCGGCATCACTTCCTCCGAGGAGAGGTCTTTCCACGTCTTGCCTGCCGGGAGCCCCCAGTCACCGGTGACGAATCCTCTGCAACCAGAGCCACAGGCATCGGTGATGTGCCTCACGAGTTGGCCGACAGTCATCCAGTTGCTGCCGCTCTTGGGCTTCCAATCGAAGCTGTCCGGATCTACTTTGTCCAGAAGCTTAGCGGTGGTTGCGTAGGTGGTTTCAATCTCTTTCTTCAAGAGTTGTGTCCAGTTCATGAGAATTCTCCCCTCACAGGACTATCCTGCCGACGCCACCAGCGTATGCTCGAAACCGGTTCGACACAACGCCACGCAACTGTCAATTGCTGGAACCGCTCGCGATCAATCGCCCAACCTTTGTCGATTGCGCATGGGAAACGGCAATAAGCGGATTGTGGTCCAAGCCTCCGCGGAACACAATTCGCATTGTCGGCAGATGATGGCGCGCTACTTAATGACGTGCAACACCTGACTCCCCAAAGGTTCCGTTCGAGGAAGTGTGGTGCTGCTGAATGCTGCTCACGCACCGATCTCCCAGAACCCCGTTTGTGGCCAGCTAAAGCCACTTGTCCGGTAAGCCGACTTATCAGGAGTTGATGGACTGTTCGGGTGTAAGCTGCAATCAACGCAACGAGCTCCGAACCCGACCGCTGCCACTGCTCGTGCGAACACTACACTGGCCAATTTCGGAGGAGTGAAATGAGACCCAAGTACGCAATCATAGCTTGCCTCCTGCTTGCGTTGTCTTCTGGTTGTCGGCGACGTGAGAACAATGCGGCCGACGTGCAGGCGGTCAAAGACGCCATTGCGGCATGGGATAAGGCTTGGAACGGTGGAGATTGTGAAATGCTTGCATCGCTCTACACTCCTGATGCCGTAGCGATGCCGCCAAACACGCCTGCTTCTGTCGGTATAAACGGTATGCGCCTTTCGTGCAAAAAAGACTTTGAGCAGTTCAAAGAAGAGAATCGCACCCGTATGGAGGATATTCGTGTCTCCGGGAATCTTGCAGTTGCGAGGGGAACGCAAGAAGCCAGCACAGCGCCAAAGAAGGGTGGCAACTCCGTCCGCGACAAGGAGAAATGGATTGTGGTTTATCAGCGTCAGACAGACGGGTCATGGAAGATTCTTTGGGAAATCTACAATAGCGACCTGCCCCAGATGGCGAGTACTCCGTAGGTTCCAGTACGAACCGGTAAGCCGACTAACCGCCCAATCGATCTTTTCAGGTCACTCTTGGTACGCTCGTTTGTGAGCTAGAGCTACTTTTTTGGAGGAGGCTTGACCTTGGTATATTTAGACTCCTCGCAAGTCGTCCATGTCTTGCCATCGAGTGAAAGTTCGTCCGTGAAGGTCCCGCCCTCCAAACCGGGCGCAAATGTGAAGGTCCCTTTGTATTGATACTGCTTTCCTTCGCTGACCCACCTCCCTGCATAGGTCCATTTGTTCCCAGAAATGCTCAGTATATTGGAGCCTCTGATTCCGCCCTCAGCGTAGCCGTCACTGGTGAAGTTCTTGTTCACTGGGTCGTACCCGGCAATACTAAAACCCCGAAACTCTCCATCAGGCTCCTTTTCCGTAAACCGGCACTGGAGAAAGGACCCTCCTAGAATCATCTGACAGGTCTTTTCGCCGGTAAACTTGCCACCCAGGCAGCCCGGTCCCGGCTTGGCCTTTCCTTCGTACGTCCAATGGCCCAGGTAGGCGTGCAGCTTCTTGACCTCGGGGTCCGGTTTCTGAGCCTGCACGGTCGTGGCAAAGCAGGCTACCAAAACAACCAACAAAACACGGATGCGGTGCATGATGACCCTCCTCAGTTCCTGGTCATATCCGAATCTCGACTACACACCTAGCAGTCTGAACTTGCCGGGCCTGATCAAACAAGGCGTCGAGGTTTATGGCACCGGTTGGGCTGGCAGGACCAATCAGGCATCGGCGGTCGCTGCTGTCCGCTCCGCACGCGTGAAACTTGCACAGATTCAGGCTTGGCTCTTTTTGTAGTTGGATTTCAGGAGATGCGATCAGTACATATTTGAGCGCTAGTGATCGACTTGGAACATTTCGATCCACACCCCGTGCGTAACTTCTGGGGGTAGCAGAAAACTCGTGCCATAGAAGCCTTTGTAGGTTTCCAGCTTTCTTCCCGTGCCGGACTCAGCCAATCGGCGGGCCTTTCCCAAATCGGCCACTTCGATGCTGAGCCCGATTATTCCTTCGTCATGATCGGATAGAAATTTTGTAAGCAGACTGTTCTTGTCGCTCGACTCCAGAAGCGCCAGCGCTCCCTGTCCAGCCTTCACTTCCCGTCCGTGAGCACCGAGGAACTTCACCTCGCGGGATTCACCGTCTTCAAGACCAGCATCGCGGAGCGTGCGTGATTGTGCTTCCGCGTCGTGCACGGCAAACCATACCGCGTGAATGCCTATAGCCGTGTTGGGATGTTCCATCTGCCCCTCAGCACGACGCTTTTCCCGCCGTTCGGCGGAAACGTATTCGATCCAGAAAATGGGTAAGGTCATTGCCTTTTTGTCTGCTGCTGGCTTGTCAGCGGGGCTCACGCTGTACCACATCGGGGGAGGCGGTGTGGTCTCGCCCTCCTTCATGATGCTGCCGGGGTCGGGGTCATTCACATCGAAGTTGCGAGCTTTCAGGTAGTCCGCCGCTGCTTTGGCAGAAGAAACGTCAATGCCAAGGAACATCGCACCCTCGTGCTTCTCCAAGATATCAGCAGTCTCGGAGTCAAAGCCTTGCACGGTCGACGGGCTTCCGCTGACCGAAAGGAGTTCGAGATAGCTGTTGTTTTGAAGGCTGGCGATGGCGTTGGAGATACCTCCGGGGAAGTGGCCACCCTTGCCAACTTTGAACCCAAGCTGTTCGTAGTCGTGTTGGGCTCGGGCGAGGTCACGCACTCCAACACCGACGTGATCAACGCCCCAGCCTTGCCCGAGAAGAGTCTGGGCGGGAGCGGACGTGGTCTGAGCAGATACCGGGACGGTTGCTAGAAGTAGCAACGCCGCAAGACGAATGTGGATCCCCATATACAATCCGTTTGTTCAGGTAGGATTCTATGCGAACGCGGGGGCCTTACAATTTGAGCATGGCGGGACAAGTCCTGATAAACGCGCGCTTACCGGACAAGTGGGTACTGGGAGCAAGGTGGCCGATACCGGCGCCCCAGGGGGCATATTCCGCTCCGCTATGTTCTCACCCCTTGATTGAATTGACTGGGTCTTCTGCCTACGCCACAGATCCAACCCCTGCGATCGTCCTCGAAGACCTGAACATCTGAATAGCCTGCCGCAGCGAAGAGTCCCCCGAGTTCATCGCGGCTTTGGCAGGCGACGTTTATTAGCTGCGCGAATCTCTGGTTTCGGGCACTGTGCCTCCCGCCTTTGTAGGCTCCTGCCAGGATCATCAGCGTGCCGCCGGGCTTCAGTACGCGCAAGACCTCCTTCATGTCGGCTACGAGGTCCGGCCAGTGGCAGTGGGAATTGACAGCAGTGACGAGATCGAACTCGGAATCCGAGAACGGCAAAGAAGACACGGAACCGTGCCGAATCTCGACCCGGCCCGCCTCGATGAACTGCTTGTTGGCCCTACGGGATACCATGACACTCGCCTCGGAGGAATCGATACCGTGGACCCTGCCGCTGGTAGCGATTCCCGCGAGCTTGTGAACGGTCCTCCCCCCACCGCAGCCCACGTCCAGAATCGCATCGCACTTGCGGATCGCGACATGCGTCAGACCCCAGTCGGTCAGTCCGGAATGCGTGATGTTCATTCCCCGCAGCATCAATCTGCCGAGCCAGCCTGTCGGGTTGCGCCACTGCGTCGTGATGCTCATTGCTCGCTCCAACGATCAGGACTCTTGCAGTATATTCCATTGATTGGCCGTAGCCGCAGGTTTGGACTTTCGGCAGTGCCTGATAAACGCGGCGGGTTCAGAGGGTCGGTGCTTGATAGAGTAAGAGCCAACCTTAAGAGACACCTTCCGATTTTACGTTTGGCTCTCTTAGGCGGAAACGGAAAGAGCGCTTCTCTGGCTTGACCAGAATCTTCTCTTCGCGCGCCAGCCAACCGATGGCCCAATCGAAGATGGGTGTCTTGCCCTTCACCTCTCTCTTGAGTTGCCCCAGCGACAACTCGCCTTTCCTGTTGAGAGCCTCCCAGATAAGCCCAGCAGCGGTGCCGATCTTCTCTTGCATGGCAGCTCTCCTTGCGTCCGGACGACCATACAATCGGACAAAACACCCGCATTGTACCTCACGCACGGACGGCGAATCGATTTTCAGGCCCAGTGTTGAGGCAAGCCCCTGACCGGTGGCTTGCGGCAACCAGCGTGCCTGGGCCAGTCGGCAAACCCAGCCCGCCGTGGTGAAGGCACAAGTCCGCCGGTTCAGCTCTTCTTCGAGGTGGTAGGATAGAAGGCGGCCCACTGCTGTTCCACTTTCGTGCTGCCGCACTTGGGGCACTTGACCTTGCCCTTCTCGTGTTCAGCAAGGGTAAGGACCGACGAAAACTTCGTCTTGCACGCCAGGCAAAGGTATTCGTACTGGGGCATAGGAACCTCCCTCCATGCCTCCACCTTCCGGCTGAATTCTAGTCTCGCGGACTGGCCGAAGCAATCTCCCGGGTTCCCACCTACTACCTCCAGGACATTCCGTTCGAGCTCATGCGCGAGATCGCCGCGTGCGAGCGGGTAGGCGAGGCAGAGATCGAGCCCTATTCCGATTGCAGGATTTTACTCACCTGAGTCTGAGACCTCACCAGCCAGGGCCGATACTTCCCGCCGTTCTTCATGCTCGGATGCTGGGCTCAGGCTGGGGCCGTTTCCTTTCCCTATCGAAGGCTGGCCACCACCAGTTTCCCGGGCACGAATTCCGCATTGCTAACTGACGCCCAGCTAGCAGACGATACTGGAGGTGTCCCAACACTCGACGGGTCTAGGCCAAGCTGGAGTGGGCCGATAGATGAAGCGGGCCGACGTTCGCTTTTATGCGGAATTGAATGACTTCCTCCCGCCGGGGAGGAGAAGACGGACGACCTGGTACGCCTTCGAGGTGAGCGGGTCAGTCAAAGACATGATCGAAGCCCTCGGGGTGCCGCACACGGAGGTCGACCTCGTCGTGGCGAACGGCAACTCGGTGGATTTCTCTTACCGCGTGCAACATGGCGACAGAATCAGCGTCTACCCAGTGTTCGAAGCCATTGACATATCGCCCCTCATACGGCTCCGACCCCAACCGCTCCGTGACTTGCGTTTTGTC